>Ga0210040_10000793_pt1 | contig 50854 bp, 33 predicted proteins | sample CryGeyCG12114_NA_FD_185462 | JGI IMG/M metagenome (GOLD analysis project Ga0210040, IMG submission 185462) | Groundwater microbial communities from aquifer - Crystal Geyser CG19_WC_8/21/14_NA (SPAdes) (version 2) | ecosystem: Environmental > Aquatic > Deep subsurface > Groundwater | place: USA...
TAAAAGTGGTATGGCTGCGGTAAGAAGTAGCCCAGGCGCCGGATCGTTTGCCGGTACGGGCAAATGGGTCCAGGTACCACAGACCAATATGCTCGCCCGTGGTTTTATCGGTTACTTCCCATACTTTCACGTCTTCCTGAAACACCGGCACCGAACCAGCTGGCACCGGCTTAAAATTAAAGTTAAATAACTCACCGGCCGTGAAAAAAATGGCCTGGGTTAAGTTATTCAACTCCAGGTATTGTTTTACTTCGTCGGAATTCAGGTCGTATTTTTGTTTGCGGACTTTTTCGGCATAATATCGATAATCCCAGGGCGCAATGGTAATTTTGGTTTTACCAACATCGGCTATTTTCTGCATATCGGCTACTTCTTGTTTTACCCGCGCCAAAGATGCCGGCCATACGGCCATCATAAGTTCCATTGCCCGTTCGGGCGTTTGGGCCATGCGATCTTGTAAGCGCCACTCGGCATAATTTTTATAGCCCAATAATTTTACGCGCTCCTGTCGCAGCTGCAAAATCCGGACAATATTGGCATTGTTGTCGTTCGCATCGCCATTATCAGCGCGGGAGTAATATATATTCCAAACCTTTTCCCGTAAGTCTCTTTCGTCTGAATAAGTCAGGAACTGATCCATGGAAGAACGGGTATTTAATACGGCATATTGGCCGGCTTGTCCGCGGTCGGAAGCAGCTTTGGCCGCTGCTTTCACAAAAGATTCCGGCAAACCGCTCAACTGGTCTTTCGTCAGGTAAGTTACATATTGCTCTTCATCGGCCAGTACATTGTTGCCGTAAGCGGTATAAAGCGATGAGAGTTCTTTGTTAATGGCGGCATAACGTTCCTTGGCCTTTTCGTCGAGCCCGGCGCCTTCCATCACGTATTCTTCATAAATCAAGTCCACTACGCGCTGCTGATCGGCGGTTAAAGGTTTTTTTTGGGCGTTTTCGTAAACCGTTTTAATACGCTGGAATAACTTGGGGTTTTGCGATATTTTAGACCGATATTCAGCTAATTGGGGTACCAGCTCCGCCTGAACTTTCCGGAACTCCGGCGTGGATAAATTACTGTTCCACAGTCCATAATACACCATAACCCGGCCAAAAGACTGGCCGGCTTTTTCCATGGCTTCTATGGTATTTTCAAAAGTGGGAGCAGACGGATTATTGGCAATCGTTCTAATTTCGGCTAAATGCGCGGCCATGCCTTTTTCCACGGCAGGTTTTAAATCCGCCAGCTTCATTTTATCAAAAGCCGGCACACCACCATAAGGGCCCGTCCATTCGGTTAATAATATATTATGGTCCTGCTGGGTAGTCTGCGGCTGTTCGTTAGATACGGCTGCTGATCCGGAATGATTAACCGGCTGCGAAGAGCTACAGCCCATAGACGCCATTAACATAAGCAAACCCGATTTACGGCCAAGGGAATTAAATTTTATAGACATAAGAAAGACAAAGTAGATAAACAGAAATATTTAAAATATTTCTGCAACATTAAAAAGGAACCAAATTTAAGAAAAAAGCTCTAATAAATTGTGGTTTACCTTAGTAGGAAGGACTGATTTTAAAAATCATAGTTTTATTTAGATCTAAGAGGTATATTTTATATAGGTTTAGAAAATCTGAGCCTATAAGTTACATTCTAATGAGGTATGTTTATTAGCCTGTTGAGGCAGATCAGAGAAAAAGCTATTCCAGGAAATATTACAACCTTAAGTGGGGTTGGTGGCGTACCATCCGCATACAAATGATGAAATATTTTGGATTTGAGCTCCTGAATGAGGTTTCAACTATTTATGGCGGCAAAAAAAGAAAATACCGGTAGTCGGGAAAAGAAAATGTATTCTGAGCATAAAAGGTTTGCCAATGAAAGCTGCACCCTTTTCCTAATCCGGTTAGTTTGCTGATAAGTAAAATTTGTAAAGCAGGAGTAAGATCATAAACTGCCGAACTTCAAGATTATTAAGTATGATAATTTACGTTTGTTAATCTTTTACGCGGCCCATCAACACTCCAGATACCGGCTCCTTGCGCAGCGATGTACAGGAAAAGAAAACAGAATAAAACTGCCGGTTCACCCTGGTTGAGTATGGGTAATGGATGCTGGGGCACATGTGCTATAAAATAAGCAAAGGCCATCTGACCACTGGCGATAAAAGCGGCCCAACTGGTTAAAAAGCCAATGGCAATTAATAACCCGCCAACAAGCTCTACAATACCCGCAAAACCCATGAGGGAAGCTAATTCAACCGCGGGTTTATCTCCGGGCCAACCAAAAAGTTTCTGGCTGCCATGCATGGCAAAAAGCAATCCCGATACAATCCGCAAGATAGCATAAAAATACGCGCTATAATTTCCCAAAAATCTGTCCATGCTCTATTCTTTTAAGTTTAAAAATTAACTCCTGAAATATCAACTTCACAGAATCATTTGCTTTTTAGTAACTTACGTTTTTAGTTTTAATTGGTTAACAAACAATAGCAAACCAAAGCGGCAAAAAATATTTATTAAACAGGATAATAATCCGGGGTGCTTAAAAACACCCGCAGCAATTTGCCGCGGCAATTCAAATTACCTATAAAGCCCGCCAAACCGGCTTTTCTTTTTTCGTTGAAATTAATGAAATACCCCGGATGTTTCCACGGGTTGTAAATCGGTACCGGCCGGAATAGCTTTGCGGCCGAACACCAGGATGATAAAAGCCAGCGTTGAAGACAGTACCATAATTCCGGCCATGGGTAAAGCGGTGCGGCTGTTAAATAAGCTCAAAGCTACCGTAGCCAAAGCGCCGATACCCATTTGGAAAGCGCCCATTAAGGCCGAAGCACTACCGGCATTTTTAGAAAAAATGGCCATAGCCAGTGCCGAAGCATTAGGGAAGGTAAAACCCAGACTGGATAAAAAAAGAAACAGCAGGCCAATAGTTCCAAATAACCCCAGTAGCCCTATACTTATGCCGGCCAGCAAAGCAAAAGCAATGGCCATCTGGCAGATTAACGCTACTTGTATAATTTGCTGACTGCGGTATTTTCTGAGCAAAATAGTATTTACCTGACTGGCCCCAATCAAGCCAATCGAAAGAAAAGCGAAAATCCAGCCGTATTGTTTTTCGCTTACCCGGAAAATTTCCATAAACAGCAACGGCGACCCAGCCACGTAGGCCAGCAATCCGGCAAAAGAAACCGCTCCCGAAAGCGCGTAAGTATAAAACTGCGGTTCTCGGAGAACGGCGTAAAAATTAGTAAGAATAGGCTTTGGTTTAAGCGATATAGAAGTATCGGGCCGGCTGCTTTCAGGCAAGCCAATATAAACCGCCAGCGTTATCAGAGCGGCCATGCCGGCCAGAATCAGGAACACGGCCTCCCAACCAAAACCAGCCGTTACGTAGCCGCCCACGGTTGGCGCTATCATGGGCGAAACACCTACCACCAGCATGAGAGAGGAGAATACTTTGGCACTGTCCTGCACCGGAAATAAATCGCGCACCATGGCCACCGAACCAACTGCCGCTGCGCAACTGCCTACTGCCTGAATAAAGCGCAATAAAATTAAGGTATCGATGGAAGTTGCAAAAGCGCAAGCGAATGACGATAACATATAAATTACCATGCCCATATAAAGTGGCTTTTTCCGGCCAAACCGGTCCAGCAAGGGACCATATAATAACTGCCCGGCCGAGATGCCTACAAAAAAGCTGGATAAAGAAAGCGAAACGTCTGCCACGGTAGTCCGCAAATCTTTTGCAATAGCCGGAAAACCGGGCAGGTACATATCAATGGAAAAAGGTCCTAAGGCCGTCAGAAAACCCAGGATAAGGATATAGGTAAAGTATTTTTTACTAGTCATAAATTTAAAATGTGCGCAAAGATAGCACAACTTTAAACAGTGCTTAGAAGTTCAGGAAAAATGAGACATTATGGAATATTGTTATTTTCTTGTTCCACCTGAAGATAGGCCAGTTCCAATGATTAATTTCTACTGAAAGTATTTGGTTGAACTAAAACATTATTCTATTTCTTTCGACTAAGTATTATTTCAGAAATAAATGTTTTATTAGTCTGGTAAAATTTTCCGGAAGCCATTTTCTGTACCATAATATACCGTAAATCCGTAAAGCAGCACAGTTAAGTAACAGAAACAATGCGGTTTCCTATTCACCTGACCAAAGCTTTGGTACTGGTTGGCATGTTGGTTTTTTTCGGAATTCTGCTTTTTAACCAAAGAATTCAGCATACCTGGCTGGAAATCTTCCGGCAATACAGCCTTCTTACTTTGCCACCCGCCTACGAAGTAAAGCAAAATACTGCGGGAGCCGGTAACTACAAAACCAATGTCGTTTTGGTATTTCAATTTGATCAAAAAAACTACGAGGCGTTTTTGCGGCAGAATAAAATTACTTCCGCGGCATTTAAAGGCTCTGCGCCGGACGGCTGGATAAAATCCAAAGATATTCTATTGCGCAACCAGACAGTTAATGCGCGCACGACTATAACGGAAGCCATTGATACAAAGGAAAAAATGTTCAAATTTCATTTCCGGCAAGAATAGCGGTTTGGAATTCAGATTGAAACTTCAAATCCTTGATAATTTATAAACTGCGGTTAAGCTGTTTTAAATCTTACCTTAACCAGATTTATTGTCTTTGCCAAAGCTATCAAATATTACCTCTAGTAACATCGCGACAACAGCATTTTTGGGTTATTACCAGAAAATGATTTCAACCATTAGGCCAACACGCTATCAATATAATTAAAATTATTATTTAACCCACTTTTTTAAAACATTGAATCAAAACCTCTATATTCCAATATTTATACTATATATCAATTACTTAAAATATTATAAGTACCAATAAAGCTATTAAGCAACAAAACAAACGCAACAAAATAATTATATTAAAGTGTTTTAAATCTGATTTATAATATTTTAATTTGCATAAGAAATACTATATATATGAAAAAACTTTACTTACTTATTATTTGGTTTGTGCTGGCGGGCGCATTAGTATCCTGCGATAAAGAAGGAAATCCTAATCCCCTCACAACTCCGGCTCAGGATTATTTGCCGACGGCAAATGGATCTACCTGGTCTTATGGTGGTATTGCGCCCTATACATTATCCGTTACGGGAGAAACAAAAGTACTTAATGGCAAAAATTACCACGAGTTACAATGGCAACAAGGGCTTACAGCTTATAATGTTTATGTAACCAAGGAGGAAGATGTGTATACCGCTATTGGTATGGTATCTGGTTTGGGTAACCTGGAAGTTGCTATTTTAAAGGAAAATACTCCCGTAGGAGGCACCTGGGAACAAACCGGCTCTCTTAATGGAATAGATTATAATATGTTACTTACCATTGTAGAAAAAGCCCCCACCAAGACAATTGGGAATAAAACGTATGATAATGTGGTAAACGTAAAAATAGAAACCAGCTATTCTTATGCCGGGTTATATTCGGAGACTAAGATTACTACCAATTACTACTTTGCAAAAGGCGTAGGCATTATTTTAACGGATTTTGGCGCCAACGGCCAAGCGCCTTTACTGACATACGAAGTAAAATAGTTTACCCGGTAAGTTCCGGAAAAGATAAATCCGTAAATATTTAAAACAAACCCAAAGGCAACTGTTAGAAAGCAGTTGCTTTTTTTATTTATCCCGTTTATTGATTTTTATCCGGCAGCGACAATTATTCTGGTGGCAGGCCATACAAAATATCACTTGCCATTGCCAGGATAAAGCATTTTTTTACGCTAATGATCGTACCCCAATAACCGGAAAAATAATTTATACGCCCTAATTTCAAGGGTAACATAATTCTTTAAAACCTGTTTGGAGGCGGCCCGTTAAAAATCCCAATTGCTACCGGTATGAAAATATTTACCTGCGTTTGCGGAAACAAGCTGTTCTTCGAAAATTCTGTTTGCCTGGTGTGTCACCGGGAAGTGGGCTGGTGCCAGGTTTGTGATGAAATGCACGCCATGGAGCCGGACGGGACGGACGGATACCAATGCACCAACCCAACATGTCAATCACACGTTGTAAAATGCTTTAATTATGCAACTTACAATGTCTGCAACCGGATGATAGAAAATACCGGTCAGGAACAGGATGCCACTAATTTATGCGATTACTGCCAACTTACGGAAACCATACCGGATTTATCGGTTGCGGGCAATTTGCAAAAATGGTACGACCTGGAAGTAGCCAAAAGGCGCTTGCTATACTTGCTGGATAATTTAGGTTTGCCTTACGGCTCCCAAATGGAGCAATTTGTGCTGCCCCTCTCCTTCGACTTTAAAGAAGACATCCAGCCCGTTCGCTGGGGTTCGATTAAAATTGGGAAGGAAGAAAAAGTGTTTACGGGCCACGCCGATGGTAAAATTACCATTAACCTCCGGGAAGCCGACCCGGTAGAACGTGAAAAGCTGCGGGTTGCTTTTGGCGAAACCCAAAGAACGCTTATTGGGCATTTCCGGCACGAAGTCGGGCATTATTACTGGCAATTGCTGGTGCAGGGAAAAGACGAGCAATCCTATAAAGCCATGTTCGGCGATCATGAATCGCCTACTTACAGCGAAGCCCTAGATCTTTACTATAAAAACGGACCTAAACTTAACTGGCAGGAAAGCTTTATCAGCGCGTACGCGACCATGCACTCCTGGGAAGACTTTGCCGAAACCTGGGGCACTTACCTGGACATGTACGCCGTACTGGATACCGCCGAAAATACCGAACTGTTGGAAATGCCCGGCGAAGACCTACAGAATACCCAGTTAGATATTATGCTGAGCCGCTATGCCGATCTGAGCCTGAAAGTAAACGAAGTGAACCGTTCACTGGGCCTGCCGGATCTGCTGCCCGAAACCTTCTCTTTGCCCGTTATCGAAAAGCTGCGATATATTCATCATTTAATTAAACGTAATAGAGTAGAAAAATAAGGCATATTAATTGAAGTGAGCTTAACGCTTAGTAGTTCTAATTTACAATCCGGTAACAATACCTTTTTAAAGATTACGAATCAAATGTCATTTCTATACGGTTTTAGTTCGTTGATTAGAGTATGTTTAAATTTTAGAATTGGCATGACTACGCTGTTTTGATGCATACTCACTAAAGAAAAGCAAGACACTCATTACCCTTAATCACCGTCATTCCAAAGGAATCTTATCGGTTACCTGCCAATAAGGTTCCTTCTGAATGACAGTTTTAGATGGTTTATCCAAAATTTAAACATGCTTTTAATTTTGAAAAACAGTTCGCATAAAAGAAGCCGTGACCGCTAAACCCCGGAACCTATCTTTTACCCGTACGTTTGGCTAGAATCAATCCTTGTATATGACCCATTAAGCTGTAACTCATGATCGAACGCCAGGTGTACCGTATGCCCAAAGCCGGTGCTATTAACGACCTAAAACTGCAAACCGAAAGTTTGGCGCCACCCCAACCCGATGAAGTTTGCGTCCAGGTGAAAGCCATTGGGCTTAATTTTGCCGATATATTTGCCATGCAGGGCTTGTACAGCGCCACACCTCCAGGTTCGTTTATTCCGGGTCTGGAATATTCAGGGGTAATTATGGCGGTGGGCACCAACGTAACCGAATGGCAGATTGGCGATAAAGTGATGGGTGTCAGCAAGTTCGGCGGTTATGTGTCGCACATCAACAGCCACCACCGCTATGTTATTCCTTTGCCCGAAGATTGGAGTTTCGAAGAAGGCGCTGGTTTCCTGGTGCAGGGACTCACGGCTTATTATGCGCTCACGGCGCTGGGCAACCTGCAGGCCGGCATGACAGTGCTGATTCATAGTGCGGCGGGCGGGGTAGGTATTCTGGCCAACCGTATTTGTAAAAAATACGGTGCTTATACCATTGGCACGGTGGGCCGGGAAAATAAAGTTCGATTTTTGCAGCACGAAGAAAATTACGATGCGGTAATACTGCGGGATAAACGGTTTTACGAAAAGTTAAAAACTGCTTTAGACGGCCGTCCGCTCCGCCTGATTATGGAATGCATCGGGGGTAAAATCCTGATGCAAGGCTGGAAAGCCTTGGCCCCCATGGGGCGCATGGTGGTGTACGGCAATGCCAGTTTCTCTAGCCACGGGTCCCGGCCCAACTATCCCAGCCTATACTGGCGCTATCTCCGGCGCCCCAAAATCGATCCGTTGCGTTTACCTACCCAAAATAAATCACTCCTGGGTTTTAACCTCATCTACCTGTACGAGCAAACCGACATGATGCACCAATTGCTCCGGGAACTACAAGCGCTTCAATTAAAGCCCCAGCATATCGGACATATTTATGATTTTAAGGCCATGCCGAAAGCTATTCACCTGTTTCAGCGGGGTAAAACTATTGGCAAAGTGGTAGTAAAGGTTGGTGATTGAAGAATTTACAGATTCCTTGTTTTCATGCTAAATTATGCTGATTCGGATTTGTAATCCGAATCTTTTGAGTACCGGATTTATAATCCGGCTTCCTGCTGTTTGTCGAGGCATGTACTTAAAGAAGGTCTAATCAGATAATATAGCGTATCCAGAAAAAAACTTTATCCATCCAAAAAGGCTTTCTGCGAGTACCCTGATTTAAAATCAAATAAGTAAATCCGGCTTCCGGCGGCAGTATATATTACTAGCGGCCAGAGGCCGGAAAAAACAGGCACGGGCGAGGGCGCCGCTCGCGTCAACCGATAGGTATAAACTTAAGCTATTTCAACCCGCAACCTTAAAAGGCTTTGCGGATTAAGGCCACTACTTTTTCGATAATAGCGCCCCAAATCAGGCCACCAATGGCACAGGCGATGGCTTTGGCTAACCAGGCCAGGGCCGGTACGCTGGCCAGCGCATGCTCCAGGTTTTCCACCTGGTGGTGTAGGAATGGAATGCCGTGGGTTATAATTTCAAAGCCTACCCACAGCATAGCGGCAGTGCCCACATATCCCAGGATTATAAAAAAATGCGGCATAAACTTAACAATACCACGCCCTACGTTCCGGACTTGCGGCGAATGGTTTTCCTTGGCCAGGTGCAGCCCGATATCGTCGGCTTTTACCAACAAACCCACAAATCCGTACACCCCGGCCGTAATAAAAACAGCTACGGCAAACAACACAATCATTTGGGTTAACAATGGTTGGTCGGTTACCTGGCTGTAGGCAATGGCAATAATTTCGGATGAAAGAATAATATCGGTGCGCACCGCGCTGGTAATTCTTTCTTTTTCCAATTGCTCCGGCGTTATTACTTTTACTTCCTCCGCCTGGTCTTCATGGGCCTCATCGTGGTGCTTACTAAACATCGAATGCACTTTTTCGTAGCCTTCGAAGCATAAAAAAGACCCGCCCAGCATTAAAATAGGCGTAATGGCCCAGGGCGCAAAGAAGCCCAGCAACAGCGCCGCCGGACTTAAAATAAATATTTTATTGATAAATGATTTTTTGGCAATCTGGTAAATAATATGCAGCTCCCGCGAAGGATCGAGGCCCACTACGTATTTGGGCGTAACGGCGGTATCGTCGATCACGATGCCGGATACTTTACCCGTGGTTTTGGCTACCTGCGTGGGCACGTCGTCTAAGCTGGCGGCGCTTACTTTCACCAGGGCCGATATATCATCTAATAAAGCAAGAAGTCCTGAAGGCATGTTGGTTTTTTATTTTAAGCAGATACTTATTTTCCGGTTTTAGGGTTGGCCTTGCTTTTTATTAAGGCCGCCCGGTTTCGAAGATAGGGAGCGGCCTTTTGATTAACAAATGCCAGTCATATTTTTAAGACAAACGCCTGCGGGATGTTACTTTAAAATCTATTTCCCGGTATACCCAGGTTATGTAAGTGCCGCCAACAGGTTGTTAAGGCTGACTTTGTACGCAAGCCGGCAGGTTACCCGTAAAGCAGGGCCGGAGATTAGGCCAGAATAAACGATTGTTACCTATTGGTTTTCTGAAATTAAAACACGCGCACTAATATACAGCTTTGCGCCTGTATGAAGCGCGGCAGCAAACAAGAAAAGAATCAGGCGGGTATTTTTACAAACCAGTTTTATAAGTTAGCTTAAGCGGAAATGGGCGGCAGGCGGGGCTTTTCAGGCATAAAAAAAGGCTTTTAGCGTACGCAGCGCTAAAAGCCTTTTTTTTATTGTGTTTAAATATATGCGATATGCCAGCTAATCTTTTAATCGCGCCTGCACTTTGTTTTCGGTTTTGTTCCAATCGGCTTTCATCTCTTTCCACTCGGCTTTGGTTTTATCGTCCCAGGTGTCGCTTTTAGCATCTAATTTGGCTTCCCGTTCCTTGTACTCCGCTTTCATTTCGTCCCACTCTTCTTTGGTAGCAGTTTCGGCTTTGCCCGATTTATCTTTTACCCACGAAGTAAACTCACTTCTTTCGTCACCAGCTTCATCCGCGGCATCGCCGATTTCCTCCGCGGCATCTTCGGTTTCGTCAGCTACTTCTTCCGAAGCATCCTCTATCTCTTCTCCGGCTTCGTTGGCTTCGGTACTGGCTTCATTTTGATTTGACTGATTGCAGGAAAACATAAAAGAACCCAGGGCCAGGCCTAAGCTCAAAGTATAAAGTCTAAGATCTATTTTCATAGTTTTACTTATTGGTTTTAAGGTCTCTACGGAAAATATAACAAAATAGTTATATTCTGCCGTATAGAATAGCTTGGCCGCCCCTGCTGCCTTTATTTATGGTAAATTAAGCTAAAGCCAAAAGTAGTGGTAATAATAGCAACCGGTTTATAGCTGGTCGGCCAGGAGTTGCCTTTACCAGCTACAAAATTAAGCTAAATTGTAAGGCCTGTGCCTGGCTGCCGTAAACCCAATAGCGGTATTTTCCGGCCTTGGCCTCAGAATATAGTGGTAGCAAGCCTGGTACGTTAAAAAGCTTCCTCTACCCAAATCTTCCGGGCAGTACCTATTCCTTCCAGGGTGCCCCGGCCGCCGTTGCGCAACAAAACCGCTACATTTTGCCCCTGCCGTAATTCGCTTAGGCTTATCGATTGCCCATCAGGACCTACAATTTGGGTAATGGGCAGCACCAGCACATACGCCCGGCTATAGCGTGAATTCTGCGAAGGAACGCCTTGTACTTCGAGCACTACCTGCCCCTGGTTATACCTACTCTGAAAAATGCTTCCCCGTATATCCACGCGTTCCGGCGATAAACGCTTCGACTGGGTGGTGGCCACACCGGTAGAATTGGCGGGTACGGTACTGGTTTGGCAAGCGCTTAGCCAAAAAACAGACAAAAAGCAAAAAGCCAAGCCGGCAAGCTGTATGTTTTTCATTCCCATCTTCTTATCTTTATAAATCCTAATTATGTAACGGCAGTAAGCCGAAATGGGATGTAGCTTTTATGCTGCAAGATTGAGGGTTGCGGAAACTTGGGGAGAAATATTAGCCAATTCTCAACTTACCCCTTACCAGATTGGTACTTAACTAGGTATATGTTACAAACTTGCGGCAGGTGGAGCAAAATTAAATCTATTCCGGATTCTTAATTTAATAGCCTGAACTCATAGGAAAAATAAAAAAGGTGTAGTAACAAACTACACCTAGTGGAGTACTGCAGTGGTATTTGGGTCGGGTAAAAGGCCACACGCCCGCCGGCGCTTAACAAAACCCCATCTAGGTGCAAACGTTAAAATAGTCCAGCCAGAAATCCGGGTCGTATTTTTCCGGATCGGTTTCTACAAAAGCAAGTTGCGCCCAGCGCATAGAACGGTCGAACCAGAGCAACTCTTGCGGACTCACTATTTCGGCCAGGGTGGCCGTACTGGCTAAGGCGTAAGCACCGCCTATTAAGGCCGTTGTTTTAATAAAACTTCTTCTGTGCATCATAAGGCAAACCGTTGGGGAATAAGACTATTTCGCCCCCTAAGTATACTTTAATTAACAGAAAGTTACAAATTTGCAGCAGGTAGAGAAAAAAGAGCATTCCGGCCATTACCGAAAAAATGCTGATTCAGCATTTAAAAGAACTGGAAGCCGATAACCTGGTTCTCCGAAAAGCCATGGCCGTGGTGCCCCCGCACGGAGAATACAGCTTAAATCCTGCTTGCCTAGCAATTGGGCCGGTATTAATAGTAACGGCGGATTGGGGTTTGAAAAACCGGTAGTAGTTTTAAGGTGAGTTTAGACTAACGGTAATTTGTCGTCATTAAGCTAGCAAGTTCTTAAATTATTGCCAATTACAATATAGCTTTTTGTAAGCCATAAGCAGCAAACTTGCGGCATGTGGTAAATTCGTTAAGAAGTTAAGATTGTATCAATCACTTTGCTCATGCCATTTGGACAAAAATTCGCATCCCTCATTCTATTAATTATTAGATTTCTAAATTTTTCATATGGTACACCTAGTTCTTTATTATTTCTCGCAACAAATTCCTTTAAAATATCTCTTCCTCTAAGTTTACTTTTCCAGCTACCATCTGCAATAGCTAAATTAAACTCATCTTTAATTCTTTTCTCCTCAGAAGACAAATATTCTGTACTTAGTAAATCCAGAACATCTTTTAAATTGTCAAATGATCTTTCTGCAGCTTCTCTAAAACCAGAAGCAGATGGAAATTTAGGATCAAACTTTGTTGATATACAACCTACAAGCTTTGAGTTTACGAAATATTCCATTTTCATTCGTGCAATGTTATTAATTGTTGCTTCAGCACAAGATTTTAAAGAAAGATTAATTTCTTCTTCAGATGGAATATTATTTCCTAAAACCAAGCTTCTCATTACTTCTTGAATGATAGAAGGTTCTAAGAGATAGTTTTCAATATGGTAGACATCCCAACAAAACCTTCTATGAGAATCCACTAATTCATTCCCCCAAAAATCTTTATCAACAATAGAATAGAAGCGGGTGTCTAATTTACCTTCTTTTAAAGCGCGTTCAAGAATATCATGCATGGCTCCAACACGACGCTTATTTCCTACTGATAAAATATTTACATTTTCTACAAATCTTGGAAATAACTCTTTCAAAATATTGGCATCAACTTCTGAATCTTCTCCTTCTAGTAGAACTACTTTAGATCTTGGACTGTAAGAAGCAAGATCTCCCATTAAATCTATTACAGCTCGTTCAACTTCTGCAGAAGCCAGTACTGGTGCAAGTTGATTTGTTCCTTCAGGTGTAGAATAAGATGGATGCATATGAAAAACTCCATATGCTGGTTCTTCAACGGCTTCCCTTAGAAGTGTATCGGAATGAGTAATTAACCAAAGTTGATTATCAAGGGCTTTTCCAAGGTGTTTTTGATAAAACCTAGGTAAACCTCGAATTAGACGTGGATTCAAGTGTAATTCTGGCTCATCTATTAAAATGATTGAGTTTTTTGGTGCATTATTACGAAGTCTTAAATATCCAAGTAAAACTTCCTTTTCACCAGAACTAAGTTCATTTATATCATGCTTCGACCCATTTTCTAGTTTGACTGGAAAATTCAATCCTCCATCTTGAGTTGGAATTGCTCCTAAAAATTGTTTACCTGGGAAAAAAACACTAAAAAGTTCATCAAGGGTTATTTTAAGATTGCTTTCTTTCTCGATTTCTATTCCTGCCTCCTTTGCTAATAATTGTCGAACGAAGGATTGAGCCATTTCAGTTTTGATTCCGTTATATTTACTTTGTGTATTATAAAGGGCATGTTGGCTATTTCTTTGATTTAATTCTTCTATCTGTAGATTAATTCCTCCTATTTGTTCTCGCGTATATGTTCTATCTGCTCCATGATAATCAATCACTCCTAACACATTAGGTTTATAAGTACTAAATAAAAGTTCCAGTATAGGTGATTCTTCTAACATTACTTCACCTAAAGGCTCCATATATAGTTTTCCTATATGAACAGTTTTAATTAAGTACTGATCTAATTCAGTAGTAACTTGATTGACTTCGTGATTCTGTTCACGTTGTTGAGACGGGTTCAAAGATACTGATCCATAAATAGGATGGTTAATCTGTTTTCGGCTCATTATCATCTGAAATACAAGGTCGCGACTGTTCTGAAGCAAATAAGCTCTTTCATTTTCACTGATTTCGAATTCTGCCTGAATCACCAATGGTTTACTAGAATCATGTAAGAATCTATGCGACTCTTTTTGGATCTTATTTATGTTAATTTGGAACTCATTAAACCAAGAATGATATTCATTTTGTTGGTATTCGCCATATGCGGATTTTAGTAAACGAATTGCGTCAAATAAACTTGATTTACCGCAACCATTTGGGCCGGCTATAACAATTGCATCCGGCAAATTGTTGAGTTCTAAAAATCTTATAGCTCGAAAATTTTCAATGTGAATAGACTTAATACGCATATAAAATTGATTATAAATTCTTGCTAAATATAATCTTAAATAGACTAATATAACCTTCAATTAATTTATAAATTCACATCAGCTTACCTTAATACTTTAGTTTAAGAGAAAATATAAAATTACATTCCCCCATCTTTTATTTCTTTATCATATCTTTTCATGTTAAGGTAATAACATTCAGGGTAAAATAACACCTCCTTACCCAGAACACCTTAATTGTACAAGCACCTCCCGTAGCTTGTAAAAGTACCTTGTTGCCCCTGGCTTTGCTAAATGAACCCTGGCTGACCAATCAGAAAATAATTATGCTGGAGCCCCGGCGCTTAGCCGCCCGCACCATTGCCGAACGCATGGCCTTTTTGCTCGGCGAGGAACTGGGGCAAACCGTGGGCTACCGCATCCGCTTCGGAAATCCTTGTTTTAGTTAGTTAACAAAATGCTCAATGTATACAGAACAGGAGCAACTATTGAATAAGGGTGTACAATGTGCTGTACAATAATTAGTACATTTATATAACTTTGTTAGGTAGTAATTATGAAAGCCGTTACCATTACCAGTTTGCGCAGTCGCCTTAAATCTTACCTCGACGAAGTTATTCAATCGGGCGAAACTATTATAGTACCCCGGAACAATACCAATGATGATGCGGTAGTTATTATTTCCCTGAAAGAATATAATGCTTTACAGGAAACTGATTATTTGCTTTCGAATAAAGCCAACCGCACCAAACTGGAAGAATCGATTGCCCAATTAAATGCCGGTAAAACTGTATAGCTTCCGCCGGACTCCCTAGAACCAGGCCAAGCCAGCTAACATGAATATTACTTTTTCGGCGCAGGCCTGGGAAGAATATTTATATTGGCAAAGCACCGACCCGGCTATGGTAACAGCATAAACGAATTGCTGCAGGTTATTCGCCGTACTCCTTTCGAAGGTTTAGGTAAATCCGAAGGACTTAAACATAATTTAAAAGGTTTTTGGTCCCGGAGAATAAATGATGAGCACCGTTTGGTCTATCGCATTTCCGGCACCAAAGGAGTAGACCAGGTTTGTGAAGTGGCGCAATGCCGGTATCATTATAAGTAAGTGCTAATTTAATCTTTAATTATCCAGTTTAAACATATTTTCTCCCCTTGCTCTTCAACCCCTTCATCATCAATTTACCCGTTCAGGAAATAATTCCGGCCGTAAAAGAAAACTGGCCGCTCTAAACATGCTAATAGTGCGTCACCGGACCCTAATTAATAAATTTAATAAACCAGAAAGGCTTCAACACTATTAAAAAGCCTCTTGATCCGGGGGGCTTAACGCTGAACACCGGCTGGTTTACCGCATATCTGACACCAAAGGCATCGACATGGTTTGCGCCATTGCCCTGTGCTGGTATTTATAAATAAATTTCATGATCGTTTAAAAATCCTCCCCCTAACCCCCTCCCAAGGGGGACAGTATAGCTACCGTGCTTTCCCAATGGCTCCACCTTTTTGTCAGGTAAATGATATAATCATTAGATATTTTACGTATTGCTGATAAGTCCCCCTCCGGAGGGGTTTGGGGGAGGACAATATTAACGAGAGGGGGTTAGAGGGAGGACTATTGAAGGAAAGACAACATGGAAACAAATAACCACTACAATAAAAACTTAAAGCCACTGGCCCGCAACCTGCGCCACGATTCTATCAAAGCCGAAATCCGGTTGTGGTGCGAATTGCTGTCGGGTAAAAGATTAGGTGGGTACGGCTTCAGAAGGCAACGGCCCATTGGTACTTACATTGCTGATTTTATGTGTCTGGAGTTGAAACTGATTATAGAGGTAGATGGCTACTCGCATCAATTTAAAACCGAAGCCGATAAAATACGGGATAATGCCTTAACGGAATTGGGATTCACGGTACTCCGTTTTTCGGATGCCGAAGTAATGCGGGATTTACCCAATGTGCAGCGAACGCTGGAGATTTGGATAGAAAAGAATGGCAGACCAATGAAATAATTTGTCCTCCCCCTACCCCCTCCAGAGGGGGACTTGCGGCAGCTGCTATATTAAATGTTATTGTTTTATAATTAGGCTGAACGAGGGTATAAATAAGGAGGCGCCCTAAACATTTATCTTAAAAGCGTTTCGTGAAAAATGCTTAAAAATACTGCTACTGCTAAAATATCAATCCTAAAGCGGTAAAAGTTTAGACGGCCCAAGTCCCCCTTGGGAGGGGGTTGGGGGGAGGACAAGTGCATTTACCAAAAGAAATGCCGATATTTGCCCTAAATTTATTAACACCAAACGCACCCACTATTTTTAAAAGTATTCACGCTTGCCTTTCAATCCATTCACCATCGATTTACCCGTTCGGGAAATTATACCCGAAGTAAAAGAACAACTGGCCGCCCGGAACACGCTGATTGTACAAGCACCTCCCGGAGCCGGTAAAAGTACCTTGTTGCCCCTGGCCTTGCTGGAGGAGCCTTGGCTGGGCAATCAGAAAATAATCATGCTGGAGCCCCGGCGCTTAGCCGCCCGCACCATTGCCGAGCGCATGGCCTTTTTGCTGGGCGAGGAACTGGGGCAAACCGTAGGCTACCGCATTCGCTTCGAGAACCGCACTTCCGCTGAAACCCGCATTGAGGTAGTAACTGAAGGCATCCTGACCCGCATGCTGCACAGCAGTAATGATCTAGCCGGGGTAGGTTTGGTTATTTTCGATGAATTCCACGAGCGCAGCATCCATGCCGATGTAGCCATGGCCCTGAGCCGCGAAGCCCAGCGTACCCGCCGTTCGGATTTGCGTTTGCTCGTGATGTCGGCCACCTTGGATATGCCTACGCTTTCGGGTTTGCTGAGCGCCCCGGTGGTGCAAAGCCAGGGGCGGCAATATCCCGTAGACCTGATTTACACCGGCGACCTGGACGAAGCGCTGTTGCCCGACCTGACGGCCCGCACCGTGCAGCGCGCCCTCCGGGAAAAAACCGGCGACGTGCTGGTGTTTCTGCCCGGCGAAGGCGACATAAAAAAGGTTGAGACTATCTTGCGCCGCCAGTTGTCCCGCGATATTGTTATTCACCCGTTGTTTGGTATGCTGCCGCCTAATAAGCAATACGCGGCCATTATGCCCGACCGCCAGGGTAAGCGCAAAGTAGTGCTGGCTACCTCCATTGCCGAAACCAGCTTAACCATTGAGGGCGTATCGGTGGTGGTCGATTCCGGCTATGGCAAAACTTCCCGCTTCGATCCGAACTCCGGCTTGTCCCGCCTCGAAACCGTGCGCATCAGCAAAGATACCGCCGACCAGCGCGCCGGCCGGGCCGGCCGCTTAGGTCCCGGCACCGCGTATCGCCTCTGGACCGAGGCTACCCACGCCCGTCTGGCGCCGCACCGCACCCCCGAAATCCTGGAAGCCGACCTGGCCTCGCTGGTGCTGGACCTGGCTTCCTGGGGGATTATTGATATTAACCAACTTACTTGGCTCAGTCCGCCGCCCAAAGCCGCTTTGCTGCAAGCCACCGAAACCCTGCACCAGCTTAATGCCCTGGAGCACGGCCGCATTACGGAGCACGGCCGGAAAATGCACGCGCTGCCCACGCACCCGCGCATTGCCCACATGCTGCTGGCTGCCGAGGAATCAAACCAATTAATTTTGGCTACCGATATTGCCGCCCTCCTGGAAGAGCGCGACCCGCTGCCCCGCGAGGCGGGCATTGATATTAACCTGCGCATCGAAGCTTTGCGGCGTTTCCGGAAAGAAAACGTAGGCGGCAAAGGCCTGAAGAAAATAGAAAAAATAGCGGCCCAGTATCGCCGGATGTTCGAGATAACGCCCGATAACGGCCCCCTAGACCCGTACGAAACCGGCGTGTTGCTGGCCTATTGCTACCCCGAACGCATTGCCTGCGCCCGCCCCGGCAACAACGCGCAGTTCCAGTTAGCCAACGGCAACTACGCCCAGGCCGGCCACCGCGACGACCTGGCCCACGATCCCTGGCTGGCCGTAGCTAACCTGGACGCCCGCCAAGGCATGGGTAAAATATTCCTGGCATCGCCGCTCAACCCCAAAGATCTGGCCCCACTTGTAAAAAAGCAGGAAACCATTACCTGGGACACTACCGACGGCGAACTGACCGCTTCGATGGATATGCGCATTGGCTCGATTGTGCTGCAACGCAAACCCTTGCCCACCCCCGATGACAAGCACCGCTCCGGTGCTGTTTCGGAAGCCCTGAAACGCGAAGGCGAGGAACTGCTACACTTTACCGAAGCCGTAACCCAATGGCAAAACCGCGTGCTCAGCCTCCGCAAATGGCGCCCCCAGGAAGCCTGGCCCGACGTGAGCACACCTACCCTACTCATTACTAATTGGGAATGGTTGCGGCCCGCTTTACAGGACATCGAAGCGCCGGAAGATTTATACGAAATTGACCTATTGCCCATTCTGCAAAAGTTTCTAACCCGGGATCTGCAAGCGCGTCTGGATACCCTGGCTCCGGCCGAAATAACTTTACCCGATGGTTCTAGGATGGAACTGCAATATTTCGCCAACGGCGCTCCGCCCGTGCTGGAAATCCGTCTGCAGGATGTGTTGGCTTGGCCCAAGCAACCCGTGGTAGATGCCGGCGACATGCCCGTTGAGTTGCACTTGCTCTCCCCGGATTTAAAGCCTTTGGTGGTGGTTACTGATCTAGCTAAGTTCTGGCAGGAGGAATATTCGGGTTTAAGAATTGATCTGGTAAAAAAGTTTCCTAAAGTAAAGTGGCCGGAAAAATAAGAATAATGAAAAGGTTCATACTGATTTCTGTCCCGAGCACGCCTCGCTGGTAACTATTTTTCTTCCGGCCTCTGGCTGCTGTAAATAATCTATTTTATTGGAAGGTGGTTTAGGCCAGCTCCATAGTCAGACACGAGCGAGGCGTGCTCGCGCCATTGGCAGGAAGACTAAAACAGTTAAAACGAAATAGCAAATGGCTTTATAGTTATTAAACATATAACGATGCGAAAATTATTATTTTTCTTGTTGTTCTTTTCTTTCGCTTATGGAAGTAATGCGCAAGCTATATCCTTGAAACAATTGTTGAAATTCCGGCAAATGGAACAGGAAAGGATAACGAGAAAGCTAAGCAAAAAAGGTTGGTTTTTTATGGTGGATAATAAACCAACGGAAGAAATGATGGGGAAAGCTGTTTGGGCCTATAAACCGGTAGCAGTTGGTAATATGGAGGCAGGAGCAGTAGCCTGGTGTGTCCTTTATTATTCCGCTAAAACTCCAAGTCGAATCCTCTACAACTACTTCGGCCAAACCACCCTGAGCAAAATAAATAAAAAAATCAGGCAAAAAGCCATAATAACGCTAGAAAAGGGAAATGCCTTAAGCGGTGTAAGCGCCCTTGCTGCTTATACAGATGTTGCGGACAAAGAATTAGTATTTCGCATCATGACTTACGATTTTCCGGATAGGTTTGGTATTAAAATCTTTGACAAAGAAGATTACCTGGAAGCTAAAAGAAATGACCGGCTTTAATCTTTGCTTAAAATCCTAAACCTGATTTTTCTCTTTATTACCGCACGAACAAGCCCGTCCATCCTCCTGAGCCTATCGAAGAATTTTACATCTACTGATTACTTAGATTCAAAATTATACTCGCGTATAAAATATTACGCCATGTATCTTTTTAACAATCATGCTAAACTTGTATTGCACCTGGCGGTACACGTTAAATCATGCGACAAGCTCAGGATAACGTATTTGGAAGGATGATGCAAGAACATCAAATTAAAGAGGAGCGACAAAAGCATTTATTAGACAATAGCCAAATAGGTTCTAGAAGGAATATCCGATATAAAAATTACCAAATCCCTAAATATTTAATAATCAACTGTCACTTGTTTTGCCGGTAAGCAGTATAACCAGTAATACTTGATAATTTCAGTAAGTAATCACTTTTATAGAGACTTCACCAAAACAGAAAAACAATGGATAGATTAAACGGAAAAGTTGCGCTGATTACCGGTTCCGATTCGGGCATTGGCCAGGCCACGGCTATTGCTTTTGCCCGTGAAGGCGCTGATGTGGTTATTTGTTACCATTCGGACAGAGACGGGGCGGAAGAAACTTTGCAGGAAGTGCAAAAGCAAAAACGCAAGGGCCTTATATTACAGGTAGATGTCAGCGACGAAAAATCGGTAGAAACGTTATTCGACCAGGCCACGGCCGAAATGGGCGCAATAGATATCCTGGTGAATAACGCGGCCGTAAACGGTTCGGGCATTATGGTGGCTGATATGGACACGGAAGTATTCGACCGCACCATGCGGACCAATGTATACGGGCCATTTTTCTGCTCGCGGCGGTTTATAAAGCATCGGCGGCAAAACGGCGGTAAAGGCAAAATCATCAACGTAACCTCGGTACACGAGGAAATAGTATCGGCCGGAACGGCAGATTACTGCGCTTCGAAGGGCGCATTACGCAACTTTACCCGCACGCTGGCCCTAGAATTAGCCGAAGAAGGCATAAACGTAAACAATATTGCCCCCGGCATGATATTAACCCCCATGAATCAGAAAGCCATGGATGATCAGAAAACCCGCGACGAGGCCTCGCAACACATCCCGATGAAACGGCCCGGCAATCCCGAAGAAATAGCCCACTTAGCCGTGTTCCTGGCTTCTTCCGATTCCGACTACGTGACTGGTTCCAGTTATTTCATGGACGGTGGTTTATCGCAATATATGGGACAAGGGGCTTAAAAACTCTTGTGATTTTATTTCGCTATTTTGATGGCCGTATTTGAGGGGTCAACTTACGATAAAAGAAAACCGGCCAAATCCGCGGACGTAATTGCCGGAGGTAGTATCGTGTTTTAGGATATTATTTCACCTGCTTTACCGCCGCAATTACCTGTGGTTTGCGTTCAACTTTGCCCAGCACCCACTCTCCTACCTGCAGGCCTTGTTTGCGGCCGTTATCAATGGCGTCCATAAAATGAATACCCCCATAAAAGCGGGAAATACCGGCTTCTATGGCTGCTTCTTGGAAAGAGTTAAAAGTACGGGCGGGCAATCCGTAGCGTTCTTCTACGGTATCGGAATACTTAAAATGATCGCCGAAATAATAAGTTAGAATTACCGCTGAGGTTGAAGAAATGGTAGAATGGCCGCTCAGGTATTCGGGGAAAGGCGGCGTTTGCAGCAAAGGTTTAAACATGGGGTCGAGGTATTGGCGAATAGCAGTTTCGGGACGTATGCGGTTGCTGCGGAACTTCTCGTCCCAGCACGCAATAAAGCCGTCCATCAGCCCCAACGAAACTACCGTATGAATTTTCATGGCCTTGGCAAAACCAGCTTTGGCTTGTTGGCAGGCAATACCCGTAATACCCATCCAATGCGCACCCGGCGATATTTTTTTTCGGCCTACTTGTAAATGTCCCCCGTCTTGCAGGGCAAATGGGTTGCAATCCCAAAAAGCCGCTATATTCTGTTGTTCCGGGGTTAAATGAGTATTATTGTCATAATTCTGGTGCAGCAGTTTATAAAATTCAGACGCTTTATTCGTGGAAAAAGCAATTGGCGGCGCTGGTTTAAACTGAATGCAGGTATCGAGGGTAAAAGAGCGAACCGTATTAAAATAAGGTTCTACGGGAGCAAAATAGCCGGGCGGGGTAGGATACCAAAAGCCTTCTTTTTGCTGGGGCGAATACCGTGGATAATTACTAATACGGTTATATTTATCGGCTTTGGCGTAGGCCAGCATGGCTTTACTTATCTGTTGGGCGTAGTCGGATGAACGTTGTATGACGGCATCGGTTATACCCGCGTGCCGGCACGAATCCAGGAATCGTACCTGAAAAGAATCTAACAAAACGCCGGAAGGCTGCATTTTTTTAGCGGTTTCCAGCATGGCCAGCAAAGCACTTAATTCAGCAGAATAGCCCGTAACGGCCGGTTTATCAATGCGGGGATATTTATTCAGGATACCCGCCATGCTTTTGTACGTGCTGTCGTTCTGGACTATTACTTCGTAACCGGCCAGAGTAGCATACGCAAAAAAACGCGCCGCTAAAGGCGGATTGGTTACATCGTTCACCATCAGCTCCGTCATCTGATCGATTACCTGGCTGATCTGGGCCGGGCTGAATTTAACGTTTTGCGCTTGTTGCTCCTCCATGGCGGTGCATCCCCACAAGCAGCTTCCCACTAACATAAACAGGATGAAAAATCTCATTTTTGTACGCTGTAAGCTTTAACGGGCATCTGGTTTATCCCGAACAATAATTTATCATTTATATTTAAAATACTGCGCACATCGCCGGTAATCCGCAAGCCCGATTGCTGTTGCGGCACGTAAGTAAAATTACCTTTCCCATCGTTCCGCAGCAAAAGGCCGTAATTAGCATCGTACTTACCAAAGCGAAGCCGGGCCTTGTTCACGTTGCCACCCAGCAGCAAATCTTGGCTGTTATCCTGGTTATAATCCAGTGTACTCAGGGCCAGAATGGGCGAAAACTGCACTTCCAGGGGTAAAGGCATTTCTTTAAACTTACCGTTACTACCCAGCTGAAAGTAAGCCGTTTGTAAGTAGTTAGAAGACAAATGACCCGCCCCTTTAAGTTCCTCCGGGGTAAAGATATCTTTCAGGCTAGCATCGGCATAGCTGCTGTAATCCTGGTAGCGGGTTCGCATCATACTTACCTGGTCCAATAATTCGTCGCGGGTAACGTAGGGGTAGCTTTTGCCTTGCATGTAGAAACAAAGAATCGGGTCTATGGCTCCGTTATCGTCAAAATCTTTATAGTACAATTCGGCCGGTTCTTTATCCGATGCTTTGCACTGGGTATTTAAGCCCTGGTTGCCGATAATTAAATCCGGGCGCTGATCCTGGTTAAAATCACCAATAATTAACTTGTTCCACCAGCCACTGTATTTTTTAGCGAAGTAAGCCGCAGTATTATCGTTTAATTTACCATTACTGTTCTGGAAAACGGTTACGGGCATCCACTCGCCTACTACTATCAGTTCCGGCTTTTTGTCGTTGTTTAAATCCAGCCAGGCCGCATCGGTTACTAAACCTATTTTCTGCAGTTTAGGGGCAATAGCTGCTGTCTGGTCGGTAAAATGACCTTTACCATTGTTGATTAATATATAACTGCGGGGTATTTCGGGATAACGGCCCGGTATAATCCGGCCGCCCACAAATAAATCCGGAAAGCCATCGTTGTTAATATCCGTGGCTCTAACGCAGCTCTTGCTCGTAAGCATGGGTGGCAGCGCATCCAAACTTTTGGTAAAATTGCCTTTGCCATCGTTCAGATACAGCCGGTCCTGGAGGGCCGCATCCTCCGGCATAAAGTTATGGTAACCGCCACTGGCTACGTACAAATCTAAAATGCCATCCTTATTTGCATCGAAGAACAAAGCATTGGCGTCTTCGCTGTTTTTATCGGCAACAAAAGACGGGTCGGGTTTAGATGTAAATTTACCGTTTTTGCTTTGCAGGTATAATATACCGGCCTGTCCGGGTGCGCCGCCGGCAAATACATCTTCCAGGCCATCGTTGTTTACATCGCCTTTTACCAGGCAAGGTCCGGAAAACGAAACCGGGTTTATCATTAAAGGCTGGCGCTTAAAATCGTTGACCGGTGTTTTCTGATGGGCAAACGAAACCGGTGCAGGCATTTCGGAGAAAATAGTTTTATCTGGTTTAGGCGCCCGGTACGTGGAGGTAGCATCCTGCTCGTGTAAAGTAATTACCTGATTTGCTTTAATGGTTGATATTACCTGTTGTTTGCCGCTCAGCCAAACTACTCGCAAAGAATCGATGGTCGGGTTTTGACCTAATCCGAAATGTAAAATTGGCGATACGCTGGATTGAAAACCGCGGGTAGGCATTTGCTCCTGGTACTGTTGCTGACCCGGGCCGTATAAAGTTATTTTGGCGCCTAATCCCAGGGTATTTTTATTTGCCCCGGCTAGTTTGATTTGCAGGTACTGGTTTTTTAATTGTTTCTCCGATTGGTTCTGGTACACAAAAGCTACCTGGTTCAGGTTATTCGTTACTAAATCCAGATCGCCATCTTTATCTAAATCGGCGTAAGCCGCCCCATTACTGTTAGATGGTTTATTCAGCCCCCAGTTTTTACCTTGGTTACTAAACTGCAAGTTACCTTCATTCCTGAAAATATAATTATTTACATTAGAAGAAGGCATTTTAGACAATAGATTTTTGATACTCTGAGGCGTTATTTTGCCGTTTAAGTACTGGAAATAAGTGCTCCGGAATTTTATAAAATCCAGGTTGGTAAAATCTTTCAGAAAGCCGTTGCTTACAAAAATATCTTTCCGGCCATCATTATCATAATCAGCCATTAAAGGTGCCCAGCTCCAGTCGGTGTTAGAAATACCGCTCAATTGCCCTACCTCGCTAAAAGTGCCGTTGCCATTGTTTACCTGCAACATATTGCGCATGTACTGGTAATGAAAGCCCGCCCGCACAATCATTTCGAAGTACTCGTAATTATCTGGGCCAAACAATAACTTTTGCCGTTTATTATCTTCGGGCAACATATCCAGGGTAAAAATGTCCAGCAAGCCATCGTTGTTGATATCGGCAATATCGTTGCCCATGGAATAAATAGAAGTATGCTGCATGTCGGCTCTGATCTGGTCGGTGAAAGTGCCGTTTTTGTTGTTGATGAGCAGCTTATCGGGGGCAGAATAATCATTGGATACATATATATCCGGCCAGCCATCCTGGTTAATATCGGCAATACCGCTTCCCAAACCGTAAGAAAAACCGGAATTATTAAGCCCGGCCTGGTTTGAAACATCTTTAAATTTGCCCGCATCGTTCCGGAATAATTTTGCCTGCATGGTGGGCTCCTGTTTTTTCAGTATTTCCTTAATGGTTACATCATCCAGGTTACTGAACTGAATGGGATTATGATTAAGCAGGAACATATCGAGGTCGTTATCCCGGTCATAATCGAAAAAGGCAGCGTTCGTACTAAAAGAAGAATCGGCCAAACCCATTTCTTTGGCCTGATCTATAAAAGTGGGCAACCCATTTTTACCGGGTCCCTGGTTGATAAATAACTGATTAATACGGGCACTACCCGGCATATTACCCGAATAGCACTGGTAAATATCCAGCAAGCCGTCGCCGTTTACATCGGCCATGGTGGTACCGGTTTTCCAGTTGTTGCTTCTGCCGGTTACGCCGGCTGCGGCAGTTACTTCTTCAAACTGCATCTGGCCTTTGTTCAGGTACAAACGGTTGGGCACCATGTTACCGGAAAAATATATATCTTCTAATCCATCCTGGTTTACATCGCCTACTGCCACGCCGCCGCCATTATAAAAATACTGGTACATCATGATATTGGCCAAAGGCGTTTCGGTAAGCGCATTATTAAAAGTAATATGCGTTTTTTCGGGTGCCAGCAGGGTAAATAAAGTGGGCGTAGCGGGTTGTGGTATATTGGTTTCAGTTTGATTTTCGGCGGTGCGTTTCTGGCAACCTACCGCTAAAAACAAAGACGTAAAAATTCCTAAAAGAAAAATAAATTTATGCAAGTACATGGTGGATAAATAAAAGCCTATAAAAATAAAGAAACTAATTTACATCTCCATAACCGGATCGAAAATGTTAAAACTCTAGGCATTTGTAAGTTACCTGTAAAGATAAAAAAGAGTACTTCCGGAGGATTGCGCAGCTAAATCCGGCAGAATGTAAGTTTTTAAACTGTTTTAAAGAATAGATTGGTAATAAGGGTTACTGATAAAAATTCAGTTTTAGAAGAGAGATTTTATACCTTGAAACTAAATATTAAAAAAGTTAAAGCCTATCCCAAAACAATGAATTTAAAAGTTATTATAACCGGCGCCACCGGCATGGTTGGCGAAGGCGTGCTGCACGAATGCCTCCTGGATTCTGATATAACAGAAGTTTTAATAATAAACCGGCGCCCCGGCGGGGTAAACCATCCGAAACTGAAAGAAGTTATTCATCAGGATTTCCTGAATTTTGCGGACATTGCTATTGATTTTGCTTCTTATCAGGCGTGTTTTTTCTGTTTGGGCATTTCGTCGATGGGTATCAGTACGGCAGAATATTACCGGCTAACTTATGATCTTACCTTGCATGTAGCTAAAACAATGGCGGCGCAAAATTCCGAAATGGTTTTTTGTTACGTATCCGGATCGGGTACCGATACATCCGAGAAAGGGCTTTTAAACTGGGCCCGGGTAAAAGGAAAAACTGAAAACGACCTGATGCAACTGCCTTTTAAAAAAGCTTATATGTTTCGGCCGGGCTTTCTGAGTCCGACTCCCGGTTTGAAAAACACGAAATCTTATTATAAATATTTTGACTGGCTGGAACCAGGTTTAAAAATCTTTTTCTCGCCTTTCATATCTACCTTAAGGGAATTAGGCTTAGCCATGATTAATGCCGTTAAGCAAGGCTACACCAAGCAAGTTTTGAAAGTAGCAGATATCAAAATATTAGCTAAAGCCTAAGGCAAAAACAGTGGGCGCTGAAACATAATAACAAATCAGTAAAGAATAAAAACTATGCTGATTAACGATACCTTTCCCGTTCTCAGGTGGCGATATTTTGTTCTGAGTAGCCGCACAAATATAATCCAGACAAAAGCTTATTCCCAATTTCCTAAAAGCCTTCTGAGTACCACAATTTCTCCCAGGTGATAGGCATTATGTTCGGCTACCAGCATGGCTTCCCGCAATAAATTCTGACCACTGCCGTGGACAAAAGGTTTAAAAAGATCATTTGCCGGGTCTTGTACCAGCTTTATCATAGCATCTAAACCGTCCAGAATAGATTGAATGCTTTTGTCCAGTGCCGCCTGGTTGGCGGGTTTTTCTTCTTGCGGCCAGTACCCGGCCGGCCATTCCGGCGATTCATAATTTGGATCGCGGCTAAAATCCAGGATATCGTACAAAGCAATACGCAGGTGTTCTATTACTTGCCAGAGCGTATAAGGCAATTTCGGTACTTTTTTACCGGCATCTGCGGCCGTTATGCCTTGTAACACCTCGGGCAGCGGTTTAAAAGCCTGTCCACTTTGCAAAAGTTTGATTAACTGGTCACGTAAAAGTTGGTCGGGTAGCATAGCAAAATTAGTTTTTATTTAACTTAACAATTCTGGAAGATAATAGGAGAAGGAGTAAATTGGTTTAGATAATGAAAAAGGCAGTCTCAGCCGGAAGAAATGCCCTTTAGATTTAAAAAACTATTTTGGTTCCGGGGCATTAGCGGCAATTAGTTTCTCCTTTTTCAACTCCGCCCAGAAAGCGGCCGGTATGTTAACTTTCATGGCTGTAACATTTTCTTTGGCCTGAACAGGCGAACGTGTTCCGGGAATAACGGCGGAAACAACAGCCGGAGCAGCAGAAAACTGCAAGGCCACGGTCCGCAGGTCGGTGCCGTGTTTTTGCGCAATTTTACTGATGCGCTCCCGCTTTTCCTTAAATCCGGCAGGTATCTCGTCCCCATAATCATAACGGTCAGCACCGGCCAGAAAACCAGCATTCAAGGGTGCGCCCACCACAATAGAAACCCCCTTTTTTTCACAGGCCGGAAACAAACGGTTCAGCGCATCTTCGTGTTTCATTAATGAATATTGGGTGGCAGACAGGAAAATATCCGGATCGGCAACTTCCAGGGTCTTGAGTATGGGCTCAATGGTGTTTACACCTAAACCCCAGCCTTTAATCAGGCCTTCTTCCCGCATACGGGTCAGTTCCGGCATGGCGCCGTTCTGGGCCGTTTTAAAATATTCCGTCCATTTATCTTTCATGTCACCGTTATCCGGGGAAAGGTCGTGGATGAATACTATATTTAAACTTTCGATACCCAAGCGCTGCAGACTATCTTCCACGGAACGTCGGATGCCGGCAGCACTATAATCGTATTCATACTTAAATGGAGCCGGCGCTTGCCACATTGTTTTCGGAATATTCTGTGTAGGTTTAAGCAAACGCCCCACTTTGGTGGATAACACATACTCTTCCCGCTTTTTGTTATGCAGAAAATGCCCGAAGCGGCGTTCGCTTAATCCCAAGCCATACCAAGGAGAAGTATCGAAATACCGAACCCCGGCGGCCCAGGCACCTTCCAGAGCTTCCTGCGCCTGCTCATCGGTAGTGGGCCGAAAGGCATTTCCGATGGCTACTCCTCCTAAACCAAAGCGTTGCAATGGCCGGAAATGGTTTTTAGCAGCAGCATGATCTGTTGCTGACTCCATATTATCATCCATAGAAAAATAGTTTAATGTTGTACTAAATACCGGCACTACCGGAGCTAAAGCAATGGCTGTAGCGCCTTTAATTCCCACGGCCATAAAAGTTCGTCGGGTAATCATACGGGTATTCAGAAATATAAATTCGTTATCTTTAACCAGATGTAGTTTGATATTGTTACAAGCAAACTTAATGTCTGAATTATCTTGTCTTTAAACGATTGATACAATGAGTAATAGAGTGAATGATTGAATGAATGAGTGAATAATATTCAATTATAATTTTTTATGCTTTTTATTTAGCTTCAATTAATTTTGTTAAATTACTTATAAGTAAGTGGACAAAATTAGTTTAAATTAAATAAGCCTGTAAAGGTTTGACAATCAGAAATTTATTCACTCATTCATTTATTCTATTATTGTACTTAAACTCCGGATGTTGAATAATAAGAAAAAGGTAATCATGGTCTGTTTGGTTGTATGGCTATATGCGTTATGCCTCAGCTCATTTGCCCAAACAGGAATAACGCCCAATGCATTACAATTAGACCAAATAGCCATTCTTAAAACCGGAGAAAAAAATTCAGAGTCAGCTTTTAACCCCTTGGGTACGCCTTCCGGTTTGATAAAAGCATTGGGTAAACCATTAAGTATCACCAAGGAGTATGCCGAAATAGATGATATCTATCTCATCGTTTATAAATATAATGGTGCCGAATTCGATTTTAACAGAAATTCTCTGGTTGGTTTTCATATTACTAATGGTAATTTCATAGTTCGAACGCAAACACCAAGGCTTACAAATAAAACAGATACGTTTAACTTTCGGGTAGGAGATCCGGCAAGCCGGGTACAAAAAATTTATCCGCAATCTTTTAAAGCTAACCGCGATGGCAGGATATTCTTTCGATTATATTCTTTAACCAAGAATCCCAATACGAACATTTCCACCCGAACGAATCTGGATGCTTCCTTTCTTTTTGTCATTGAAGATGGCGTACTCACGGGTATTATCTTTGGAGAATAAAGTTAAATTTTAGAGAGATTAAAATATCCTCACTAACATAAAACTGCCTAAAAACCAGAATTATGGTATTTATAGAAAAGAAATAGAGTATTTAATAAAGATTGATCAAGGACTTAAATATATGTTTTGAATATAGAAGTGAAACTACCGCTCCAGTCTAAAAAATAATTGCGAAATAGGAATTAGCATAATACCTGACAAGGCAAAAGCCATAAAAGATACTTTCAGGTTAAAAGCATGGGCCAGGTAACCAATCATAGGCGGCCCCAGTAACATTCCCACAATACTAAAAGTAGCAATAAGCGAAATGGCCATTCCGGGTGAATATTTTTTAGAGGATCCGGCTAAGGTAAAAGTCATGGGCACTACCGAAGCGGTACCAAAGCCCACCAGGGAAAAGCCAACCATGGCCGGCCAGAAACGCGGAAACGTAATAGCCAGCGCAATACCGGTAAAAATAAAAGAGGCGCTCATAATATATGTGGCCGGCATGCCCATCCGATGAATGATACGGTCGGACAGGAAACGGGAAAGCGCCATAAAGGCCATAAATATAAGGTACCCGGAGGTAAACACCTTTTCCTTCACTATCTGCTGAAAGTAAATACCGCTCCAGTCGAACATACCACCTTCGCAGATGGCAGCAAAAAAGACCATTAAGCCCAGGTATAAAATAAAAGGATCGGGCTTACCCACCACCAATTTATTACCCGAGGTAGCCCGGTCGTTGCGCAGTAAAAACCGGAAGGTAACGAAAATAACCACAATAGCTATGCCGGAAACTATGAGTAAATGCGGCACAATGGTTATGCCCAAAGAAATAAGTAAAGTAGTAAAACCTACGCCCATAATACCGCCCGTACTCCACAATCCATGAAAAGAGCCATTGATCTTTTTATCGAATTGCTTTTGCAGCGTAATGGCCTGGGTATTAACGGCAATATTATACATCCGCATACTCATAGCATACAGGAACAAGGTAATAACCAACGTGAAGGTACTTTGGGCCAAACCGATAAAGCACAAACAAACAGAATTAATCAGGAGACCGATGGTTAAAGGGATCCGGGTTTCTAATTTAGAAACCAGCCAGCCCGATAAAGGAAGCCCAATCAGGGAGCTAATCGGCATGATTAACAGAACCGAACCTAATTCGGCTTCATTCAGGTCTAAAGCGGCTTTAATGGTCGGTATGCGGGAAGTCCAGCTGGAAAAGGTAAAACCTGATAAAAAGAAAAAGGTACTAAGCGCCAGGCGCTGTTTTTGGATTAATTGCATTTATTAAAAATAAAGATGCAAATATGCTAATTTAATTTATGCCGGTTAGTAATCTACTTTCTTATCTTTTCAGAATTACAAAAAGAGGTTTCCGGAAGAATTGTAAACAACAAAGTAGCTTTTGCAGGTAAGTATTGCGACAGAAGAAAGGCGGTTTTAGCTATACATTTCTCTCCGATTAAGCTGTTAGAAATATTTCCGGTAGCATTTTTTTACGACAGCAGCATACTTACCCTACATAGCAAGCTAATATTGATACGTAAAATAGCCTAGCAGCTTTTACTGCTAAACGCAAGTTAAAAACGATATAGATTTAGCCCGGCAAAAAGGCATAATCTTTTACTTTCTGCCACGGACCACCTTTATATTCCCATAAACTTAATCCTACTCCTTCGGCTACCACAGGATATTCAGCAGCAACCAGCTCTTGGTAAAGCAGATTAGCCTTTTCAGCATCTGCTTTGTTCTGTACCGTAATGTGGGGATTTAATTTTTGTTTATCTTGCGGCGTGAGCCACTCCTGCCATTGCTTTTTTAAATATGCGTGCAAACCACTCAATTCCTCATTTTTTATCCGGTACGCTACGCCCCGGCCCAGTTTCATAAGTCCGGCAACTTCCAAAGTAATTATACTTTGTTTTGCCGCTACTTTCTCCAGCAATTCGTTTATGGCGGGCTCCGGCGGTAGATGATGAAATAAAGTTAAATGCGCATCCAGGTAATTGATAGCTGATGGGAAATGCTTTTGCCTTAAAGCATTAAAAAAAGCAAAAGTTGCCGGATCTAATTGCAGCGTAAGTATAAGGGGAGACGTGTCAATCATATTGGCAATTAAAATCGATATTTTTCTGTAACCGCTAAGCTAACTTAGATGATGTTTTTAAAGTTTTAGTTCAGGGTGGATTTTATACTACAAACCCGAACTTTCCAGATTGCCTTCCGATAAAACAAGTTGCCTCCTTTTTAGCTTTTTTACTGATAAGGACAATGACAATCTGAGTGGATAAGTGAAATATGGATTTATAATGAATCTATTACTCTACTGTTTAATTAAAATTAATTCTGCCATTGTACTTATTAAGCAAGGCATAACGCAAAGAGGTATAAAACGATTAAGAACCCAAACAGTTCATTCCGGAAAGATTTAATTGACTGTCTGCTGATTAAATTCCTCCGGAATAACCATAAAAGAAAGTAAATCCTCTATTTTACAAGGTTTTACCTAACATCAGTTATTTAATAGCTTAATAGTATATCCTTGAAGCCAGTCATTATTTAGCCATTGCTTTTAACCAAAAAACTGATCAAACACGAACACCGGTCACAATTGGTCTTACAATAAAATAATTTATTTATTGGAAAACCAGCGCCCGGCTTTTAATATCGGCAATAATCTTTTCCTGGGCCCGCCGGTTCTCCAGATCAGAGGGTTTGGCTTTTTGCAAAGTTTCTTTTTTTAAAGCGGCATTTAAATCCTTATACAAACTGATATTTTCGGATGAAAGTAGTTCCATAGAATTAGTTGTATCGTTATGCTGATGCGCGTTGCTATGCAAAGAATAACCTAGCTTTAAAAGTACTTCACCGGCTACCGCTTCAAATATTTCCAGGTCCTTTTCCTGGAATTCCTGCTGGTATTTACCGGTATTATGGTGCATAATAGGCTTTTTCAGATTGCGCCACATGTCACCGGCTTCAGCTGTTAGCCGGGAGGTCCTGGATTCGTAGAACGATAACATTGCTTCGGTATATGGGATATCCAAAAAAGCACACAGGCTTTTTACCGTACTTACAGGATTACTGATCAGGGTTTCATAACTAAGTTTATAAAAGCGGCTGGGGTCCATTTTTGCTTCCAGGCGCAGACATGCTTCCTGGTCGTGTCGCCATTGTTTGGCCAAAAAGTAGGTATGTTTCTCTCCTACTACCGCTTTTTTAAAGGAAGCCGCCACATCCCGCCCATCGCGGTATAGGTACACGTACTTCAGGTTCAGTCCCGCTTTTTCCAGTTCATCGGCAAAGTGCACATTGGCCATACTTTTGCAGCACCAATACCGGGAATTTTTGCTGCCGGCAGCTTCTTCGTAAATACAGCGTGTAAGTTCGGGCAAAGTATACTGCCGGGAGCAATTAAATAAACGGGTTTTATCTAACTTAATACCTTCCCAGGGCACCGGATTAGCTTCCACATAATCAACCACATCATCAATGAGAATTTTATAAGAATCGCTGTTTAAAGTACCGTATAGGGGTAATAACGGCATAAAAGTGGTAAGTATATGGGGCGGATGCGGAGAAGCTATTTTGTCCGACTGGTCCAGTATGACCCGTAAAAGATTGGACCCCGAACGTTGCGTGCCAATAATCTGGATGCCTGCATATTGATACATAAATAATTCTGTTACAGTAAATTTGTAAAAATTCCCAGTAGCACGGCAGCTAAAACCAGGTACACCGGGCTAATTTTATATTTATAGTTAAGGATAAAAGATATAAGCAGGAGGCCGGTCAGCCACCAATTAAAGTTTTCGTGTTGGATGATCTGAAAGGCAGAAACGACAATTAAGCCCACTACAACGACTTTAATGCCCCCCAAAAGATTTTTAATAAAGCGTTTCTCCTGGTATTTACTTATTATGTTCGAAACCAGAATAACCAGAAAAACCGAGGGGGCAAAAATGGCCGCCGTGGCTAACAGGGCGCCGCCGAACCCGGCTATTTTATACCCGATAAAGGTGGCACTTATCAGAATAGGACCGGGAGTTGCCTGGCTAAAAGCAATGGCATCTATAAATTCTTTGTTGTTTAACCAATGTAATTCTTTCACAAAAAGAACTTCCATGATTGGTATCATTACATAACCGCCGCCAAATAACGAAAGGCTGATCCCAGCAAAAATCAGCATGATTTTGATATAACCGGTTCCGATATCTTTGGCCGCATTACTATAAAAGAGCACCTGGTTTATAAGCAAAAACACCAAAACAATCCGGCTGAAAAAACCAATTGCGGCGTTTTGCGGAGAAAAAGCCAAATTTTTATTGCGGGTTAAATCGTTTTCTTTTGCATCAACCTGAACCTCCAGCAATATACCAACCACGGCCCCGGCCACCAGCAAAGCCACGGTGACCAGGTAATTTTGAGTAAAGAAAAGAATAATCAGCACCGCCCCGAACAGAAAGTTTTTTTTCAGGTTGCGGTTTATCTCTTTTTTATACAACTGCAGGCCTGTAGCTAAAATAATAGCACTAACCACACCCGCAACATAAGTCATGGCGGCCTGCCAGTTTATTATTTGCTGATGAGAAAAATAAGCCCACGCCAGCAACAGCATGAGCAGAAAAGCCGGCAAAATAATGGCTACCGTACTAATTACTGCTCCCAAACCTTTTCTTAAGTAATAACCGGTTTGCCCGACTACATTTACCGCCAAAGGACCCGGCAACAGGCTGGCAATGCTTATGCTGTTCAGGATTACTTCGTTCGGTAGCATTTTATCTTTCTCTACCATTATCCGCTGAATTACCGCTATCAGGGCCATGTGCCCACCAAAGGATACCAGTCCGATCTTGAAAAACGTGTAAAATAAATACGCCAGGCTAACTTCTTTTTTTGCTTCCGAGGCTGCTATTACTTGCATTTCGCGTGGCTTTACGCTTGCTCCCATCAAAATTGCGGATTTTTGTACAATAAATCAGGCACTTCTTCCAGCCGGTACGGGTCACCTCCAACCTGTACTTTCCACAGTATTTTCCCGTTAAAATCCGTAATCAAAAACGCCCTGGGATCGGTTAAACAAAAAAGCACTTTATCGTTATGCTTACCAAAAAGTGCCGCGCTGCCTTTGGCGGTGGTATAATATTCCGGGGGGAGCGCTACTACTTGCTTCGCATTAGCTACATGGTTTACAGTATCTAAGTTAAAAATCATAGCCCGCGATTGGTGGTTAATTTCGCCGTTATCCAGCAGCATCAGGTTATTTTGGGGCGCGGGATGAATGTAATGCTGCGCGCTGAATATTAAGTCCGGTTTTAAAGCAAAGTCTCCTTTTTCGCCCAGCTTCCATAAAACTTTACCGGTTTTATAGTCTATTTTCCAAATCTGATTTAAATCCCGGAACGACATCAGAAAATTATCATCGTTTAACCGGTATACAGCATTGCCGTGCACCCAATCTTTTTTATGTTTCAGTATTTCCGAGTCCTGCAGTGGGTTCAGGTGATCCAATACCGACCACTCCCAGATTTTTTTTCCTTTATTATTAAATACCACAATGCCGTCGCCGTGCAGGGTATCCTGTTTTAGCCCGTTCACAACAGAAAGGTCAGCTACTTTTTTTGTAAATGTCAGGGCATAAATATTCCGGTATTTATCTTTTCGCACTTCGTGGTGCACCAGTTTGTCCATGTCGCCTTTCCCTGTCTGCAGGTGGGTGAGCACCTGGCCGTCCAGCCCCAGTTCAATGATTTCATCGCCACCCGAAGAAGGAATTTTCTCCGGGCCAACAATGCAAAGTACTGTTTTATCCTGGGTCCAGTGACTTACTTTTACGCCTTTCCGAAATGGTTCATACCACACAATTTCTCCTTTATTATCAATAATAACTACCGACCCTGGTTCCGTCAGGATTTGGGTCAGGAAGTATTTATTCTGGAGCTCTGCTTTTATCTTTGGATCTACGTGTTCTAAGGTAAAATAAGGTGTTGCCTGGTAAATGGGCTCGGTTTGAAAAGGGTAAATTTTACTTTTTGCCTTTTGCGTCGCATTTTTTACTAATACCCGGAATTTATATTGCGTTCTGGCCTCCGTAGTAGTAATAAAGAGCTGGTGCGTTTTCTTGGCTGCCGATACTTTTGTATACAGGGTATCGGGGTGGCCTTTCATCCAGTATTGGATTACCGCATCACAATCTCGACTGGCTTTTACGTTTACCTGAAACCGTAAACGGTTAGAAGGTAATTTGACCAGTTCAATATTTTTTACTTGCAGCGGAATAAAGATATTCAGTAATAGATTTTTGCATAAAAAGCTTAAAACCCCAACTATCAGCACGAACAGAAAAAACCAGATAATATTTTTTTTCTTCTCCTTTATCACACGGTAAAATTTTGTAATTACTATAAAATTATTAAACAGGAAAAAGATACCGGGTTGTACAGTATCTTTTTCAGCATACAAAAGGATATAAATTATTTTACCCGGCCTACGTTTGCACTGGCATCCAATGAGGTGTTGCTCTGAATTTCGTTCTGCGGATAAGGATAAAATTCGTAATTAACCGCATCGGAGTAAGTAGCCGGATTTTTTAGGGTTGGTACCACTTTTTCTTTAAACTTAAGCAAAGGGTTAGTTCCATTACTAGCCGATTTTCCCCACCGGATTAGATCGTCGCGCCTTCTGCCCTCCATAAAAAATTCTTTATTGCGCTCATCAAATATAGCATCCCGCAGGGCATCTTTAGAAGAAAAGTCGGCCATGGTATAGGCCGGCAGATTGCTTCTGTTCCTAATCATATTAAGCAGGTTTAAACTTTCTGGGTTTACGCCGTTAAGTTCGTTTAACGCTTCGGCCCGCATCAGGAGCACATCGGCATACCGGAGAATAGTAACATTATTAAATCCTGAATAATTATAATTACCGGTATGCGGATATTTTAAATTGTAAACAAAAGTTGCCAGAATGGTATCTCGGTCGGCAGCTACGGCTACTCCTCCGTATTCTTTAGGGACCGCCATAATCTGACCGTAAATGGTGGTAAACTGGCCGGTAAGCAAATCGCGTCGGGCATCGGCCGGATTGAAGATGGAATAGAAAGAAAGGTTCAGCGGAAAATTACCCCAACCGCGGTTATAATCCCAGGGAGTAGAGTTTTGCCCGAAACTGTTAGAGTTAATCCCATAAGCACCGCTTTCGTTGGATGATTTCAGCACGAAAATAAATTCATTGTCCGAACGGTTCTCCCGGGCGAATAAAGATACTACTCCTCCTTCGGCCAGCGTACGCAGGTCGTAGCCTTGGCCCATTACTTCGGCCAGCTTATCGGCGGCTTTTTGCCATTCCAGCCGGCGCATATATAGCCGTCCCAGCAAAGCCTTAGCCGCCCCGGAAGTAGCCCGGGCTACTTCGGCTGCTGGATAAGCGGCCGGCAGGTTTGCTTCCGCAAATTCCAGGTCGGCAATCATGGCTGCTTCCACGGTGGTCTGATTTGTAAGCGTAGGATTTTCATCGGCTTCCGTAAACTCAGAAGAAGGTTTATCCAAAAACGGCACGTTTCCCCATAATGCAGTAGCATCGTAGTAAGCTAAAGCCCGTAAGAATCTTACTTCCCCTAAGTGCTGCTGCTTTAAAGTTTCGGTTGAGCCGTTACCAGCATAATCAATGTTGCTGATGATTGCTTCCGATTCGTTTGCCCGGGAAATAAGCCGGTAAATACTGGTCCAAACGTCGTTAATGGAAGCATTGCTGGCATCGTAGGTTAATTGGTCTAGTTGCACGCCTTGCCGGGCCGTAAGCGTAGTGGTTACCACATCGGCAGGATATTCGTAAAGCCAGTACAGGTAACCGGCATAGTAACCATAACCGCCGTTATCTTTTAAACCAGCGTAAGTTCCTACTACGGCTTGTTCGCCGTTTTCCGGGTTGGTAAGCGTGTTGGCATCAAAAACCGAAAAGGTTTCTTCTTCTAGCCCGTTCTGGCACGCAAATACGGTACAGCTAATAACGGCGGCCAGCAGGGTTATATTTTTTTTAAATTTTATTACCATGATGTTAGAAAGTTAATTTAATGCCAAGCAGATACATTTTATTTACCGGATACGCATTAAAATCTATGCCCCGCGCAACATTCCGGTTTTGCTGGGAATTATCGACTAGGTTACCAACTTCCGGATCAAGCCCGGAATAATTGGTCCAGGTTAATAGGTTTTGCGCATTTAAATAAACATTCAGGACCGATACCCCGAATCTTTGGGTGATAACTTCCGGTATGGTATAACCCAAGGTAATATTTTTCAACCGCACATAATCAGAACTTTCTACAAACCGGGAGTTTACCCAGCCGCCGTGGGCATTTCCGTAAAAACCACGGGCCGGTATAGAACCACTGGTGTTGGTTTCCGACCAGGTGTCGGTAACCAATTGCGCTAGACCGTTTCCTTCGGAAATCGGGTTAAGTAAATCTTCTTTCTGCACATTTAACAATTTACCGCCGGTTTGGCCTTGTAATACAATGTTCAGATCTAAACCTTTGTATGTAAAGTTATTGGTGAAGCCCAGGTTTACTTTGGGTACGCCGGAACCCAATATTACCCGGTCTTCAGCATTTACAATGCCGTCTTCGTTCACATCCACAAACTTGGGATCGCCGGATTCAGCATTTGGATGGGTTGTAGCCAGAACCGGATCATTTTCCTGGATAATGCCATCGTAGATATAACCGTAAATAGCTCCTATTGGCTCACCCACCCGGATGATAAAAGGACTTTCGAAATTGGCGGCACCGTCGGGTTTAAACGAACCAACGTAAATATCGGAATTGTTGGCCCCTAAAGATTCTACCCGGTTTTTATTAACCGCGTAAGAAAAGGTACTGTTCCAGTTAAAATTGCTGTTCCGGATATTGGTAGTTTGTAAAAAGAATTCAAAACCTTTATTAGATACTTCTCCGGCGTTGCCAAAGCGGGTCAGGAAACCAGTGGACGGCGAAATGCTTCGGTCCAGTAAAAGGTCTTTCGTTGTTTTGGTATAATAATCAGCTTCGATTATAACCCGGTTCTGGAAAAATCCCAAGTCCAGGCCTAAATCTAAGGCATTTGTTTCTTCCCATTTCAGATCCTGGTTAGATAGCCGCGTAATAGCTATGCCGGTAACCGTGGATACGCCATCAAAAGTATATTTGGTGGAATTATCGCTGGAGAACGTAGCTAAAGATATACCGGAACTAATGCGGTCGTTACCGGTTATACCGTAGCTGGCCCGCAGTTTACCGGCACTAAATATACCGGAATTTTTAATTACATCTTCTTCCCCGAAATTCCAGGCTACCGCAACGGAGGGGAAATATCCCAGCTTATTATTTTCCCCGAAAACCGAAGATCCGTCGATGCGGTAGGTACCGGTAAATATATACTTGTTCTTGTAGTCGTAATCGATCCGGCCAAACCAGCTTTTACGTTTAATTTGGGTTCGGCCCGAATAAGAAGAAAATTGTTGGGCAGTGCCCAGGTTTTCATAACCCAGCTCATTGCTGCTGAAGTTGGTGGCAGAAGTTCCCACTTCCCGGTAGGTATATTTCTGACCGTTGTACCCGGCCAGTAATTTTAAATTATTATTGCCGCGCGAAAAGGTATAATGGGCTGTGGGGTTGATAATCATATCACGCTCATCAATATTGGTAAACGAACCCTGCCCGTTGGTTCCGGAAGCAGTGGGCACCGTTGAAGGCGCAAAATAAGAAGCTTCAGTGTGGGTCAGGTCCGCACCCAAATCGGTTTGCAGTACCAGGCCTTTAAGCAGCTCATATTGTAAAGAATAATAAGCCTGGGTGCGATAGGTGGTATTTTCCCTGTCTACTGCCTCCAAAAAATGCAACGGATTCCGGGCATCCCGGTCAGGCGTTACGCCGCTGTCGAACGTAGATGCCGGATTGGCTTTCAGCACTTGTTTCAGGAAGCCGTTAATGGTGGAAGGCGCCAGCGGCAGATCATTCTGGGTACCGTAATTTCCAAATACCCGGGCCGACATTTTTAATTTATCGTTTACAGCGTGGTTCAGGTTAACCCGTCCGCCAATCCGGGTATAACCCGAATGTACCACTACGCCCTGTTGGTCCAGGTAATCAAAGCTGGAAAAAATATTGGTTTTGTTGTTGCCACCGGCAAAGCTAATGTTATGATTTTGTACCCGGGCTGTCCGGAATACCTCATCCTGCCAGTCGGCACCAATAATACCCTGCTGCAGGGAATCCAGGCGTCCCGCCGAATAAGGAATAGTATTGCCTTGTTGTTCGGCAATACTATTAATTCGCAAAGCGTTCTGATAGCCGTTCATCAGGTCAAACTGGTTCACTACGTGCTGTATCCCTACATAACTGTGCACGCTTAAATTGCTTTTGCGGTTAGCCCCACTTTTGGTAGTAATAATGACAACCCCATTGGCACCACGGGCTCCGTAAATGGCGGTAGAAGCGGCATCTTTTAAAATGGTAATAGAGGCAATATCATCCGGGTTCAAGGAAAACCCAACCTGGTCGCTTACCGGGAAACCATCTATTACATACAGCGGCTCACTATTGGCATTTAAAGAGTTAGTTCCCCGTATCCGGATCGAAAGGGCCGCTCCGGGGGTGCCGTTATTTTGGGTTACCTGTACGCCGGCCGCCCGGCCCTGCAACAGGTTAGCCACCGAAAGGGACGACTCATTCAGGTCTTCGGCATTTAAAGTAACAGCCGAGCCGGTAAAGGTGCTTTTATTCTTTGAACCATAGCCCACCACCATTACTTCGTTTAGTTGATTTTCGGAGGCTAGTAGTTTTATATTTATTTGCTGCTGGTTTCCTACCACAAATTCCTTAGTGGCAAAACCAACCATGCTAAAAACCAGCGTAGCCCCCGGCTCGGCATTTATCTGGTAGGTGCCGTCCTGATTGGTTACCGTGCCCGTATTGGTTCCTTTTATAATAATGTTCACGCCGGGCAACGTGGTATTGTCATTATCGGTAACCGTTCCGGTTATCGGCATCTGTTGGGCGTTTACAGTTATGGCAGCAGGAACAGGCTGGTAAAAGGCTTTTACCGGGGCGGCCTGCATCAGCAAAGCCACAGATAGAAAGACCGGTACAGCATGCAAAACCAGCCGCCGTTCCGGAGTAGATGCCTTTGGGGAAACTCTTTTTTTGGGAAAATATTTCATCATATTTCTATCCGATTTTAGTTTTAAATCTTTTAAACTTTAGTAAATGGAAAGTTTTAAGTAAGCGTATGTTTAAATGTTGGAATTTGAATAAATATACTGTTTAAATGCATACTCAATTAAGAAATTAAAAACACTCATTACCCTTTATCACCGTCATTCCGCAGGAATCTTATCGGTTACCTGCCAATTAGATTCTTGCGGAATGACAGTTTTGGATGGTTTATGCAAAATTTAAACATGCTCTAATAAGTATAAATCGTTTAAATTTTAAAGCTTTAATTTGGTTGGTGCATTATGTTAATTTTGTTTCTTTACATTATTAAGCAACCAACACATTAATAATTTACCCCTGATTTTATCGGTCTCATTCATCACGAATATCGCCCGGCTCCTTCAATTCGGTAATTTTTATCCAGTCAACATACATATAATCCGTGTCAAAATCAGCCTGTCCGATCCAGAAAGGAAACCAAATGCCTATCCAGAATTTTGAGGCGATGCTGGGCACCATTTCGTAGGCAGTATGCAGCAGTTTATTATCGTAGTACCACTCCACCCGCGATTTTTCCGCATCGGAGCCGGTGTGCCATTCAAACCGATACAAGTGATAGTTCCCATCGGCCTGGTTACCGAAGTAAGCATCCACGTTCCGGTGCAGGCTATCACTAACGCCGCGCCAGTTAGTCATTAAGCCCCAGTTTATATCTGAATTTGCCGGCGTATTTGGTTTTTGGTTATGGCCCGGAAACTCAAAATCAATTTCGTGGTTGGTGGTGTCGTTTTTATAATAGTAAGTCCAGAAGGCCGATAATGCCCCTTTCTGCGGACAAATCTTAGCTCTTAATTCATAACATCCGGAGGCAAATTTTTTCTTAGTAAAAACCGCCCCTCCTACTTTCGTTTTCTGGCCGTGCCCGTTTATATCTCCCGTGTACAAATTGCCGTGTGCCCGGATTACCAGGTTGCCATCCTGCACATAAACATTCTCCGGTATTACGCCCCCGTGCGTTCCTTTTTCCTTATTCTCTCCCCATTTCGAATTTGCTTTCTCCCATACGGATCGTTTCAGTTTTTTGCCTTTAAAATCATCGAAGAAAGTTTGGGACCTGGTCGGCAGACTAAAACCAAAAATTATCAGGAAAATTAAAATAAGAAATAACTGTTGCCTCATTATGTGCCGTTCTGTTGTCCGTAATATTTCCGGGAACCATATCTGCAAGTATACTTACTATCCCATTACTTAACTTTCCAATAGTCCTGAATTACTGTAAATCTGTTCGTAGCCTAATTATTTTAAAATTATAAACAAATAATCTTATGAAAATTATTAAAATTTATTAATTTTTTTAATATTTATGTAAAATAAATTTTATACAAACAGAGCGGCAATACCGAAAGTCTTTGGTAAAAAAAATCTCTGAAAAAATAATTATTTGGCAATACAAACAGGAAAACCCAGGCATTTGGTTTAAGAAAAATTGCTTTTAATAATTTCTCCCCTTCCGGATTACTGACCGGAATAGTTGAAATGCTTATTAATCCAGGCTTAAGTAATTTAAACCAAAGCTTACTTAACCTGAGCAATGATGAACCGGTGTGATTTTGCTTTGCCTCCGGTAACAAGAAAATGTAAGCTGGTTTCTGTTAGTATCTATTCAGTGAGATTAGTGAATGAAAATAAGGACAATAATTTTATTTAATTTATATTTTTTACTCATATTCTCAACTTTTGCCCAAAGAAACAACCTCAAATTCCGGCAGTTGGGTACCCAGGATGGTTTATCCAGTAGTGCGGTGCAGTGTATTTACCAAGACCGGCAGGGATTTATGTGGTTCGGCACCCGGGGCGGCCTAAATAAGTATGATGGATATCGGTTCAGTATCCTCCGGAAAAGCTTCAATAATAACACCCTTAGCTCCAACGATATTAAGGCCGTTATGCAGGATAACCAGCAGCGCTTATGGATTGCTACTGCTGATGGCGGCGTGAATGCCCTGGACCTGCAGACGGAAAAGTTTCTTTATGCAAAAAATTTGCTCCCTCCTGGCCGAACTATGAGCCAGAACATGCAGCAACTATACCGGGATAAAAAAGGGAACATCTGGGTAGGTAGCAGCGACAGTGGCTTATACGTTTTAAACAGCACAACTAAATTTTTCCGACATTATAACCTGAATTCGGCTATTTCAGCCATTACCGAAGATTACCAGGGCAATATCTGGGTAGGAACTACCCAGGCCGGGGTAGCGGTAATCAGCCCAACCGGACAAATTCTACAGCGCTACAATAAGCAAAGTAATACCCCGCACAGCCTTTCGGATGACCGCATCAAATTTATTTTTGAAGACAGTAAAAAAAGACTTTGGATAGGAACATACGGTGGCGGGCTAAACCAATTTGATCCGGAGAGCCGGGGTTTCCGCCGGGTTGCTTATGAAAACCGCCGGGAAAATACCGCCACCCACAATTTTCTGTTGTGTATAGAAGAAGGTTTGGCCGGCAACCTGTGGATTGGCACCGAAAATGGTGGTTTGAGTATTTATAATCCCAACACCGGCACTGCCTCCTCTTATCGCCACATCGACGATGATAACTCCAGTATTGGGAGTAATACCATTAATTGTATAAAGCGCGACGCCAAAGGAAACATGTGGGTAGGCACGGCTAATGCCGGCATATCTATGGTTAGTATAGATGAAGCCCGGTTTGCCCATTATAAGTTCGAACACCGGAATAACAGCCTGAATAACAATATTGTTAATACCATTTTTGAAGATAGTGACCACCACATCTGGATTGGTACCGATGGCGGAGGTCTGAACCTGTTTAATCCGGCTAAGGGTTCGTTCCGTTATTTCACCCACGTACCGGGAAAATCAGGCAGTATTTGCGGTAATTATGTTTTAAGCATTAACGAAGATGCCCAAAAAAATCTTTGGCTGGGAACCTGGGGAGATGGGCTTACGGTATTTAATTACGAAAAGCAAACTTACCGGCATTTCCGTAATAACCCAACTGATGCCGGCAGCCTGAGCAGCAATTATGCTTATGCCGTATTTCGGGATAGCCGGAACCGTATTTGGGTGGGCACTTACGGTGGAGGATTAAACCTTTATGATGAAAAGAAAAACCGTTTTATCCGGTTTATAAACCAACAGAACAATGCCAAAAGCATCAGCAGTAATTATATCCTTACGCTTCAGGAAGACCACCAGGGTAATTTGTGGATTGGCACGGATGGCGGCGGGCTGAATAAATTTAATGAGGCCGGACAAAACTTTACCACTTATACCACGGCTAGTAAATTTCGCTCCGGTAGCGACCACTTTAGCAATAACAGTATTACTTCGATCTGGGAAGATAAAAACGGCCGGCTTTGGCTGGGCACTAACTTCGGACTTAATCGGTTTGAACCGCAAAATAACCGCAATACCGCTTTTTTTTCGGAAGATGGCCTGCCGAATGATGCTATTGGAGCGGTACTGGAAGATGCCGCCGGCATGGTATGGATTAGTACCAATAAAGGACTGAGTAAGTTTAATCCGGCAACCAAGCGTTTCCGGAATTATTCCACCGCCGATGGCTTGCAGGCCGATGAGTTTAAATACGCAAAATGCCTGGACTACCGCGGTTTTTTATATTTTGGGGGCCGCAACGGATTTAATGTTTTTAATCCGGATAAGATAAAAGCCATCCGGTATGACCCTCCCCTTGTTTTTACTAATTTCCATCTGTTTAACAAAGACGTGAAAGTGGCGGTAAATAACCAGGATAAATCACCCTTAAAAATAACCATTTCCCAGGCTAAAAAGATTGTTTTAACTTATCAGCACTCTTCCTTTTCGTTTGAATTTGCGGCGCTGAATTATACGGCCAACGAAAAAAAGCAATATGCCTACAAACTGGAGGGCTATGACGATCAATGGCATTACCTGGGAAACAAAAATAGCCTGACGTATACTAATCTTGATCCGGGCAGCTATTTGTTAAAGATAAAAGGCCGGGATAATAATCAGAAATGGTCCGGGAAAATGGCCCGCATAGCGCTTATTATAACACCGCCTTTCTGGAGAACTTGGTGGTTTAAAACCTTGCTGCTTTTTTTCGTGGCCGGAATCATCATCACTGTCTTCTATCTCCGGTTGTCCTCTATTAAAAACAGCAATAAGCTCCTGGAAAACGAAGTACGCTTAAGAACACAACAGTTATCGGAAAACAATATTTTTTTAAAGGAGAAAAACGAGAAGATCAAGCAGCAGAAAAAAAATCTGCAAAAGGTAAATAAAGAAATTATAAACAAAACAAATAAAATTCTGCAGCAGCAGGAACAGATATTGTTCCAGAATCAGCAACTGGAAACAACCGTGCAGGAACTGGAAGCCAGTAACCAAACCAAAGACCGTTTTTTTTCTATTCTGGCGCACGATCTTAAAAACCCGATTACCGCGCTTAGCGGCCTGGCCGATCTTCTTAAAGCCCGGTTGCCGCACCTGAATCAGCACGAAATAGCTTCCTATATCCAGGATATCAGCAAGTCGTCCGACTCCGTACACAACCTGGTTATAAATCTGCTTGATTGGGCGCGTACGCAATCTAAGAACCTGCAATACCAGCCGGTTGCAATTAGTTTACACGAGCTGGTGATGAAAAATGTTTACCTGTCGCAGATACAGCTTACCCACAAAAACCTAAACTGTCAGGTAACTATCAGCCCCACTCATACCATTTATGCCGATTACCAGATGATTCATACGGTAATCCGGAATATGTTGAGTAATAGTATCAAATTCACGCCTGTTTCCGGCAACATCATTTTGCGATCCGAAGAAACGGAACACCAAATAGCCATCATGATAGAAGATACCGGCATGGGCATGTCTGCCCAACAAATTGAACAATTACAAAAACCTAATGCGCCGATATCGGTGGGCACAGCTGGGGAAACCGGTACGGGACTGGGCCTGCAAATTTGCCGGGACTTTATCAAAGTAAATAAAGGCGCCATGGATATAGATAGCAAGCCGGGCCGGGGATCGGTATTTAGCATCCGGTTGCCTAAAGCGGTGCCTGCTACCCGTTTGGTAGAACCCAAAGATTTGCCGGAAGAAATGACTTTACTTAATGCGCAAGCGAATCATACTACCTTTATCTCTGACCGACCGGAACGGATACTTCCGGCAGCACAATGGCGGGTACTACAATCAAAACGCATTCTTATTGTAGATGACAACCCCGAAATAAGAAATTACTTAAAAGTGTTGTTATCCGGAATATCCGAAATAAAAGAAGCCGAAAACGGCCGGGAAGCCATTGATATAGCTATTACGTACCAGCCCGATCTGATTATTACGGACCTGATTATGCCGGTAATGAACGGCTTGGAATTTTGTAAAGTAATAAAAAGCAATTTGCTTACCAGCCACATTCCTGTTTTACTGCTTACCGGCGAAACCACCTCCGAAAGCCAGATATCGGGTTACGAAGCCGGCGCTGATATTTACCTGACCAAACCGGTTAACCAGCCAATATTAATCCGGGTAATTTATAATTTTATTTTGAGTCAGAATAAAATAAAGCGGAAATTTGCCGTAACGGAACAGCTTATACCGGAGGATCTGGACTATAATCAACTAGACAAGGATTTCCTGGCGAAAATGACCCGCTATGTTGAAGAAAACATAACGCAGCCTGACCTGGATTTTAAAAAACTGGGTGAGCACGCTTCTATGAGCCGCACCGTGCTTTATGCCAAATTTAAAACCTTAACCGGTTTGGGAGTACACGATTTTATCAAAAATATCCGCCTTAAAAAAGCTTTGCAGCTGCTGCAGGAAGGCAAACTGAATATCAGTCAGGTAGCGTATGAGGTTGGGTTTGCTACGCCTTCTTATTTTTCGAAAAGTTTTATGAAACAGTACAAACTTACTCCCAAAGAATACGTGCTATCGCTTAAGCAACATGCGGCTGATAAGAAGGCGCTTGCCAACTTTGTTTAGGTAAAAAATTTTTTTTTACATCTTAACCTGTACAATTTTACCTTAAAACGGGATTATTGGAAATATGCAGCGCTACAATAACCGTATTTTTGTTCATGCATCCTTCTTTACTTATTTACCGGAAATGCAGCCTGCTTTATGCCCTGCTGCTTTGTTTTCTTACGATATCTATTGCCTTTGGCCAACAAACTGCCAGTTCCAATAATAGCTCCGGCTTAACTTATAGTTGGGAGGTAAATTTAAAGACATCTTTGCCGGAGCCGGTTTTCCGGTTAAAAAACATGAATTCGCAAGTGCTGCCGGCTACCGGCTGGACCATTTATTTCAACTCCATAAAAAAGGCTTTTTTGTACGGGGCGGATACGGCCACTTTTAATCTGAAACAAGTAAATGGCGATCTTTTTGCGCTTACGGCCGGAAAACTTTACCGACCTGTTCCGCCAGGCAGTACACAACCCATTCATATCAGTGTCCCGGATATCCGGAATTATACCGAACTGCCCGCCGGATTTTATATCGTATACCATACTAATCCGGATATAGGTATTCTCCTCCAAAACACCAGTCCCGATAATAATAGTATGGAGCCGGCCATCGCTTTTAATACTTATAAAAACAATGAACAAATAAAGCCCGTTCCGGAAAAGGATCTCCCGCTTATTTTTCCCACGCCAGTTATTTACCAGCGTAATAAAGGTTCTTTCACCATCAACATCCAAACAGCTATAGTTTCGGCACCCTTGTTTCAAAAAGAGGCTAATCTTTTAGCCGAAGAGCTTGCCGGCATCTTGGGAACAAAACCGGCTATCATATCAAAAAATAAATCAGGCACAATTTATCTGAAAGCAGGCCGTGCCCCCGAACACGGCTATATTTTAACAACTAATAAGAAAAACATTATTATTACGGCTGGCTCTACCGAAGGCATGTTTTACGGTATACAATCGCTTAAGACCTTGTTTTCGCCGGAAGTGTGGGCCGCTAATCAAACTTCTATTGCGGTACCGGCTGTACAGGTAGAGGACGCTCCCCGATTTGGGTACCGGGCTTTTATGCTGGATGTGGCCCGTAATTTCCAGCCCAAAGAAGAAATATTCAGAATACTGGATTTGCTGGCCTTGTATAAACTGAATGTGTTGCGCTTTCATTTAAACGATGATGAAGGCTGGCGATTGGAAATACCCGGATTGCCGGAACTGACCACGGTAGGTGCCACCAGAAGGCATACCCTTACTAGTTTTGATCATCTTCCACCCTCTTACGGTTCTGGACCCAATAGTGAAAATACTTACGGCAGCGGTTATTACCGCAGAAACGATTTTATAGAAATACTGCGGTACGCGGCGGCCCGGCATATAAGGGTTATTCCGGAAATAGAAAGTCCCGGCCACGCCCGCGCTGCCATTAAATCGATGGATGCCCGCTACCGTAGCTTCATTAAAAAGAATTTCAAAACAGAAGCTGAAGAATATCTACTCCGGGATTTGGCCGATGCATCCGTTTACCGGACGGTACAAGGCTGGAGCGATAATGTTATGAATGCGGCTTTGCCCTCCACCTATCGGTTTATTGGTAAGGTAACAGACGAAATTGTAAATATGTACGCGGAAGCCGAAGCGCCCTTAGAAACTATTCACATGGGCGGCGATGAAGTGCCAGAAGGCGTTTGGGAAAAGTCGCCGGCGGTTCAGAAACTCCTGGCCCAAGATCCCACTATTAAATCGGTAAGCGGTTTATGGACGTATTATTTTAAGCAGGTAAATAATATTTTAAAAAAGCAGAACCTGTATCTCTCCGGATGGGAAGAAATCGGGCTTAAAAAAGAAATGATAAATGGCCGGAAGCGTTGGGTTGAAGACCTTACCGTTGCCGACCGGAACTATCACACGGATGTCTGGAACAATATTATTGGTACGGGCGCCGAAGACCTGGCCTACCGGTTAGCAAATGCCGGTTTTAAAGTAGTATTATCTAATGTAACGAACATGTACTTTGATATGGCCTACAATAAAAGCTTTAATGAACACGGTATGAACTGGGCCGGTTTTGTAGATGTAGATAAGCCTTTTTACTTTATCCCTTATAACTATTACCTGACCACGACGGAAGATGAATATGGCCGTCCGGTTTCCCAGGAAGCATTTAAAAACAAAAAAGTACTAACCACAGCGGGCCGGCAAAATATTGTGGGTTTACAGGGTGCCCTCTGGTCCGAAACCTTAGGCCGAAAAGGCCTGCTAGAGTATCTTTTATTACCAAAATTAATGGGCTTAGCCGAAAGGGCCTGGGCGCCGGACCCGGCCTGGGCCCAAGTTACTGATTCTGTACGGCAAGATGAGCAGTATCAGCAGGCTTTTTCAACTTTTGTCAGTACACTAGGTCGGCGGGAGCTGCCACGGCTTGATTTTTACCAGGGCGGGTATCAGTACCGTATACCTGAACCGGGCGTTGAGAGCCGTAATGGCATTGTGAAGGCCAATGTTATATATCCTGGTTTTACTATTCGGTACACCACCGATGGTTCAGAACCAGATCAGAAAAGCCCTATCTATTCAGCGCCTATTTCAACCAAAGGAATCATTAGTTTAAAAGTATTTAACACCCAAGGACGTTCCGGGAAAAAAGTTACTTTGGTAAATCAGTAAGCTTATCCATCTTTATTGTTTAACCGGTTAGATAGATGAAGTGGCTGTTTACATTTTCGGGTAATTAGCTCAAGTATTTTTCATTAATTTTAACAGAAGCTTACCCGAAGAATTTTAATGCAACAATAATTTATGCGACAATAGATTTGGTCTTTAATGAAGATTGAAAAATGTTGACGAATAGTTTACCTGACATTCCCGATAAGAAGCAAAAAACCCGGTTTAAGTGATTTAACCCGGGTTTTTATTTTATATCAGCAGAGAGGATGGGATTCGAACCCACGATACCCTTTTGAGGTATACACACTTTCCAGGCGTGCTCCTTCAACCACTCGGACACCTCTCTGTTTCTGTCTGCAAAGTAAGATATAAAATCAGCAGAAAGCAAATATTTCAGATTTCAAGGCTTAATAATTATATTTATTAAAGGGGTACTTCCGATATTTCACCCCGGATGTCTCTTTCCAGTAGTTCGCGGGTTTTATCCGGTGGCAAACCCAAACCCAGTACAAACATCAGCTTGGTTACAGCAGCTTCACTGGTAATATCGGCACCGCCAATTACCCCCATTTGCTGTAAATACTTGCTGGTCTGGTATTGCCCCTGCTCTACCCGGCCGCCATCGCACTGGCTTACATTATAAATAAAGGTACCCCGATCAATAGCTTCCTGCATGGCTTTTAAAAACCAGGGAGCCGTAGGTGCATTACCTGAACCATAACTTTCCAAAACTACGCCTTTTAAACCTTCCGTAGACAATAAACTGCGGATTACCCGTTCGGCTAAACCCGGAAACAGTTTCAGCCGGACAACATTGCGCTCTAATTGCTGGTACGCTTTAAATGCACCCGAAGGTAAAGGCCGCAGGTACATGGGGTGATATTCAATATTTACGCCCGCGTGCGCCAGAACCGGATAATTTACAGATTTAAAAGCGTTGAAATGGCTGCTTTCTACTTTTTTGGAACGATTGCCCCGCAACAATAAATCGCCGAAATAAATACATACTTCCGGCACAATGCACCGGCCTTGGCGGGTAGAAACGGCTATTTCCAGGGCGGTAATTAAGTTTTCGCGGGCATCGGTACGCATTTTACCAATGGGTACCTGGGCGCCCGTGAAAATTACCGGTTTTTGCAAATTCTCGAGCAGGTAACTTAGCGCCGAGGCGGTATAGGCCATGGTATCGGTGCCGTGCAGAATTACAAAGCCATCGTACTCTTCGTAGTTTTCCCGGATAATAGCTGCCAGTTGTATCCAGTCTTCATCCGTTACGTCGGAAGAGTCAATAGGTGAGCTATAGCTGATTAAAGAAAGAGAAATATTGAGTTGGCGCAATTCGGGCATGCGCTGCATAATTTCTCCGAAATTAAAGGGTACTAAATGGCCGGCACCTTTATCGTACACCATACCAATTGTGC
>Ga0210040_10000794_pt1 | contig 50825 bp, 59 predicted proteins | sample CryGeyCG12114_NA_FD_185462 | JGI IMG/M metagenome (GOLD analysis project Ga0210040, IMG submission 185462) | Groundwater microbial communities from aquifer - Crystal Geyser CG19_WC_8/21/14_NA (SPAdes) (version 2) | ecosystem: Environmental > Aquatic > Deep subsurface > Groundwater | place: USA...
CGTAACCTCCTTGTCAGGAGCTCACTCTGAAAGCAGTTCCACTACCCAGACTCATGCCGCGACGGCTTGATCCACCCTCGCAGTCGATCACCCGGGTCTACCCTTGTCTTGACCTGCCTCAGCTTCTTGAAATGGCTCCCATATATCCTCTCTACATCATGATAGTCTTCGATGCAGTTCGGTACAATATCGACCTCTTTCATTGTCTTGCCCAAAATCGCTTCTGGGCCCCTCATGATAGACCGCTTTGCGGCATCACTAATTTCTTTCGTCTCGTTAGGTGCACATCCAGCACCTAGCAACAGCATGTGCTTGTAGCCCGCTGGCCGTGGCCAAGCACTACTATGTCGACCAGTGAGGTTGTCTTTGCACGAGAACAGCTCGTAAAGGAGGTAGCCGTAGTTCGCGATAGAGCTTGGTTCATCGAGCATCGAAGTCCACCACCCGAACGACTTTTTGATGATGTCTTCCGAGATTTCGTCCTCACCGGTCAAGCAGATTGGCGCCCAGTACGCTTCTGCTGTACCCCGGAGCTCGCCGATGTGTTCTGTTCACAGAGTCAGCACAAATAATCAGAGAGACATGGACATACCTTGAAGTCTGCCGACCTCGCCCATCGTCATGTCACCTCTGGTTTGGTCGACAGCGCCCTCCATTTCAAGCGCCCATCGAAACTCCTCTCGACCGGCAGCTTCACCTCTAGCATCATAAGCATGCACGACAAGCATGTCCTGTGTTGCACCGATGAAGGCTAAAAGCTCTTTTCTCATGACGTACAGGAACATGGCAACCCGGTCACTCATTTCCCCTTGTTTGTCCTTCTCAGCCATACTCATGATCCCCTTCGCAACTTCCGCAACCTTTGTCCGCGGAATGAGTATCGGACCAGCCCACAGCTTGCCGTTCTCTGGGAATGGACGAGCTCGGAACTTGAAGTGTGTCACGATCGCGAAGCCAGTTTCCGTGCCTCGCAGTGCCCACATCAAGTCTGGATCGACTTCGGCTGCCCAGAAGGCACGGCCGTCAGTAGTGATGACGTGGGCGTCTAGGAGGTTGGCGGGGTCTGAGACGCAGCCGTATTGGGAGGAAAGCCATGAAAAGCCGCTGCAGAGGGTAGAACCACCGATGCCTATAGAAGGGGTGCGGGCTGGGACGACTGGGTCATAAATGGTTAGATGTGGTGGAAAGGGAAGGGTTAAGGACATACTTGACCAGTCCAGTGCAGCCGCCTCCATGCGGTCGTAGTAGCCGCGCCAATTCCCGCCTGCGCCGAGGATGACATACTCCTCTTCCTTGTGAAATTCGAAATCATCAAAAGCGGAGAGAGAGATTAACACGTCCGTGGCTGATGCTGAGCCAAAGCCTTGGGAGCGGACTTTGTAATCCAGGCCTGTGTCGTGAAGGTATTTGATAACACGGCAAAGAGACTCGATTGTGGTTGGACGCAGGACAAGACGGGGTTTCTTGTCTTTTGCGGTTGACCATGTTTGAGTGTTGGAGATGTAATCCTTAGCAGATGCGTGGAGGACTTCAGCGGGCTCGACTAGCTGTGAGAGCTCCAGGAGTTGGCCTTTCAGCTCGTGCTGTGACGATTCGGAGGCATCTCCCATGGTGACGGTTGCTTGATCAGTGCTGCGTGATGGTAGAGTACCGAAGACAAGCTGCTTCATTTTGAGGTTGGTCATCCATACTGGCAGTCGATATTTGTAGGCCGAGATTGGCCCCATCATCCTTCGCCGGATCTGATGCATGCATATGGTGGGTTGCGGAGGTAGGTTGCCTAAATGGCTTACCGTGGCCTGGACACATGATTGGCTCGTTTGCATAGTAGCAGGCTCGCATTCTATCACGCCAGAACAGGCCTCCTACACATACTGTTTGAAGCGAGGTCCGACATGCATCACAATCATGTGTGTTCTTGGCCGGGATGCAACCCATAAGAACAGTATCCGCTATGTACATAATATCTAGCAGCAGTAAGCAAAGACGTAATTCGGCCGATATAGGCAATAATCTAGTCGAGTATAGACTACTCTTGCTCCGTTGGCAGATGTATAGTTAAATCAAATTAGCAGCACAGAGGTTGCTCAAGGATGTACTCGCAGGTGACATCCGTGGTTGAGACATGATCTTTGCGTCCGAAAGGTCACCCTGGTAGGTTACGCTCATTTTGAGAATGGTAGCTCCCCAAGATCGTATTTATAACAACCTAGTTCTCGAAATAACCAAGATCGATTACTGAAAGCCTGTGCCAGAGCCCATTCCCAAGGGCGGAAGACGCTGGCTGCACAACGGAAGGAGCAAGCGATGCTTTTTTGCTTACAACGGGAAGCTCCACCAGCAGGCTCACGTGACCAGCGGCTTCTCCGCGTCCTTTCCGTGTGCTTGCTCTCGTCCCCCTTCAATGAGCATACCACATCGGTTTGTCGACAATCTATACTCCAGATACGTACGCAAGCTCTACCTAGTGACAACTTCGGGATTAGCGTCCCAGATGAACTCCCTGCCTCACAGATTACTATTCGCAAACGCGTCATCCTAGCGAGCTCCATTGCGTCCAATCCACTGCCACCAACAGTTTGCCAACAATTAGTAATAAACATCACGCGGTGCGAGCCACGGACCGCGGTACACGAGCGTCCCCTGCACTTCTAATGGTAGAATGGCGTCTCAACTTCCTACCGATGCATGGCCAAAACGCAAAGATCGCCAGCTGTCATGGGCCTCGATCCGCCGTCCGGTGGGTCATCTTCCCAAAACAATAGCTTGTGGTGGAGAGCGCCCATGAGCACTTCATTAAGCAGGCTGATTTGCGAAACGCCATCGGCAAGCCGTTTGCCAGTACTACTGCGAGATGGTTGTAGTAACATCGCAAGCAAGAGAATGATGACCTTTGTTGCTAAGGTCCATTTCAGCTCTATGTAGAAAAAGTTGAAGGTTGGTTGAAGGTACAATTGAGCTTGAATTGTGGTTGACACAAACGCTTCGAGAACAATTTAGCACAAACCTGTTCCGCTCATGTTGCTAGGATCCTCCACAGAGACGGAGAAGCGAACTCGCGATACCGAGCATACAGCACAGGTCTTAAGATACATCCAGTATCATCTGCTACCTGAGTTATCTACAAATTTCCCCTTGCCATCTGCTCCCTTTCAATCGCCTCGAAGAGCGATTTAAAGTTTCCGGCACCGAAACCGCTGAAGTTATTACGATATATGATCTCGATGAAAACTGTTGGCCGGTCCATCAGATGCTTCGTGAAGAGCTGCAGCAAGTACCCATTCTCGTCAAAGTCAATCAAGATGCCTAGCTTTTTCAGCTTCTCGAAGTCTTGGGTTATTTGCAGACCAGCCTTCTGCAGCCGCTGCTCCATTTGCTCATAGTACGAATCAGGGACCGTGATGAATTCGACACCACGAGACTTCAGATTGGTCACATCACGAACAATGTCTTCGGTCCTCAGAGCAATATGCTGCACGCCGGCGCCACCATAGAAGTCAACGTACTCCTCGATCTGAGACTTCTTCTTGCCAGTTGCTGGCTCATTGATGGGCATCTTGATGCGCTCGTCAGGGCTTGCCATAACGACGGACTTAAGTGCACTAAAATCGGTGCAGATGTCTTTGTCATCTACTGACCAAAAGCGGTGGAAGCCGAGAACACTCTCATAGCTGGAACTCTGTCAGCAAGGTAAGGAAAAAAGTGCCAAGGGACTCACTAGTCACAAGCATTGTCCATCTCATTCCAATCCTGATTACCTACACAGTGGTCGACCACTTCTAGGCCTACGCTCGGAAGGTATGTCGATATTGGATCCTCTTCGGTGATTGTCCTGTATCCCGGCAGAAAAGGCCCGCGGTACCCATGCCTTTCAATGAGCGTGTGTGCTAGAGATGTCAGTTTGTGACCTCGCACCGGATTCTCTGACTCACTAGTGTCACCATACGTGCGAATCGTGGCCGTCTTTACCGCTCCAAACTCATCTTTAATCGTCTTGGGCGCGCACACGGCACCTGCACCGCGTGCCACAGCCGCAGAATACAAAGCTTCAACGTCATCAACTTCGAAGCCAACGTCCTTGACGGCATCGCCATGCGCCGTCAAATGCTTGTGGACCTCTGTCAGCAGAGCTCGGTCCTCTTTGGAAAGATTCTGGTTCTTGGTCGTTGGAGCATGAAGAGGTGAGGTGAAGACGAAGACGACGTTGCCGTTCCGCACGACATGCGAAGCAACGGCTCTCGATCCGGTCTCCAGACCTCGGTACGCTATTCTTTCGAACCCCATGCGTGTGATGTAGAACGCAGCAGCTTGCTTGGCATTGCCGACATACCAGTGGACATTGTCGTATCCTTGGTACGAGCTTAGTTGAGGTGCTTGAACTGCTGGTGCTGAGGACACGGTGGGCTGGTCATATGTGGTCTTTGAGGGAAGGTGAGCAGGCGTTGGCACCGCATCGAGGGCTATTGGTGCCATGTTGATTGCTTGCACGGCTTTGAGCGACTGGTATGTGCTTGATTGAGCAGAAGTGATAGTCTTGTGCTGATACGCTCAAGGTGGCCGCTGACGAGATATATAAGATTCAGCCGGACGAGCCCCTCAGTCTACTGGGCTGATTGATGATAAGACGCACCCGGTCATACGACCTCAAATTCCGCTGCAAGGCTTGCGATCTTAGGTCTGGCGTTCGCTTGTGTGAACAGCCATTGGCTGTGTAGCATCACTGCTCAAGGGCTCCACTCGGTTATCGGCGGAAATCCTGGCGGATATTAGTATTCGCTTTCCCCAAGCACCTGAAAAGTAGGTAGTCTGTGATTTCCACATACAAAGCGTTACTTCTTCTCGAGCCGTTCACACATTTGGACGACGCTTTGCTTCATCGGCTCCGGAATGCGGCCTTGCTATATAATAAGCACTATGCCTTTCTAACTCTGACACTACATCACAGCTTTTTCCAGCACCAGGTTACCATTGCTGTTGACTTCCTCAATTCGATTGCCTCCATCTTCAACAACGGTCCTCGAGATACATCTTTTGTGTACATGTCCTCAGCAACCAGGCTTTCTTCAAACGACCGCGCAGTCCTTGGCGCCCTCTTCGACCCAGAAGCTTCCCTCGATCGAGGTAATACCACCAACATTCAGCAGAACAACACCAAGTCACCCTCCACTAGCATCTTAGATGAGCTCATTGCCGCAGAACAGCAAGCCATCCGCCCTCTCAACATCTCAGACCCATCACAAACCGATGTTGTAGCAGCAATAACACAACTAACAGCCCTCATCGCTGCGAACCCTTCCTACTCTTCAGCATACAACAATCGCGCTCAAACATACCGACTGCTCCGGAACTCAGACTCTGACCCATCAATCCTACATAGTGTTTTATCAGATCTCAACAAAGCAATTTCGCTCTCCACACCCACGTCACAGCTCTCGCCAGCTTCCCCATACGATGCTCGCGTGCTAGCAAGTGCACATACTCACCGCGGCTATCTGCTTCTTCGAGCTAGTACATCGCCATCTCTCCTTACCCTCCTGCCATCACTTGACGTCCCGCTATTGGGAAACGCAAGGACCCCATCTCAGTTCGAGGAACTCGCCAGTGCTGACTTCGCTGTCGCTGGACGTTATGGTAACAAGACGGCCAGGGATCTGGCTGTAAAGACCAATCCTTATGCGAAGCTCTGTGGACAAATTGTAAGAGAAGCGCTTCAGAGGGAGATCACGGCCTACTATGAGGGGAACGTGAGTGGTGAGTGCTGTTGACGGTGCCGTGAATTGAGTGCGTCTGCGGGGTAAGGCATGCTAAGAGTGAGCTTGAGCTTGAGTCGGCACAAGGGCGGCTACGGTCTGGCTGTTGAGGTTACGATGGAAGTAAGAATCGGAGCGGTCGAGGATCCGGCGGAAGCGGAAGGGAGTATCAGTTTGGAAGACGGATGCGGATTGACATCAGAGCCGTGATTGCCTGTGAAACGAGCCGCTGGTAAGCGCAATGTGGACCTTGTCGAGTGTTGACCCGTGCTTGTTCGGACTGAGCTGGGTAGTAGGCATAATTCTCTCCTTCGACAGTACAGCCTATAGACGTTAGGTATCTCTGCGGGTATACCGTCATCTTGTCGCTACAATATTACATCACCTCGCCATCAATCACACAGTAGCTCGTACTTCTCGAGTGACTCGATTGTTTAAGCAGGCTTGCTGCGCGTAAGCGCTTCGAGTTATCAGCCATTTTAGACGTCTACAGCATGTTCTGGCATGGTCATAAGAAAAAAGCACTGAACACTCACCGCGTGTTGAAGCTAAAAGTATGAGGATTCTATGCCTATATCGGCCTAGTCTTACTCATTGTAGAGCGACAGCGACTCTATAAATGCAGTACTGCTACCCACCACTGAAAAATGCCGGAGCACGCTGCCTCGACTACGACACAGAGTGACGAAAGGAATCGACATCGTGTTCACGACGTCCTGATACGACTTGTCGTTCTGGAGCGCAAGGTCAAGGATTCCATACCACTAGATACTATCAACTTCTTCAATCTACCAGAACACACGTTTTACGCCTTCTGCGAGATTTCTCTCGCCGAAGTTCTTCGCAATTGCCTCCCAAATGACCCTAATCCCGCAGCAATTTGTGGTTTGAACTTGTTCAAGGCGGCAACTGAACCTGATGGCACTGACGACCGCGCCCATTAGCACAGGACAGCCACAGGATCAAGCAAACATACAGAGATGCTTATTGGGAGAATGCTTGCAACATCATTTGTCATCAGGTTGTGGAAGAGTGTAACTTTGTGGTATCCTCAAAACACCATGCTGGCTCTGGATACCGGCAAAGTGCATGCAGGAGGCACTATATCCCTTATTTTCTGCCTTAATTGTACTCGAATCTCCATGAAGTTGAGGCTTTAGGGCAGGGTTCATTCGAAGGTGGACAAGCGTGCAGGATACAGAATCACAGGTTGCCTGTCCTATCCAACAGCTATCGACTACCAAGGATACTTGTGCGAGCAACCTCATGAGACGGCCAAGCAGAACTACGCCAGAACGCGCCCAGGTATTTCCCGAAGAAGGGCTACTAAAAACAGCACCGAACTAGATACAGACCTCTTTCTCGACGCTTCAAACTTCATGCAGGTCAACAGCTACGGCAAGCTGTACTTGAAGGTCATCTCTGAGCAGCCCGATGTGCTCTACATAGACACCGAATTCGGTCACGGGCCTGGTGGCACACGCTACCTCAAGCAAGTCGCCTTGGTTGCAAAGAACGGAACGGAGGTCTTCTCGCTTGTGTCACGAGTGGCTTCTACCGCACATCCTAGTCCTAGCAAATGGGAAAGCACTCACGTCCGAGGAAATCTGGAACGGTTCATCACGCCTCGAACCTGGTTGGTAGAGTGGAGCTCGGGCTTCTGCGACTACGACCTCATCAGTCGCTACTGCAGCACTATGCCACCGAAAACTCAGTGTGTCCGTCTCTTCCTCGCGTGGAGGGCCGTCAGAGGCAGCCCAGCATAGGGACTGGATTACCTGCATCCGCAGTGTATGCCAACCAGTCAATGGCGTTTCCAGAATCACGACGCTTTGCCAGACGCTCATATGACGCGCGAAATGGGTGAGCTGTTTGTAGCTAATTGTAAGGAGGCCGGGGATTTACGAGAGGTGATTGCAGAGGATGATGATCTGTCTGACGGAGAGTTTGCGTGAGCTAGGTGAACAAGGGCTTAGCATCGGCCGATGATATTGTATCTGCTTTGAGCTTTCTGATGTGGGTACAAAAGTTCAGTGTTGCACGGGAAGGACGGTACATGGCCCTGCGTTCGGAGTCTGGGTTTATAACGTATTTGTGCTTCGAGAGATTGTGGCAAAGCGTTTCTAACGACACGGGTAGAGCATCAAATCTCGGATCTGAGGCAAGCACATTCGGATAAACGCCCACAGAATGATGGAGCGTCTAAGGTCAACAGCGCTAAGAGACCAGCCGGTCAACTGTACACGTCTAGCACTTCATGCAGAAATGTGGTACCGTAGCAGCATCGGTCGATCTTACAAAACAAGTCAAGCGTGCAACTGATATCGCGCAATCGTCCGCGGAAGATTTTCTTCGGGCCTCGAACCGTTGTCAGAAGGTTGAGCGAATCAACTTGGCGATGATACAATTTCTGATAAGCCGCTCTTTCGAGGCGATAACACATACCATGGAGCGGCGAGCCACCCACGGGGTACTCGACCGATAAGTCCTCGGACTCTGCAATGCTGTGACACTTCTGGTAGGTCTATCGTATCTGTACTCGTCGTGCTCCAATGCTATCTCGGGCAAGCCTACTCCCTCAGTGACCACAACTCGCCTCTCTGAGAAAACCCTCTGTTACCCCCAAGCAGCAGAAGTCATGCCTGCTCTACTGACAGCACAGAACTGTTCTGGCGATATCCACCTTATCGTAGGCTCCGGTCCACTAGCAGCGTCCAGATGTTCAAAGTCTCTCGAGGTTGGTGGCCAACCGATCCTCGTTGCCCCAGAGCACGATGACCTACACTTCGCCTTAGCCAAGCATATCGACGAAGGACGACTGCGGTGGACGAAGAGAGATTTCGAAGAGCAGGATCTCAGCACCTTGGGGAGAGAAGAAGTCGACCACGTGGTCGACGCTGTGTTCGTCACGACGGGGCCCAAACACCTACTGAGCATACGAATCTCCACTCTGTGCAAGAGACTACGCATACCTGTCAATGTGGTGGACGCCCCACAGCTCTGCACCTTCACACTACTGTCGACCTATTCCGACGGGCCACTACAGATTGGCATCACAACATCAGGCCGAGGGTGCAAGCTCGCATCAAGAATACGAAGAGAAATTACGACGATCCTACCCCGAGACTTCGGCGCAGCGGTCGATAGGTTAGGCACGATACGCAGGAAGATTTGGGAGGAAGATAAGCTCGCTGAGCTGCGGCAGGGGCAGGAGAATGCACAGTTAGAAGAGGAAGACGAAGAATCCGAGAACCAGAAACATACATTTAACACCTTAGTCAAAGAGACGGAGCCTGATCCGGAGATCGCACGCACCAGGCGCATGAGATGGTTATCACAGATATGCGAGTATTGGCCTCTGAAGAGGCTGGCAGCCATCAACGACGAAGACATTTCTGGCATACTAAACGCCTACAGGCGCAATTCGCAGACTCACCATGAGTCAGTGAAAGAGGCAGTGGCAGCCCTCAAAGCAAGAAAGGGCACCATTACATTGGCAGGGTCAGGCCCGGGTCATGCTTCGATGTTGACTGTGGCAACACACGACGCAATCAAGAACGCGCATTACATCTTGGCGGACAAGCTTGTGCCTGCCGAGATACTCGAGCTGATACCTAGACGTACACCTGTCCACATCGCAAGGAAGTTTCCAGGCAACGCAGACGCAGCACAGGACGAAATGCACGAACTTGCCCTAGCAGCCATGAAGGAAGGCAAAGACGTTCTGCGCCTCAAACAAGGGGACCCATATCTCTATGGCAGGGGTGCAGAGGAGGTAACGTACTTCCGAGAGCGAGGTTTCCATGTGAGAGTCCTGCCGGGCATAACAAGTGCACTCTCGGCGCCGCTGTTCGCGGGCATACCGGTCACGCATCGCGCCGTGGCTGACCAAGTGGTCATATGCACGGGCACCGGGAGGAAAGGCGCAGCCCCCGAGCCGCCTTCTTACCGTAAGAGTAAGACTGTCGTGTTCTTGATGGCGCTACACCGGTTAGACAGCCTGGTGAGAAGCCTGGTAGGCGAGAACGAGGCGAGTGGCGGTGCCCGGATCTCGTGGCCGAAGACTACGCCGTGCGCGGTGATAGAGAGAGCTAGCTGCCCGGACCAGCGAGTCATCAGATCCACGCTAGAACATGTGTGTCAGGCGGTTGAAGAGGAGGGTTCAAGACCGCCAGGCCTGATTGTGGTTGGTGCTGCATGTGAAGTCTTGCATAAAGTTGGATCTGATACCAGGTGGATTGTAGAAGAGGGTTTCAGGGGACTTGATCAGACCGGATCACAGTCGGATGAGTTCGCAGCTCTGCAGGAGTTACAGGACCAGAATCTAGTTGACGACGTCCAGGCCAAGGCTTGGGTGAAGGGAGGCGATTCATTGAACGTTGTACAGGCTACAGAGTTCGCTCCTGAACCCCAGGAGTCGGTCCAGGTAGATATACGGGCGTAAGCTGGTCGGTTGTTAGACTACATTTAGAACAACATGCATAGAAACCGTAGGCTCCCCTGCAAAGGTCATCATACGATCATACGTGGCGCAAGCTTTTGCGGCACGAAAGCTTAGTCAGGCGCTGGGTAGCGACTCGTACGCAGCCTCCCCAGTTTAGAGACCTTCTTTTCAGCTTCTAGAAAATGCCATCTGCGGCGTGACATGCACGTATCCTACCAATTATAACACTGCTCTATGAGCGCCAGGCTTCTCGAGACCGATGAGCTCATGGGCTATTGACAGCAGACGTGACCAAGGAGATGAGGTGGTCGTGATGAATCAGATCCGAGAGTCTGCCCACTCGAAGGCATGGTGAGCGAATCTTGCTGAAGCGAAGCCAGCCGGTCTGGATCAGAAACCGAATCAGCGGAAGGGAGAGCTTGCCTAGCGGAAACGGTACACAAGCGGGTGAGCGTTGTGGACCAGTATATTGCGATTGGTGCCAGCAACAGCGTGCAGAGTGCGATCGCTTTGATACAACGGGAGCAGTCGCATTAGGGTTTAAGCTTGCACTCCACCACAGTGGTCGTATGTGAAGAGTGGTAGGTATTTCGACAGCTGAGGAACAGTGTCCCTCGACGTCGCAGCACGGCTGTAGATCTGCAAGCAATTTCCGCCTGCGCTGCTGCCAAAATTGGTGCCCCGAAGCGGGCTCAAGCGTGCTCGTAGCTTGCCCACTGGGGTCTGCAAACTAGCGCCCATTTCTCAGCGTCGCACTCAACCTTGGGCAGTGGACAGGCGTGAAAAGTGGGCATGCTCAGCACACGGATCAACGTCATCTAGATCATCTCGACTCTTCAAGATTTTGAGTCTTTTGTTCCATTGTTGGTGCATTGAATCTGAAATTTCACCAAACCACCTTCTACACGACAACAAGCACCTTGCCTTCCGCACGGCTTGTGTCTATACGACCCCATCTATCCACCTCTCCCACACCCAAATTTAGTCACCGTGGCGTCCCCTGTAGCCTCCAACTGGACAGCCACGTTCCTGCCGGTCCTTCATAAAGTGGAAGCCTTGTTCAAACAACATACGCCATCCTCACTATACGACCAGCTCTTGCCTCTCTTTGGCGACTACTCCTCCACCCAGATTACAACAGTACTTGCCACACTTGTTGCACTTCTGTTCCTGCTCGCTCGATCCTTGATGTACCGGTCCAGCTTCGGCCAGATCGATCGAAGTGGTGGGCGATCGCCATACGCAGCTTATGCCAGAGATCCAGCCGGACGGAGTGTCTCGGAACTCTACGACTATGTAGACGAACAACATAATGTCCTCTCACCCCGCGACGTCCAGCAAGCTCCTGCAGTCTTCGAAGACGATGATGCTCCAGACGTCGTACACATCTCCTTCCGCGGTGAAAAATGGAAGATTGACTTCCCACCCTTCTCCATAGCCGAAGAGAAAGTTCAAGTCCACCATGTGCGCGATAGAGTCGCTCGCAAGTTGGGCATGGAGGGTAAAGAGGGCAGAATCAAACTCATCTACAAAGAGCGAGACATGAAGAGAAATGACACCCCCTTACGGAAGTACGGCTGCAAGCAGAACAGTGAGATCAACGTCGTCGTCACACAAGAGTCGAGAGACTACAATGGCCGCCGAGAAAGATCAGGCAGTGACAGTGATTCACACGTATCAACCAACAAAAGAAGTGTCGAAGATGACCGAAGACTGAATCGCTCTTACTCCACCAACCGAAGAAGGGAAGAGGATCAAATACCAGCCTACCCTTCCTCCAACGGCTACCTGCATCCTCATAGCAAACCGAATACTCCACCAAGGCAGTCTTCACCTAACAGACCTACCCAACAAGCGCGGCAATCCTCTCCCACTGGCAACTCTGCATCCCAATCTCTGCCTCAGCCTACTGCGCCAGCCGTCCAACCACCACGGGCAGATCCCTCTACCGACCTTGGTAAGGTCCAAGCCATGCGATACGAGTTCCACACCGACTTGGCCCCCCTAATCCAGCGGTTTCTACGAGCTCCACCCAGCGATAAAGACGAACGAGTCAAGGAGTACAGACGGCTGAGCGAGATAGCCTTCAAGAGGGTCTTTGAGCCAGGTGACGCCATTGAGCCTGATGGGCCGGACAAAGATGAGATAAGGCTTACGAGGAAGACACTGTACAAAGAGGCGCAGCAAATCTTAAATGAGCTCGATAGGTTCAAGCCGCAAGAGAAGCATTAACACTGAATGGATGCCTCTGCGCGTGACCTACTTTTGAGATCGGCCGGATGATAGTCGGAGTCAACCAAAGAGCATATCAGTCCCATGGCCCAGCACGTTTGCGATAGCCTGAAGGTTGGTTCACGTTGCCATAGACTTGCCTCAGATGGGCGCTTCTCGTTGAAGGGTCTCACAGTACTGGATTGTCGCTTTTTGCGGCCAGGTTTGCCTCAGAAGAATCTTTAGTAGCGTTGCACGGTTATGTTGAGCACATACATATCCGTTTCACTTTCCCCCCGTGGTGATCCATTCACACCCTTGATTTCATTCTCTTCTGGATATCTTCAATGCCTCATCTCGTCCTCTGCCTGTCCACACCATTGTCGTGGCGAATTGGAGATACTAGCCTATCCATACATGTCTTGCTGACAGTCCACTAGCTCTCACACCCGGTTTGAGCAATCCCCATCGAACCTCCCGGTACGCGGCGCAGAAGTGGCAACCGCAATGACCATGACGTAGCTGAACATCGTCCAGATCTGAGCCGGGCAGTGCGACCCAACCCACTGCAGCCCAAACGCGCCCCCCACGAGTCATGGAAATGGAAAGCTCAAGGCAGGCGCTACCCGCGACCAGGAAAGTGCAATTCATGCGAACGGACAAGGCAAGGCAGACGAGGCAGGCACCACACAACCTCACACCCAACCTAACTGAGAAGGCACGACGCTGATGAGTCGACTCATACCGTGAGGGAAGGACGAACGAGTCAGGAACGACATAGATCCATCGATGGAAGTCATCCGAGGTTTTCGCGGCCTGGCCGGCTATCTTGTCTTGTCTTGCAACGGCGTGGTAAGGAAGACGCTGGTCATCGCTACTGATTGCCAAGGCAAGGGAAGGCACGACGAGATATTCAACGAATGAGAACGGAGGAAAATGCTTCTCTGCGTCGCGAGACGTGCCTTTTTAGCATCGATCGTTGTCTTGGGAGCGGGAGCGGGATGGGTTGGGGGCCATGAGGAGCGGGTCTGGGATACTAGAGTTGAGTGCGAGGGGACGAAGTTACTCGTGTTATGTCTGATGGCTGGTGAGCGATTGCCGGCAGTCGTGGTGCATTTGGGGCGGTGTGAGGACTGCTGGTACCGACAGTCGGAGATGGGCTGGGTAGCAAGGGCTAAAGGCGGCGATCTCTCTCTCGTTGTGGCTTTTAGACTTGGAGCATGCCACGAGTGATCAGGTGATTATACGCAGAGTTATGACAGATGCAAAGGGATTGGTATATGCTACCTGACAAAATTCTCGGGGCCTCCAACGTGGCCCTGACACTCTAACTCATCTTGACGATGACTATACTTAACCTCTGTGAAGTGATGTTCAGTCGATACGCTCGATACACTCGATATGATCTCTCTTCCCCCTGCATCAGTGCATGCCAATCTCCTCTCTCAATATCCGCTAGGTACATAATACTCCTCACCACTTCAAGGACAGTCATCACACTTGCAATTTCCTGCCCTAGAATTCTTACAAATCCTTGTCATAGTTGGCGCCTCGTGTCCGTCCGTGAAGCACATGGTTTTGTTGTAGTCACAGTTGCACCAGCAATGGCTATGGCAGTCTCCCATATTCAGAGCCGGCTTCTTTGTGCCTGCGATGTACTGGTTTGGGTCTTTGGGGTTGCAGACTGCAAGGGCATAGGTGTCGTTGATAGCTTGTGGATCTGCGAGGCATGGTCCTAGGAAGACAGGCAGGAGTGACAGAAAAGTTATGAGATGCATTACGTTGAATGGGTCTGGTGGCCGGAAGGTGGGTGTCCGCTTCGGTGTATCAGTGGATGTCCTATTGTTGCGGCGAAGAGGAGGCGTACTTACTGCGTCCGCGTATAGAAAGCTCTCTGGAAGATATCGTTGCGAAGCCTGACTTCTCTCCTGGGAAGTTGTATGAGAGTGTTGGAGAGAGGATTGGGTCAAGATTCAGCGCTGAGAGCGGTTTACTCTCGGTCAAGATTGCTGGTTAGGAGGGTGGCGAAAGAAGATCTCCCTTGAACGAAAGGCAAGCGCAGCTCCTCTTCACCTATCCATAAACTGGCAGGCATAATATCTGATGTTCGCTCTTGCCTTTTACAAAGCCGGACGACTGAGGCAGGGTGCCATCGGCAACGCTTGCTTTGAATCAATCCATGATGAGAGGCAAGCGTGACCTGATATGCCAGTGGGAGAAAGGAATGTGCTTAAAGGACGAGCAGCTGATATGAAGAAAGCCGTGCTGATCACGGGGGCATGCACAAGACATGTTGGGGCAGTCTTTGACGGAGCGTGAAACCTTAGACGTACAGGAACGCCATTGGATCGAGTGTTGGCCATAGCACGATTGAAAAGGAGCTTGAAGGGTCGCGTAAGAACGAGAAAGGCACAACCAGTTCAAAGAGGAGGACCACAGGTTTAGAAGAATGGGACGGCCATCGCTCTCACCGTTTCCGGAAGGCACCATGGTCAAAATCCTAGCCCAAACGGTGTGCTCGTAAGAAAGGGCATGCGGGTAGCGAGCACATATACCCGTTTTTCATGTACAGTGTACCATTTCGCAGATGACGCGGAGGGGAGGTCAGAAAGAGACCGCAGGTGTCGACTATGAGGAGTGGGCTACGGCTGCCAGGAAGAAAACCTTGTGCAACGCGCTCAGGCAGAATGAGGAGACGGATTAACAAAAGACCGTGAATGTTGAAATCGTTCTCTGATTGGTTGTGCTTACGCCCTGTTGCAACGGCACAGAACCCTCTCTCATTCGTGTTAAACCTGATATATGTACGGTTCTTAAATCTTTCTCCCACTTCTCTTCATGATTCCGAACTCAAATCCACTACTGCACCAGTTTACTAAAGACCAAGCATGGCCACTCCACATGACTGGACCCCCACAGAAGGAGGCTGCTCGTGCGGCACGATCCGCTATCGCCTCGAGAGATCCCCTCTCATAGTACACTGCTGCCACTGCACATATTGTCAGCGGGAGTCGGGAAGCGCATTTGCGCTCATTGCGATGATTGAGACCAAATTCGTCAAGCTCCTTTCCACCGAGCAGCCTGTAGCGGTTCCAATACCAGCCGCAAGTGGCGTTGATCAGCAAATGCACCATTGTCCGAAGTGTCAGATGGTGGTCTGGAGCAATTATGATGACTCCGGAGACGTCGTTCGATACGTCCGGGTAGGCACGCTGGACGATCCGTCGACAACGCCACCAAACGTTCACATATTCACTTCGACGAAGCAGCCGTGGGTGGTACTTGGCGATGAGCTTCCAATCAAGGAGGAATATTACGAACGGGAGGAAGTCTGGTCGAAGGATAGCATGGAGCGACGAGAGAAGCTGATCGAAGAGGGTTTGACATAGTCTGAGTTACTTAGGCAAATGTCGCGAGGCGCGTGATAGTAGTCTTGGGACGTGGATCCTGGTACGCGACTGGGCGTTGCTGCGTCACAAAGCTCATCGCCTCGTTGCTGCTGTTGAGATCACGATAGATGTATTATCTGGCACTATTTTCCTGGTCCGTATAGCTGCGTCCAAGGGTCCGCAATTTAGTCTTCATCGCTGTCTTCGTCATAGCTGAGCATTTTGCTCATGTAAGGACCATCAAGCTCGTATCCCAATCTTTCATAGTAACTTCGAACACCAACACCACTGATAACGCTCAACTTCGTACTGCCGTGCTCATCTCTTGCGATCCGTTCTGCTTCCTTCATCAGCAGCGTACCATACCCCTGATGCTGGAACTTTGACTTCTCCCGACCATGGATAGGTACAGCTAGACCGTAGACGTGCAACTCTCGTACCAGACTGGTCTGCTGCCCGGTCAGCTCAGGCCTGAACGTGTGGGTAGCGCTGCACTTTCGAAGTCTTAGCAGCGCAATCAAGATATCTTGCTTTGGATCTTCGTATGCAAGGAATGTCTCCCAGCCGCCGTTGGCCGTGTAGTCTCGGCGTACGAGCTCGACTTGAGATGGTCGGATCTTGTTTTTGACCTCGTTGACACCCACCTCTCTTGTTCTTACATCGCGACATGTGGTACCAAAATCCTTCATCCGGGATAGTGCTAATTCTCTGAGATTACCATTTTCGACTCCAGAGGTGACGAGTGGCATAGGTATATCACGCTGCACCCGATAAATTCGTGTCCAAGGCGGTATCAGCGCGAGAATTTTGGCAACCAGATCAACCAGACCGTTTGGTGTGTAATTCTTGTATCGGCCTGTTCGCCACAGCTCGTATAGACCGGTTCCGCGGATGACCAGTGTAGGGTAAATCTTCAGGCCGTCTGTTCTGAAGTCTGGATTCTCGAAGTACTCCTCAAACTGGAAGATGTCGCGTTCCATTCCCACGTTCGGCAAATCTGGCATCATATGAGAGACAACTTTATAGCCTGCATCTTTCGCAAGCTTGAACGTCTCTGCGACGGCGGCTACTGTGTGCCCTCGGTTTGTGTCTCTAGCAACATCCTCGTAAAGTGACTGTACACCAATCTCGAGTCGCGTACATCCATATCGAAGCATGTCTGACAAATGTGTATCTAAGCAATAGTCTGGTCTGGTTTCGATTGTGATACCGACACACTTGATGCTTGACATCTCTCCAGCGGTGACAGCTTCATCGACGTTCTCGGTCTGATATCCTGATAAAGCATTATGTAATTGTGCGATAAAGTTCTCACGATAGTCCTTCGCTAGAGACATGAAAGTGCCGCCCATGATGATGTACTCAACTTTGTCTACACTATGACCCAGAGACTTGATCTGGTCGACCCTTCCTCTGGCTTGTTCGAAAGGGTCATAACGAGCTCGTATAGCACGCATCGAGGTTGGTTCATATCCAGTATAGGACTGTGTGGAGTACTCAAAGTCGGAATCCGGCCCACCTGGACAATAGACGCAGATGTTGCCTGTGTATGCAATGTGAGGACACCGATGCGGCTTGCACATCACAGCGACCACGGCAATACCTGAACTCGTCCTGATAGGCTTCGCAATGAGCTTAGGGAGGATGTATTTCTTGTACTGTTCTGGCACTGTAGTCGAATCAGTATATGCGCCTCACAACATGTAGGGAAGAAGGGCAACCAACCTGCAGAGATGATTGCCGTAAGCGGAGGCTGATGGCTCAATTTAAACTTGCGGCTGACTTGTCCTCGTAAGCTGTTCAGGTTGATATCCTTCTTCGGTTTTGAATCGTCATGGGCTGCTTCATATTCCAATATGAGCTGGTTTGCGATTTCTTGACATGCTGACATGAACCTCTGTGGCTCCGGGGCCAGATCAACCTTGCTCACCTTAGCCTTCGAACGGGCCGGGAGCGTAATGGTCTCAATCATGGTTGTGGTGGCCATGGCGGACTAGTAAGTTCAGGAGCATCAACATTCGGCTTCTCTCTCGGGAGCAGGCAAGGGTCTGCAATGAGGCCCTTATGGTTGTACACGACCTCGCAAACACAAGAATCAGGCTAGAGAAAATGTGTTCACAGGCGGAGCAGGTGGCGCCGAGTAATGTCGAACAAGAATGGGGCGGTACAACTGGGCCGCGAAACGCGAGATTGATACGGGGTGACCTGGGGTTCAAAGTGCAGAAAGAGCGTAAGAGGATAAGTCGTGGTCTGTGGCTTTCTACGAGACGTTGTTCTCCCAATGAGGCGAATATCTGGCGTAGCCAAGCCCTGCACATCTCGGAAACTCAAGATGACCGCTTTTTATGCACAAATTTGGCAGGTGAAGCGGACACTTTGAGTTTCCGCCTTGAGTTCGTCCCGCTACATTTAATATGCTTCATCAACATGGGAATGACTTCCATACCCGCCCAGATACCGACCTATAGTATATCACCTTCAGGCCACTCACGTACCGTCGACAAGCTACTGGTCACCTCCACGAGTCGGATAGGTGAACTTTAAGAAGTGTTGCTCGTAGTGTACTGTCCTCTCATCCGTCATGCTCAAAGCCGCCCGTCGCGCTCTTTTGAGGTTCAAAATGCCTCGGTACTTGGAGGATGGTGAGTGCATTGACCGCTTTGCCGTCGATGAAGTTGCTCTGCACTCAGCTCTCCTCAAGTTCTTAGGCGGCCAAGATCGTGTCCGCATCGGATTCGGCGATGTGGAAGTCGAAACGAAGCACTACCTGAGGCCCATGCGCGAGTACAAAACTAGCTCTGATGTTAACTACAATTTGTGCATATCGGGTAACGAAGCGACTGCCTGACGAGTGTACTCTTTCTGTTACGATACCGAGGTGGCTGTCACGGTGATCAGGGTGATCAGAATAGCCAATGCTCACAGAGAAAGATGCAGGGAATACAGATTGTCTTGATATCGCAAGTATTCCAGTGCACTTTTACGGATATTATGGTTCCTTCTTTTGCTGTCTGAGTCTGACTTTCTGCTCAGCTGCACTTGTTTTAGTCCTACTTACTATCATTCCTCCTTTCAATTTGGCGACCAGACCACTTCCAAGCCGGTTCACGAAATTTCAGACCAAACGCTACCAACACTTCAACCCTCCACAACCTGGGATCTTTACCTTCTCGTCTAGCTATGGTAAAGACAACAAGACAGCAAGCCTCAACAGCTGGGTCATTCCCTGATAGTGACATCGATCCGTTTGACTCACTCTCGTCGAGGATTGTTCGACAGGGCAAGGGTGCCGATGGTGATAGGCGAAAGGATGCGAGCTCCCTTTCGACGTAGCCAGGCGATGCGAGCTTGTTCTGGATATGCCGAGCACGGATGTGTGGGAAGAGCTTCAGCAAGCGTCTAGTGGGTGCTGTTGCAGGTCAAATAAGGCCGTGATGTTGTTGTAAGAGCTCAACGGAGCCTATGATGTTGTCGTTGTGTTTCCAAAAGGTTTTTGTTGTTTTATTTTTTTTTGAGTTTTTTTTTTTCATTTCTTGTTTACCGTCTTCTTAATCTTTGTGGCTGTCTGGGGAGCCACCCCGTCGTCGGCCGCGGCCTTCCTCCTCTTGGAGCTAGTGGTGGTGGTGGTGGTCTTCTTCAGCAGCTCCACCCATCTCCTCACCGCCCTCCTCCTCCTCTGCTGCCTCAACAGGCCTAGTCCCATGATCAGCCTCATGCATGTCAGATCTCATTTCACAACACTCACAAGACCTTCTTCAGAGGCTTTTTTGGGCCCCTTTTGCCGGCTTTGATATTGCCGCCGGACTTGTTCATCGGCTTATATAGCCGCTTACGCAGCTCGGCCACCTCTTCTCCAGCAAGACGAAAGGCCGGAGGCTCCTCGTCGAACACTGTAGTCACACTTGTCAATAATGAGCACATACTAAGCTGTGAACGTCCGCGTACCAAAGTCCGAGAGCACAACAAGGTCTTCTTCATCTGAAAGACGTTAGAACAGGATATCAGAATCACAGCATTCACTTCTAACTTACGGTTAGCCATGATGGATGTGGAGCAAGGAAGACGAAGAGACCGAGTCCAAAAATTTCTTCCATTTAAGTAGTCAGAGAAAGGGCGCGGCGGCAAAATGAAGGCACGATAGTCGAATTTGCAGAGGAAGGCACGCGTGCGCGCGATGGTACAACTCTTGACTCTAACCTTCAACATCTTGCTGCACATGGTTTCCAACCAAAGTTCCTCCTCACTCACAAACATCATGGCCGAAAACTTTGACGAAGGCCAACTCGATCCAGTGGCGTATGATTTGCATGACGCTGTTGATGCCACCAGGTATCAGGCAACGGTATGGATCTCAAAGATTGACCAGATCCGATCCTTAGCTTTTGGCAGGTGATAGATTTCTTCGACATCGTGAGAACCATCCCCGCCTACTTTCGCGGCAAGACACTGCTTCTAGCGAAATTCTGCACGTTCCTGAACCATGACGCAGCCTGGTCTCTGGCGATCATGGTGGCCCCAGAGCTCAGATACCCTCAAACATTTGATACCTCCATAGGGACCCCACTGAACCACGTCCTGAAGCGCTTGCACCATCGTCGCCCACCAGCCCCTGTCAGCGACCCTTCGAACTCACAGGAAAAGCTGCTGCTGCTCCGCCGAATCACGAACTCCGTCATGTACATTGTGACGGAGGGAAGAGGAACACCTACAGAGGAGGAAATCATTCAGACAGATACTTTAGCTGAGCAAGCTAGCACAATCATCAGTGAGTGGTCTCAATGCACCATGAACCGAAGCGCAACATGAAGTAATTGCTCGCAGACCCTCCCCCATCAACTCCACCTCCCGTTCGACGACAAGAAGAGGAGTATGGTGTGATGGCGGATCGGATCATATATGGTTTGGGCGGCGAGGAAGACGACAAAACATCTTTGCGAAACATGAGAATAGGTTTGGGCATGTGGTTTGGCGATTCATAGACAAGGGAGGTTCAGAACCTATAAGAAGGGTTTAACGGGCGGCTTCAGGCGCAATGGAGGAGAGATATTATAATACGGATGATACCTCTTAGATCGTCACTTATCGGAACTCGAGGAGGTAAGTAGCTTATTAACGGTGGCTAAGAGTCCCGAAGGAAATATAACAGGTCAGTATCTAGCAGATGTCGAAGTCATCCTGATATTCACATGCAAGCTCTACTTCAGGGTAGAGCATCTAGCTCGGTCAAACCTGCCTCAGGTAAGCAAGAAACTTAGACCACTTGCAGCTGGAGCTACCCACTCTCGGCAAGTTAACGCGACTTCCCTGCGCCAGCTCCAACCCAGTACAGAGACACAGCACGTCGCTTACCACAACATTAAACTGCGATTTGTACAGAGATAATAGCTATACGCTGCTGATTTCCGGTTGACCCTCTGTGCGCCACCTTTCACGTCCCTACCATGCAGTCCTTGAGGACCTGCGCTTCGAAAGCGCTTCGCCAGCCAGCCCGACGAGCATACTCCTCAGCAGCCAGCGACTACACAGCTACAAGACAGAACTTGAGAATCAACAGTGACACAAGAGTCGTCGTGCAGGGCTTCACCGGCAAGCAAGGCACATTTCATGCGCAGGGGGTAAACATTATCTTGCCATCTTTGTCGCTCATGCTAAATTTACAACCAGGCAATCGACTATGGGTCAACACATTCGATCTCTGATGCTTGGACGATGCTGACAAGAAGGCAGCACAAACATAGTTGGCGGCACGAATCCCAAAAAAGCCGGAAGCACACATCTCGACCGACCGGTGTTCGCAAACGTCGCCGATGCCATGAAGAACGCTCAGGCTAATGCCAGCTTGTTATTCGTGCCACCGCCACTGGCAGCAGCTGCCATTGAAGAGGCTGTCGCTGCCGAGATCTCGCTGGTGGTACGTCGGGCACGTCCGTTGGCAGCTAAGTACTGAATTATGTAACAGGTCTGTATCACAGAAGGGATCCCCCAACACGACATGGTACGAGTGACCAACATGCTCAAGACGCAGAGCAAGACCAGACTAGTAGGACCGAACTGCCCTGGCATAATTGCTCCTGGACAAGCGAAAATGGGAATCATGCCAGGGTTCATTCACAAGCGAGGTCGTATTGGTATCGTCTCCAGGTCAGGTACGCTCACATATGAGGCCGTGAACCAGACAACACAAACCGGACTCGGCCAATCTCTCGTGATCGGCATTGGAGGCGACCCTTTCTCCGGCACAAACTTTATTGATGCTCTGGATGTGTTTTTGAAGGATGAAGAGACAGAGGGGGTAAGTAGTGCTTCCTTGGTCCCCCAATCGTGCTAACGACGTTAAAAAGATCGTGCTCATCGGTGAGATCGGAGGAGGCGCCGAGGAGGACGCAGCCGAGTTTCTCAAGAGCGAGAACGTCAAGAACAAGCCAGTGGTCAGCTTCATCGCCGGTATCAGTGCGCCCCCAGGACGGAGGATGGGTCACGCAGGAGCCATCGTCAGCGGAGGCAAAGGCGACGCGAACTCAAAGATCACAGCGTTGGAAGCAGCTGGCGTGATCGTGGAACGAAGTCCGGCCTTGTTGGGCAAAAGACTTCATGAGCAGTTCGTGAAGCAAGATTTGATCTAAACACCTTCGCATCCTACATCTAATACGATGTTTCAGGAGACATTCAGGCGTTTGCGAGCGTTCTTGGAACATTTCAGAAGCGGTAAAGCTCAAATCAACATAAACTCGTCATTGTATAGCAATACCATCAATTCATGCAATGCTGTATGTGTCTGTCTGCGGAGTGCTGCTGCCACTATGGAACCGTCGATCCACCCATAGTCATGCTCGAAACTCCTTACTGATCTTGATCCTTAGACCTCTACTTGGTAACAGGACAAACGCTTCGGTGCCTCCCGGCGTCCGCAGTCGATTTTGCTTCACTAACTCAATGCTTGTTGTAGGGCCCGACACTTTCTAGTCCTTGCCTCTATGGCCATTCACCGCAATGAGATAGCCCCCCTCCTACTTTGCCGTTGATTCAACCAGGCCTGCGACCCACAGAAGAGCGCAAAACCAGCGTATATGGCGACTGTTATAAAGACTGCCGTGGCCACACTCTTGTGATCTTCTGCATCCTCATCCATTCCCATGACCATGTGATGGTTCCTAGCGAACAGGCTGCCAATGATCGAGAGGATCACGACACCAAACAACGATATGACCGTGCTATATTCATCGTCAGCATGATAAACCTCCCTGATACTGTAAAGGGGACTGCTGACCATGTCCATGCGTTGAATGCCGATACCACTGGCTTCATCTTGTCGCCTTCGGAAGATTGAGAATGGTGACACAGACGTGGCCAGAGACCGATATTGAATCTCAGTAGATAGTGTCGTGATTTGTAGCTCGGCTGACGCTCGTAGACGTTCTAGGCAAGTCTTGCAGGTGCTGAATAGTGGTGAAGGTTGTCGTGTTCGCCCACTTCGCGGTGCGCAGCTACGTCGTACCAACCAGACCTATCACGGCATGCACCATCCTTCGAGGCTGAGGCGATCACGAGGCTCACCTCGGACAATCGGGGTGACCAGCTGTCGCATAATTTGGGCAGGTTTGGCGGCCCGTTGAGCTTGCGGGGCGAGCACGAGGCTTAGGTAAACAGCCCCAATGATCGACGATTTCGCCCCGAAAGCAGCCTAGCTGGAGCATGACGTCGGCGTGAAACGCAGGCCACGCGGATTTGTTTGGCAGCCCAGACAGGCACAAGCCCACAGTTCAAACTCAAATTATTTACTATAGGCGGGAAGTCATAGCCAGCATCGTGCCACAGTCGTGTGACTGGCATGTTAGCAGGCTTCCGGCAGACAGTCAAAGTGACCGCTTCCCCATCAGCTGGCCCTCGCTATTTTCGTAGAAAGATGACTTTCCGCAAACAGTTCTGTTTCTTCTCTAGCTCACCCCTATACCACAAGCGGTGTCACTGTTCTTTACCCACAAACCATGATTCTAAGCTGACACACTGATCCATTGCATGTCTACCTGGTAGAACCCCGCACCATCAAAATAGCATAATGCCTCACAAATACAAAGCCGTACAGGTCGACGAGCGAAGCCCGCTCGTCGACCCACAACGAAAGAGCACAGACAGCGACATCGAATCGAACAACCTGTCGAGTCCATCTTCAATGTCCGACGGCGACCTGAAGTTAGCCGACTCTCTCGTCGCAAGCAAAGGCACCCTCTATTTCATCCTTCTCACAATCGGTATAGGCGGTCTGCAAATACTGTGGTCGGTTGAGCTGTCCAATGGCTCGCCTTACCTACTGTCCTTGGGCATGAGCAAGGCTCTACTTGCCTTTGTGTGGCTGGCCGGTCCAATGACCGGCGTGCTTGTGCAACCGTATATTGGCATGAAATCGGACCGGTGTAGGATATCCTGGGGAAAGCGGAAGCCTTTCATTGTTGCCGGGACGCTTGGAACTGTTGCAACTTCACTTCTCTTGGCTTATGCTAAGCAGATCGTACACACAGCCGGCGGCTGGAACGTTGATGCAGCATATGAAGGCGCCTGGAAGGTCATCACTATTGCATTTGCAACGGTTATGATGTGGGCTTTGGATTTCTCAATCAACACAGGTATGCGATTGCAGTTCGCTTTGTCAGCCACATCTAACATATTCCAGTGCAAGCATCAATTCGGGCTTTCATTGTCGACGGTGCTCCTGCACATCAACAAGAAACTGCTAATGCTTGGGCAAGCCGCATCGTAGGTATCGGCAATGTGCTTGGCTACATCGCCGGTTATCTCGACTTGCCCAAGCATCTCGGCTTCCTTGGCAAAGAGCAGTTTCAAGCTCTTTGTGCGTTTGCTTCTATCATATTGACCACACTTGTCTTCATCAGCGTGTTGACAGTCAAGGAGCGAAACCCTCAAGACGAGCCACCTTCGGATGAAGACCATGAGTCAGGTATTATTTCCTTCTTCAAGCAGGTATTGCAATCCATCAGAAGATTACCTGTTCCTATTCGCATAGTCTGTCAGGTCCAGTTCTTCAATTGGATGGCATGGTTCCCGTTCCTGTTCTACATCACCACTTACATCGGTCAACTCTACGTCGACCCAAGACTGAGGCCTGACATGTCGCCGGACGAAGTCAATCAGCTGTGGGGAAGAGCAACCAGGATTGGTACCTTCGCTCTACTGATCGAAGCTATCGTATCGCTATCAGCCAACGTACTCCTGCCATTCCTCATTATGCCGACTTACAAGCCGACAACGTCGATGCCGGCAGAACCTGTCACCCCGACCACACCGATCGGCACCAGAGCGCGGCCAGGGTTGCACAATGAGAACTCCCGTCCACAGCGCATGATGCCGAGGCGAACAACGAGCACATACAGTGCGAACATGGGTCTGAGCACAGAGTTGGGCCAGATCGAATCGGACCCGATCCCTTCGTTCTTCCAACGAACCTTCAATCGACTGCGGATACCTGGTTTCACTCTCCGTCGAGCGTGGCTGCTGGCTCAGCTTCTATTTGCGGCATGCATGTTCAGCACGTTCTTCATCTCTACACCTTTTGCAGCAACAGTCATGGTAGCAATTGTCGGCATCTCCTGGTCCCTGACTCTGTGGGCACCATTCGCTCTAATTTCTGCAGAGATCTCGAAGCGCGACGAAGAGCGACGAATGAAGAATCGCCGGAAACTAATGAACGGAAATACAGATGGCTTCTATGACGAGCACGACCATGAAGAAGATCAAGCTGGCGTCATTCTTGGCCTGCACAATGTGGCCGTGAGCGCGCCTCAGGTCATAGCAACGCTTGTCAGCAGTGCGGTGTTCAGGGCGCTGCAGAAGCCAAGAAATGTGCCTGGCGATGTCAGTGTGGCATGGACACTCCGGCTCGGAGGGATCGCTGTGCTTGTCTCAGCATTCTACACGTGGAGGATGCGCGAATCGGTGTCGGAGGAGGCAGACGGAGATTGAGATATATATTTCATCCATCACGAATGGAGCAAATTTCGAAGGGGCAGATGAAGATCGTGCAATTAGAGCACATGCTCATCGTCATCGATTCATGGATTCATTTCTCGTAAACTGTCACGTAGTAGCCAGAATGTTTCAAAACGTTCAAACAGATTCCAGCGTATGGTCAATACCCCTCCCAGAACTCCGGCGCCAGATTCTCGTCGGTGTGCCCTTCCAGCTGGACCCGACCCCCTCGTGACACCTCTGAGCGGCCAATCGCTGGCCGCGTGCGTCACCCTACACCTTCCCCATATACTGCTCAAAGATCTCCTTCGTATCAGTCGCGCTCTTCTTCGGAAACCGCTTCTGGCCCCCCTCATAATCCACATAACAGACGCCAAACCGCGTCTCATACCCCTCGCTCCACTCGTAGTTATCCATCAGACTCCAGCAAAGCGCGCCAAACACGTTGACGCCGTCCTGGGCCACCGCCTCCGCCATCGCCTGTATGTACGTGCGGAAATAGTCGCATCGGAACTCGTCGTTCAGGATCTCGGGGTACTTCAGGTCGTTCTCGCCCTTGATGCTTGTGCCGAACTCGGTGACGAGGATCTTCGGGTGGTTGTAGCGGTCGCTGATCCAGTTGAGCAGTTTGCGGAAGCCGGGCGCGTTGGGGCGCAGCCAGGGACTCTGCGTCTCTTTGCCGACGGGGGTGCCGTTCTTGTCGAAGAAGAGGCACTCTAGGTTGCCCTCGATGTCGGTGATGGGGGCGGGCTTCGGGGCCCAGGACTTGATGAAGTGGCTGCAGTAGTGGTTCATGCCGTAGAAGTCGTTCGAGCCTTTGATGGTCGCGATTTCGTCGTCCGTGAACGTCGGGAGTCTGTCGCCGAGCTGCGCCCGCATGCTATCGGGGTACTGGCCGTGGTAGATCGGGTCGGCGAACCAGGAGATGGCGAACTCGAGCTTGCGTTCGACGGCCGCGATGTCTTCCGGGTTGTTCGCGTCCCAGGGGTACCCGTAGTCGCCGTTTAGTGTGATGCCGATTTCGCCGCCGTACTTGGGCTTGAATTCCTCGCGGAACATCTTTACTGTTGCGCCGTGGGCGCAGAGGAGGGAGTGGCCGGCGAGCCAGGGTTCGGTGCTGCTGTCGCCGACGGGGTTGACGGTGCGGTCGCTGCTGCGGCCTGGGGCGTGTTTGCCGACTGCGTAGCCGAGGCCGGACGTGCAGAATGGCTCGTTGAAGGTTCTAAACGAAACGTCAGCTTGAAGATCAGGAAACTATATAAGCAGTGCGGCAAAGGGTCGAAGGTGGGCTTGTTCGATGCGGGTCATCAAGGATATGATACTTACATCCAGTAGGGGACCTTGGAGCCCAGAGCCTCGAACATGACGCGGGCATATCTTAGAAAGTCAGGGACGAACTCTTGCTTGTTGAGGACGCCGCCGTATTTCTTGTCCAGGTTGTCGGGAAGGTCCCAGTGGTATAGCCTTTGATTTGTCAGTTGCCGTGGGTATTAAGACCGGTGCAGCTAGATTGGAGGCTTACGTTACCACCGGCACGATCCCCGCCTCAAGCAGATCATCCACAAACTTCACATAGTGATCTACGCCCACCTGATTTACTGGGTCATCGCGTCCACCAAGCGGGATGATTCGCGGCCAAGCGATGCTGAATCTGTATGCCTTTGCGCCGAGGGACTTTAGAAGCGCGATGTCTTCAGCTGTGCGATGGTAGGAGTCGCAGGCTACGCGGCCGTCGGTGCCGTCGCTGATCTTGCCGGGAGTGTTTGCGAACGTGTCCCATATACTGGGTAGTCGGCCGTCCTCGTCTATGGCGCCTTCGATCTGGTATCTGTGTGGATGAAAACATGGTTAGTAATCTGAGGGTGATGAACCAGGATAGGATGTTGTGAGGAGCAGAAACAATCAGCCGTTTTGCAGGGCCATGTTGGTACTCCACCTCGCCGCGGAGTCAGTGAAAGTCGCTCTTCACGACAATGAGAGGGTATATTGAGAATTATACCTACGATGCTGTTGCGAAGCCCCAGAGGAAATCCTAGCCGGTTAGCAATGGTTACCAGTTGTTCGATACTTCCTCCTTACCTGTGACAGTCCTGCCTCTGCTGTATTTGGCTTGAGGATCATCTTGGCGACTTGCTGAGCCTGTTCGTCTGAAGGCGCCGAATGAAGTGCTGGACGAGTAGCCATTTCTCAGGGGGGCACCAGCTCCTTCAAATACATCTATCCTCAGGGTCACGAATAGCAGCTAACCCTGATCTACCGTGCTTGAGCGTATCACAATCCCGGCAGACGTGTTTCGCGTTCTTGTCTCCATGTAGTATTGGCTTTGCTATAGTTGCTACTCCAGCACTAATCTCCATGTTCTGCTCTGTATTCGACACGGGGATATCCTTCCACCGGTGACCAATAGTAATGGTCGAGAATTAGCCTGATTGAGATCGCGGAAGTCCGGGTTTGTGTTTGGCAGTGTGGGGCTTGGCTGCTACGAACGAATCGGGTCGCGTCTTCGATAGATGGCGAAGACCTTTTCTGCAGGAGACCACGTGAGATCTGACCGTGAGGCTCGCTTGGAGGTAGGAACAAGTCTGGGCACGCGGAAGTACGTGCCTAAGGGTCTCGGAGGGCGAGAAAAGCACGAGACAGAATCCTTCTGTTGAGGCAAGCACGAATGAGAAGGACATAAGGGTTTTGCATGCCGAGGCCTAGCCACCTGGGTGTTGCCCATGTTTCTTGGTAGAGTCTGCCGCAGTGCTCTTGCAGCATCTGAGGATAAAGGCTCTTTCTGCTGACACGTCGATGTATCACTCATTGTGCTTCAGTCTAACGAAGGCCTATCTCATTGGAATTGATGTATCTTTGGCCCAGCTTACGGGATTGGAATAGCCTACAGTCAGCCAGGCCATAGTGGTGACCAGCGGCAGGAGGACATCCTAGCGGACTTTGCGCCGCCGATTAATGTCGTGGCGGTAACGTTGGCTTCTGCTCCGTGTTGCCAGCGTCAGAGATATGTGTGTTCTCGAGCTGAGCAGGAAGCGATGACTCCTTACCAGCACCCTGCTGCACACCTGTTGGTTTTCCTGAAGTCTCTCCACTATCAGTCTCGCTCATATTACCCATCCTGGGTTGTCCATGCTCATCCTCGATATCGTCTAATCGTCCTTCTCGCTTCGCATCTTCATACACCTCATTCTCGTAAGTCTTCTCCGCCTCAAGTTCGGCGATCTCTCGCTCGACTTGATCTGTGTCAATATCAGCAAAATGCAGCTCCTTCAGGATCCTTCCAATCGCCAGTCGATACTGGTTGTGGCCAGTCACTATACTTGACACATCCTTGTTCTCAACACCTGACACAGAAGTGATAGCTTGCAAGCCGGCGATTTCGAGTTGAACATTTCTTGCTCTGTACATGAATGCCAATAGCATATCCTTCTCGGTGTAGACATTGATCAGTCGTCCTGCTACCATCGCACGCATCCGTCGCCAGGACGCCTCGGCGGTCGGAACAGGCGAGCCGATAAGGATAGCGTTTTCGACGAGGCCAAACGCACTTTGGGTTGCGAGTTCTTCGAGACATGAAAATATGACGCGCGCGCCGACGGAGAACCCGACCAGTGTCACAGGGCGTTCTCCTTGACATTTGTCCATCAAAGCATGAGCCAGAACCTTTCCAGCTTTGTCGCTCCTCTCCATGGCCACGGTAAAAGGATTGTCAATCAAACGGCCAAGTTTGAGCAGACCAAGAGGCGCCATTGCGGATGCAAGCACAGGTAAGAGAAGTCCAATAGCGTATCCCCGAGCCATGGCAAACGCTTGATCTTTGAATACCTGATCCAGATTAGTCCCTAATTCTATGAGTGCATCTTGCTCGTATCGCAAAGCGAATGGCTCGAGCGTGGCGGAGGAGAAGGTATGCCACGGCAAGGATACATCCTCTTCCTTCTTTACCCACCCGCTGATGCCTATAGCGACACGTAGCTTGTGAGGAGGAGGGGCAGCAGCGTCGGATGACTTCGCGGTCTGCACCAACGAAGGCTCGGGTTTTGTCTCGTCGATGGGTAGAAACTTAAAGTCTCGAACTTCCTTGGAGTAGGCGTCCATAGCACGACCGGTCATACGTCCTCCAAAGGCACCGAAAAGTGCTCCAATAGTGATGGGGTTGGCAATAGTAGCGCCCAGCAGAGTTACTAGACCACCAAGACCAATGCCGCCCATTATGGTACCAGCAAGGCCAATAACGATTGGAGCAGCGAGGCCCCCCGTAATACCTATGGCGGCAGCGCCAGCGACTGTTGCCAGGCCGACTTTCCACTTGCGACTGTGGGCGCCTTGGTCTGCCTGTTTCTTTCGTGCCTCTTCTCCGTCCATTCCTGATTTCGCGGCTGCTTCGAGGAGTGTAGCTGCCGTGCTCGTCTCCACACTACTAAGGACATCGTAAGGAAGCGCGAAGCACTGGCAAAGATAGGCCATCAGCACTCTCGACTGAGCTGGGTAATTCTCGAGACTGAGCAGAATGAAGAGAACAGCGCCTATCACCAGCGCCCGTTCCTTCTCGTTCAGCCGCTCGAGGGTTCGAGGCAGGACGACTCTGGGAAATGGCAGTATCACTCTAGCATCTATTGGTGTCGTCTCTTGCGGGCCTTCACCGGCTCCTGATACAGCCTGGTAGTCCTTGTCCTTGTGGCCGCTAGGGTAATTTGCTACATCGGCCTTGTACTGTTCGTGTGCGGATTTGACAGCATCGACCTTGACGTTCATGGACTCTCCCATACGGCTCAAGACTGATGATCTCCAGTCATTGATGTGTTTCAGACCAGCTCTTTCAAGATCTTGTATCTTTGAAGACGACACTCCCAAATGCTGGCCCAAACGCTGTCTCTGCGTGTTGAACCCATGTCGCAGTCGGTCTCCGGTAGAGCCCTGTTCTGGGTCGTCGGTCTCGAGGACAGCACTCAGACCGTCGCGCATATGGTCTATGCATATCGCTGTGAGTAGTATGAGATCGACTCTTTGGTTAGAGTGTGGAAGAACATCGTCAAGTGATGCTTCGCGTTTCTGTTCGTCTTTGGAGGCTAAGCCCGGAATCTTGGGCAGACCGAAGGGCATGTTGGCAGGTCCCCATTTGTAGAGGAGTTGAAAAGTGAGGTATCATGGTGGGGAAGAGCTTGATCAGGACCTCGTTCCTGCCTCGTGAGAGATGGAGATGAAGATGGAAGTGACATGTGCAGGCTCATTTCGTCATCAGCCCCTTCCAACATGTGCATTGCTTCAAAGCTCCTCGACCCGTCTCCTTCGTTGCGTGGTATTTGCCAGTCCGTTCTGCTCCTTTCATGCGAAGCGCCACAACAGGTTGTACCGACTGTCGGTAGCTGAAGCAAGGCAACCACTATTTCCAGCAATTCCGTGCATGAGGAGTGCCCCGCTATAAAAGCAATGGGGTAAACGTCAGCATTGAGACCGAACCCTGATACGAGATTGAATGTGCTTTGTAAACAGAGGTAGGAATACTCGGACTGATCACATCTCTATCTTCTGGTCGCAATTTTGACACGTTCCGATCCTTCTTCTTACCTCGAGTCCAAGTCATGGAGACTCCGAGCGTCCCGATCAATTTCGTCCCAGCTGAGGCTGGCGAAGTCCTTTCGCTAGGCACGATCAAGATACGTATTATGGAAGATGGCAGTAGAGTAAACGTCATGGCCACGAAGCAGCTAGGGATTCACTAAGGCGACTCCTAGACAGACAATCGCATCGGCTCAGCAGAATTCACACTCCCTCCCGGAACCAAAGGCGAGTTCTACAGGCCTTTGTCCCTCAGCATTCTCTCCAGATGTGGGGCCCTGCTCTTATTAACACACCTCTGTAGGTCCGCCTGCACACTGGCACGAGATGCACGACGAGACTTTTCTAGTCACACAAGGAAAGATGCAATTTCACGGTCTGCATGGCGAGACCATCGTCGCCAAGTTGGGTGACTACGTGACCGTTCCCACTAAGAGTCCTCATACCTTTTCAAATCCCTACGAAGAGGAGGCAAAGTTCTTCAATACCTATACCCCCGCCTTTTACATCAACTACTTCAAGATGCTGGCTACTATGGGTAAGGCTGTAAGTACAAGTGCTGAAGTGTCTATTTTCAACTAGCCTATCCTAATTATTACTACCAGGGCGTTCCCATGGATCCAGAGAACAATAAGAGGGCAATGGCCTACTTTGCCACTATTGGTGTCGCGGAGCAGGACATGAAGCCACCGACCGAGGTTGGCGAGCATGACCAGGGTGAGCAAGTTGAGCATGGCGACCGATGATGTAGCCGAAGCCGAAGGATACGGGAAGCCGCGTGGAGAGTTATTATGATCGAGGAGTGAATTACTGTTAAACTAGTCTTTCCATGTTCTGAATGTAGCATTCAAGCCTTGCGTCACAACCCAGCAACGACTCGTCCCAGCCTACTTGCGCTTCTGCAGGTGCGTTAAGACTGTCCATCCTATTCTCTAATCCAGCCAACCCTCATCTTCCCTCCTCCTGGGGTCTTCGACCCAGGCAGGTCTCGCTGCGAAACCGACGAAGCACTCGTCACCGTCGTGGCGGTCCTCGTACTCGACGGAGTGCGTCTCCCGTTCCTGCTTACACTCCGGCTGACGCTTCGAGATCCACTGCGACTAAGCAACCCTTCTCGACTCACCACACTGCTTCCCTCATTGCTGACCGCACTCAACCCACCATCCTCGGTATCAGGATCCATTACACCAACCACTTGCAGTTCGTCTTCGTCCTGAGGCGGAAGCTCGTCCGGCATAGCTAGTCTCTGCTCGATGCTCCGCCTCTGATGCTCGAGCAACGCGTCATGGTCGTCTCGTGTCTGGTAGCGCTCGATGTTCGTAGACCATGGTCCCCGTTGGACACCGAGCGTTGCAGGGCCCCAGCGACGGGTATAGCCAGCCCACACCTGCTTTACTTGTCCGTCTTGGGCTTCTTGCACCTTGTCAATGTCAGCCTCTAGTGCTCGAATCCGCTTCGTAATGCGCTCTTGATAGAGAATTTGCTCTGGAGTCTTCCGCCTCGGACTGACCGCCACGTGGGGATCGTCGCTCAATGGAGGCAGGCTCATGCTGCTGAGTTGATGGCGCAGGTCATGCTCGTCTTCAGCAAATCTATGAGGGGTATGAAGACGAGCTGAATGTCTGTCGAGGGCACTCTCATCCTCGTCGGACGAATCTGGGTCAATGAGCTCGAGCTGTTCTACGAGTATTCCAAGCTCATGAGTGATCTCAGCAATCTGACCTGTACATGCATTGAGGACATCGTTCTCCTTTTCACGACGATAAGCAGTGTCACAGTTGAAGCACATACCAGGAATAATGCTTCGGGTTATCTCCGGTCGTGTAGGGTGAAAGTCCGGGTCTTGTCGCGGTTGAGCATTTGGATCGAGTGGTCGCGTAGCCGGAGGGGAGGCGTGGGTGCACTCGGTGTAATAGTGGACCGTGCTGTAGAAGACTGGGCGACCTCTTTTGTCATGCGGCGTGGGTAATGGTTCTTGGTCATCTGGCACGTCGTTGCTGTCGTGCACGGTTGGCCTTGTCATGGGGGAGATGGAAGGCGTGATAGCCTTCCTGCTGCTTGTGCGATGGACGGGCGCTGGCTTACTATTGGTTTGGAAAAGCTCACCTTCCGACACTTTCTCATTGTAGATCTTCGGAAAGGAGATTGGAGGGTACTTCTTCTCTTTGTGGCGGGACTCTGTCCTAGAACGGGAGCCCTTGGATTCTGAAATTGACCTTGACCTTGAACGCCTCTCAAGCTCTGCGACAGGAGTCGATGAAATGATAACTGTCCTTGAAGAGGCTCTGAGCCTTCCTTTGTTGGGAGTTTCAGGCTCGAGTCTTGACTGAAGATCCAGTACCGGTGGAGAAGCGGGGTGGGACAGATCGCAATCTTTCTGCGCATGGCTTGTAGATGCAACAGGTACAGGCGTGACCTGCGGGCTACAGAAGGGAGTCGGTGCATCAACACTCCTCTCAACCACCTTTGCACCGTGTCTCGAGGACAAGTCATGACGGACGATGACCATATCTCCAGGAGCTTTTGGTTCTAGTCCTGAACTCTTTGCCTTACGAAGAGCTTCTTCATGCTGCAGCGAGCTTTCGTGGATTTTCTCGCTCCATGCCTTAAATTGCTTGAGCCCTTCCAGGCGCAAGTGAAGATCATCGCCTACCAAGGGAGGCGCAACTGTAGCCGTTTGAACTCTATAGCCGTCCAAATCTGCAACAGGGTCCACATAGACTGGCTTGCCGCAATAGTTCGTGTTGGTAGCAGACCCTGGTCGCTCTATAGCGGCCTGCCGCGGCATATCTGAGCCATTTCCTGGTTTGAACTGCGAGGCGGAAGTATCCACTGCTGATCCGGCCGAGGAGGATATGGTATACCTTGATGTCGGCTTTGAAGAGGTAGAAGTGTTGGTTCCAGTCAAACTGACTTCGGATTCACCTGAGGCCTGAGTCAAAGTGTTGTGTTGGGCTGTGTCGTGTTGTGTGTCCGATCGTATATGTTCTGCAGCCTGTGAGCGCTTCTTCAAAGATAACTGCCTCCTGATTCCTGGCAACATGCTGATCTTGCGGATTGCACTCGGCGTCATTTCGGGATCCTGCCTCTGTCCATTCTGCTCTGGGCGAGACGGGTGTGATTTTTCAAACATTGTTTTTGATGATTGTTCCGGCGTATACAAATGTATCAACTAGGTAAGTGTAGATCCGTGAAAGTCATTGAGCACAACACCTGCAGAAGTCTCGGAACGTCGCCGGTATGTTGCACCCGACCGTACTGTTGATAGGCATGATAAACACCAAGCCGTATCGTTAAATGCGTCCTGATCGTTGCGTATAGACTAGGGCTTGGTTCTTTGTTCGAGGCGATACGGTTGCGGCTCCGTTGTCTTTGTGTTTCATGTAGTCTGGTTGCGTGAACACTACCTGGTCTGTGCGGAGACCCCAAGCTAACCGTCGAGAGGAACAAAGGCACCTCCATGTTCTTTCGTCGTCCACGTGAGGCATGATGGAATCGGAGCGCACACCACAAAGTCCCTAGCACTAATCAAGACCTCATCTATCGATTAGTGAGAGTCAGCCTGGTAACACAAATGCTCAACCGCTCGAAATCCGCTATAGGTTCCGCTAAATAGATATTCCTGCTCATCTTATGTTGATCTGTGTAGAGTACGTAGAGATAAATAGTTGACTTTTACGTCAATCATCATCATCGTCGCCCTTTCCCATAAGGATGTTTAAGTTGAACCGCCACCTTGCGACTTCATGCTCAAGCGCGCTCAATTTTGCTGCCACACTGATCAAACTCGGATCGCCAGTCTCAACCCTCGCCTTCTCTCGAACAATGACGTCTTGTTTGCCTCTCCATTCGAAGACCTCTCCACTTTCGTCGTGGTTGGGCAGTCGAGGAGAAATGCCGAGCAGGCGATTGCGCAGATGCAAGCCTGAGAGTGAGAATGCTGATTCTGAGGGCGTATTAGGTGTCCCACCTGGGGAAGCAGGCACAATGCTACGAATGGTCAAGACCAGGTTTGCGTCCTGAATCGAGAAATGTAGACTCAGGGCACCTGGCAGGCTGGGGTCGAAGACTTCATCTGGTACACTATCCTTGGTCCAATCCATGCCAGGAACATCAAGTGGTGCAGCACCTGGCGTCGTCCCTTTCAGGCAAGTCTTCGCTTCAGAAAGGCGATCATGCAACAGCTTGAGCTGGCCCCAGATGAAAGAAGCATCGCAAGAAGATCCTGTCCATCTCGAGATGTCAATGATGTCTAGCGCATCATTGATCAGAGATCGGACGGAGAGCAGTTGTGGGAGCACGATCTCCGGCGATTGAGGTGATGGCTTGAAACTCAGCCTCGTAGAAGAGGTCGAGTTGGCAGCAGTTTTTGCTGTGTTAGGGGGCACGGTCAACAGCCTCAACTGTATATCCTGCAGCAGAAAAAGGATCAGTCTGTGAACATTTGGTAACGACGTCAAAGGGAGGAGCAGAAGTGCTTGAGCGCCAATCGTTATTCACCAGCCGGCCCGGTGGAGAACGTACACCTTTGGTTATCTTTGTGCCTATTCGCGTCACGAAACCCTTGACACTCTCAGAACGCAGCGAAGATAAGACCAGAGTAGAGCCTGGCTCAACAGGTGCGAGTAGCTTCACACATTCTTCTAGGCCTTCCTTCAAGGCAATCAAGGATGTCTGCAGAGACTTCAGATACCATTGCAGTTCTTTTCGCTACTCACATCAGTAAGACCACTACCGCTGCAGCTTAGTGCTTCTTACCAAAGACTCATCCTCAGCGTTGCGTAATGCGTCGGGTGAGATCGGTGGATGCACCCACATAGACATGATCGACCACTAAGATGACACTCGTAACGAGCGAAGCCCTGCTTCTTAGCGTGTGGGAAAGAAGGCTGCAGAACGCGTCATGTGCGAGACCATAACCTCGGTGTTACACAGAGGCAGCAGGGCAACAACGCCGAATGGGGATCTAGGCTCCAAGATGCTGCAAGCTGCCGGCTATGGTTGCAACATGTGCGTCGGTGTCGGTGTTCGTAACAGACAAGTACAGGTCAGAAGATGTGTGAAGTTGTTGATGGAAGTGGCTGTTGACATCTACCCACAAATAGCAATTTCGGGGATACTTTGCCCAGAGTGTTTTACAGGAAAGTGCAGCCTCGAAGCCCACATGGCCAAGCTGACCAGCCCGGAAAAGACCTAGCACAGCGGCCGGCGTGCTTTTCCCGATCACACATTGGACACTTTTATGGTGCTAAGCCATCTCCCGCTGTGACGTGACGTCGTCGTCCGCAACCACTTTGCCGTGAGTTTACCATGGACCTGAGGAGAACCTTGGGGCGATGACAACTTTGACACTACTTCATGTTCCGAGCTTGAACCCAGGTTTCGGCAAGCTTCTGACGACGCTAAAGCTTCTGACCTCATATTTCGCGAGTGCCCATATCAAGTACCACCAGCCACTCGACCCTGCAGCTTGTGCTTGATTTGTACCTTCAGCTTGACCACTCCAGTCACCGTCTCACTTAGCTCTGTCGACCACAGCCCGAAATTCAGCTTAAACTCCGCAAGAGCTACAATGGCAGGAGGCGCACGTATGTAACCAGTCAAACTATTATGCGATCCCTCTGACACGTTTTAGGTGGGCTCTTTTCGCTGCTATCGCTAGTGCTCGTCGCAGGCGGCCTCCTCCTCGGCCTGTTCATTCTGCTGGCGGGCGCTATCGATGGCAGTCCGGTGAATCAGTGGTACTTCCTCCAGGCGGACACGAGCAACATACAGGGTGCACCACCGCTATCGCGCTGGACGTTTTGGAACATCTGTGACGGATCAACTGGTGTCGACGTCTGCAGCGGGCAAGGCTTCGGCGCTCTCAGTCCAGCTCGACCGTTTGATCCTCCCTCAGGTCGCAATTTTGGGACAACGCAAGGCGTCCCCGATGGCTTTGTCGGCACAAGAACCTACTTCTATTTGTCGAGGTGCATGTTCGCGTTCGCGCTGGTTGCACTCTTCTTTGGCGCCTGCGCTCTGGTTACGGGCCTTCTGGCGCTCTGCACGAAAATCGGAGCATACCTCAGCGGACTAACCGCCTCGTTGGCGGCCCTTTTCCAGGCCCTCACAGCAGCTTTAATGACGTATGTTATGACAATCGTTGCCTAGATCATTCATGCTAACACTTCCCAGTTCCGCGTATGTCATGGGTCGAAATCTATTCAACAGCAATGGACAAACTGCTACTCTTGGTAAATACGCCTTCGGCTTCGAGTGGGCTTCGTTCGCATGCTTCTTCTTAGCGATGATACTTTTCTGCATTGGTGGGGCCGCCTCCAACAAGAGTTCATCTGGCTCTAAGAAGAACAAGCAGGGTGGGTTTTTCAAGGGCCGCAGAAGTGCCAGCACCCGCAGCCGGGGCAGCTTTATCAACGGCGATAAGGAATATGCTTGACCGACGGCGGAACGATGAGGCAACGGGAATGATGAACTTCAATGTCAAATTATGCAATTCACGATATACCCACGGAGTTTGGACGTCTTTGACCAGCTTGCTTACGCGATCTGTGCCGCGGCGTTGGCTGTCCATACAAAACATTGGTCATATAGTGTCGAGATAGACTAGACTAATCCCAGTTCTAAGTAGCCATTTCTATACTGCTAATGCGGCATGAGTGAACCTTTGGCCAGTACAAGTCCTTGAAACACGTAGACAACGAAGCCTAGAAGGAGTTCTTCAACAGGTGAATGGTAGATCACCCACCCTCCCACTGTAGCATAAGCTAGTTACGTTTACGTATAGGTACTACAGTAGCACTTGGCCTTGTCATGTCCGTCACCTTTGTCTATCGTCTCACTCTTACGTAGCCTCGGATACTAGTAGATTCCTGTGTTGTGGCCGCCCTGAACATTCTCGGACCAAGTTCCTTCCATTTATTGTAACAGGTCAAAACAGGGTCGCGTGCATCTGACGGCGACAACATGGTGTCGGCGCCAGAAAGAATCAGTATCAAGAGGAGGAGAGTTGACGAGCCCGTCGATCGTCTCCTCTACCAAAGCAAGAAGCAACGCACTTCTAATCATATCTTTGTCAGAGTACAGCCTGGAGCTACGAAGAAGCAAGAGCAACTCACGGAGATCTCTCTACCTGACCTCCGCCATAACCCTAAGCCTGCACCAATTTCTGGTATACCTATCGTAAAATCTACACAGCCTGGTGACGAGGTAAAGGATTTCCAAAGATACAAGGCATTTCAAAATCTACGAAGAGACGAGTCTGCGGTCAACAGCATCGTCGTTCCCCTCGAAGCTACCCGTCATGCAAAACCTCCGCAAAATGCCAGGCGATTTCATTTGACACGCGACTTATCCACAGCACTTCGGCCTCAGTCATCAGGCGGGATTCGGAAGAGCAAGTCCAGCCTACGTCCCCACCTACCAACTTTTGTCGAACGGTATCAAGCTGCCAAGGTCCACCATACCAGCTTCCATGCGGAATCCCCCATTGACCGAGTGATCAGGTCTGCGAAGCTTGCTGGACACGACGTTGACCCAAAGCAAATCGTTGAGAATGAAAGTGACGTGGAGAAGCAAAAGGTACAGATGTTTCAGAAGCCTAGCAACGCAGCTAAGACTGGGAGGTCTATACAGGATGACCCTGCAACTTGGGACCTGGAGTCGGATCAGCTAGCCGATGAACTGGCAGCATTAGCTCTTGAAATGGATCCTGATGCCCGACCTAATTACTTGCCGGAGCCGCCAAACGTCCAGGACCAAGTCCTTTCAGTAGCGCCTCCCGCAGCAAAACGCCTCGAAGAACTCGACGAGTTCGTCTACGAGACATACATTCGATTACAGCAGGGTACACTGGCAGACCTCGACGTTATCACCAGAACAAAGTCGCTCGGGTACCTTGTTATCGACGAGGAAGAAGAAGACCTGTGGGACCAGTATCTACGTGAGGACGAAGACGATGATGATGAATGGGATGAAGAGGACGAAGATTCGAATGCTGAGGACAACCCTCGCAATGAATATCCTGATGAAGAGGTTAGCTCCGACGATGAGTATGGCATGAACGTCTACAAATATCGCAGGAACCACTCAGAAGACGAACAATTTGACGAAAACGATGGTTGAAACTAGCTCCTCAAGTACTATCTCACAATTACGCCTGTACAGTCTCACAGAACCCTAGCCTATCTCCAATTCGCACCCCAACCTTTTCAAGAGCATGAGTCTTACGGATAACGGCTTCATGGGCTTCCACATTCAGAGCACCCTGAACAGGGTGGCTGAATTGACGGAGTGGGACTCTGGCCGCTGAATTGTGGCAAAGGTGGGGCACTGAAATGCTCATCTTTCATCCACCGAAACCTCTTGTTAGTCCTCTGGACAACCCCATACTGGCCTACTCTGTCTCTGGGGTCATCGGAGGCTGAACGCCTCCGCGCTCGCACCCTCTCCACGTTGTTGTCCTTCAGCAGTCTGTAGAACCTACACTGCAAGCCTCCTTTCTTTCGCTGCTGGGAGAACTGAAGTTTGTAAGCCGCTAGGACCTCATCCCAACCCTCGGAGAGGTCTGTCCTATGATACCAAACAAAGCAGAGTTGTTCTAGAGTATATGTATATCTTGCTGGACGTGACGCTGATGGACGACGCGAGGTCAATGGCGGACTGCGTCCCCGGTAAGGTCGCCGATATTGTGTGGGAGATGTCTTCGACTGTGATGGGAACCTGGTTGGCGCGGCCGACGTTCTTGGGGACGAAAGTGCTTCGCGGCGAGCAATTCTCGATCCTTTTGCTGCAGGCAGCTGGGTAATTTGTGCTCGTGGCTGTGTGCATGACTGTCTCTGCCTGAGCTGGTCGATGGAGTCCCGGTCGCCCGTACTGGGCCCGTTGTCTTCATTGAGCAACGAGCGTATTGCCATCGGATTCGATGAACAGGGTCTAGTATGCTGTTGGGTGTGCTGGCCACTGCATCCACCATGACTAGCCCTTGCGGCATGCTCATTGACTGTGACTGGCTGCATTTCAAGCAATAATGTGGAAGGTTATGAATGGAGTTGTTTGAAGGAGAGTGGACTGCAGTTTTCAGGCTTTGAAGCTGATCTGGAGGATGTTGAACGACAGTGCTCGATTTTTGGAAGTGACAGTGGCTTTATACACTGTGGCCCACCATCACAGTATGGTAGACCCCAGTCAATCCGAGCTCGGATCTCGGTGCAATTCTCAGGCAAGAACTTACGGCACAAGCCTGATGGGCCAACGCTGCATGTCAAGCCAGTGGTCACGCCACGTCGAATCGATCACCATCGAGCAGAACTATGCTTGCCTCGTCCAGGGCCAGCCCTTTGCCATGCTCGGCCCTCTTCAACACGGGTGACGTTGAGGCGGGATGAAGCCCCGAATGCATGACTCGCGGTTTTCATGTACATCACACAGTCAATAGCACGGCGCGAATCACTCTTCTTCGGTTACCAAGACTCCGTGACCAGCCTATACCAACGAATCGCTAGCCGGTATCAATGAGCCAGAGAAGCCGCAGTGAACGCAGCGCTGCCATCAACGTTTGTGGAAGAGGATGACCGACAATGCGGCCTGAATCCTTCTGTAGGTGATTGGCGACGATGCAGATACTTTATGTCAAGTGGCAGGCATGTCCTCGATGAGGGCAACGCCGTTTGAGAAAAGAGCATGGAATCGAGCACTTGCGGAATACGAGCATCGCCAAGTCCTTAGAGTGCAGCTAGAGCGCAGTCCAGAGAAATCATGCAGTCACATCTCCAGTCAAAGGCATAGGGCGTGCACTAATCCTGCATGAGCTGCTACAAGGTCAAAGGACGACATTTCTTCAGCGTTTGAGGTTGTAGGCAGAACCGGTAGGTCACTGTGCCGGGCCGTCAAAGCGGAATCAAAGATCGGCGACCGTTTGCTCGGTTCTCACCGCACAAGTGGCGAGCACGAACCCAAGCGTTCACTGACCCCGCCATCAATGAATTGCGCAGGAGATCAAGCAATGTTGTTCAGAACTCTTGTCACATGCACAGCTTGATGCAACTCCTGCAGTCCGAGCATCAAACGTGAGTATGGGGCTTTGAATATCTCCAAAGGACCGTTGACGAATAAAGGAGCATCTCTCCATTATCTTCATGATCCTTCTTGTCGCTGCTGGCCATACACTCAAGCCGCTAGCTGCATTAGCTGCCTTGAAATGACATTCATGTGTAACCGTAAGCCAACTTTGTTTGCACGGCGTCGGTACTCGAGAAACATTTAGCACGGTCAATGGCGTTCGGCGTTCGGCGCTCTGCTAGAATGCCATTACTTGTTACATGCGCTATCATTCCTCCAGACTTCATGTCAACCACCTTTTAATGCAGTGGCCAGGTGTAACTGTACGTTGCAAGGAGCAACTGGAGACTCTCAGAGAGCCGGGAGGAAGGATATGCATGTCTGGTTCTCAATGCTGCTAGCTACCTTCGCACCGTGGCTATTGAGGTAAACAGGGTCCTGAAGTCGACGTCAATGCCGACCGTATGATATGGGGCTGGGTCCGGGCTGTTAACAGAACAGCTAGGCTTGGCTTATTCCAACTGTCCACCTCGCTACGATTATTGTCGATAATAGCATCCACTATGACAGGGAACAACGAGATATTGTTGATCAGGCGATCGATCGTAGTGGTTCGATCTGCTCTCCGGAGCCCCAGCAAACCGGCTCAGAACCAACGTCAAGAACAAGTTCGGAGCGATCATGAGGTGAACCTGGATGCACGCCGCCGGCCCAATCAGTCCTTGTACTGCAGCGCGAGCACCCCTGCCTCTGCAGGACGGCCCTTTAGCACACAGCCTACGCTGGGGAAAGCTGTCAAAGCCTCATCACACTTCTTTCATTTTGAGAGCACATACCGCGACGACTCATGAGGCTTGCGCGTATCTAGCTGATACCCTATATACCCACGAAGCGTATGCGCCAAACGTGACGGCTACAACGATGCAGGCCCTTTCGTTTCTAGCGATGGACAGCTTCGGTCGAGGGGTAGGATATGATTTGCCCCACCTTACTCTGCAAGATCGAGGCGTCCTCAAGTGGTAGGTGACGAAGTGACGTTTTGCTCGTATTGTGGTATGAAGTTGTGCAGAACCATTGCAGGCTTCAGTCCCTTTAGTGTCAACTAACATCGGAACCTTGCGTGTGTTGAATTTCGGAAGACGCTCTTGGGACAGTGCGCCTGAGGTGCGATGCCGTCATTTGGACCCAAGGACACGGTACCGAGCTCTGCCAACACGGGGATGCTGTTTTGAAGGCGACAGGAAGCGCGTAGGTTTCACGCGCTTGTACATTGGACCCTGTTCGTATGCTAACGATGCATTGGTCGCTCTCAGTGTGGGCAATCACTTGTCGAGTCATTCCTGCATTCATCCCTGGCGCCCAACCCACCCAAATACAAGCATAGCGGATTACCTACGGATCGCGGCAGCGAGCGACTATTCAATCTCGGTTTTCTCCTCAAGCGTGCAGGCATTCAGGCGGGGTAAAGCGACAAAAAGATACCCGTCAGGCCCTGGATTTTTATGCCGGTCGAAGTTTATTTCGGGCATATTATCAAGGCCCTGATGGTAACCGAGCCTCTGCACTATTGGTAGACGACCCATACATTACTGAGTCGCGCAAAAATCATTCAACTCGGCTCGGTGAACATGTGGGGTATGCCGCGCTCGATGTCCAACATCATCTGCATTAGCGTGGAGCTCCGTGATCCGCCCTTGTATGAAGATATTATTATTACCAATGATGTCCTCGAGGTACAGGCTACGAAGGATGAGTTTGACAAGGGTGATGGCCGGCTCGTGACGGACGGGCGACATACGAACAAGCAGATTTGCTTATTTGTAGCTTGTCGATCACGGTGAAGCGCACCCAGCTGCAGAGCCGTCATTGTGACATCGGAACCTGGGCTTCCGAAAAACGCGAGTCATTTTTGCAAGGATGAGATTGACCAACACGACTGCCACGATAGGTACTTAGCGTGTGTGATCTGTGTCTTTAGCGAGATATCTCCGAATGTGTCTGAGGACAATCACTCGCCTCGATGGCACTCTCTTCTTACGATCGCTTGGTCGAGGGCCGCTATCGATCGCCCTTGACCCTCATTCACATGACTTATTGATCCTGCGAGTTTCGCAATTTTGATCGTCTGGGGGTCAAATACGACTGGTTGGCTCGGCACCCAGCAAATGAGCACAGAGACGAGGAAGAAGCGCAGTTCCTCTTCAGGCATATGCAACCGAGGCACCTCTCGACCGTTGTTTGCGCATAGCGTTGTACTTGGAAGAGTTCGGAAGTCTTCGTACGCATGAAACACTATTTCACCATAGGTAGCGATCTGTGGGCCAATAGCATAGTATACCTTGTGGTGTGTCGAATCCATCACGACGAGGCTCGCTTGAGTCCAGCTAGATCGATTTTGTTCAATTGGTTGAACGATCAATACCTATCATGAAGTAGTGTTATGCGCACGAAGACTTCCGAATCTCCCAAATAGGGAGCTACTGCAAGAGCCGAGACGCCCTTGCGGCACAGCACCACTGCCCTACCCACGAACACTGTCAAGACAAACTACGGTATGGGCTTCACCTTAGCGAGGATAGGGCGTGAGTCATGCACACCGATTGGCCTCGTCATTTCGAAGCATGCAACTGTTACGTTTCGACTTACGACTCCTCCTCCTCGAGGATTTTCATTCCTTGGACTTTGGTCATGGATACCCTTGACAGTGGCACACTGCAAGTAGACTAATCATACCAGCTCCACTGCTGGAGTGCTACCTGACTCGTATTTCAACTTACGGAGAGATTTCAACGATCTTGTACCCCGGCCGTTCCATTAGTACTTGTTACACCAGATACGAGACCAATCCTGGTCGGACAAGGCAGCCGGCTATCACCAGGATGCCACAATCACGATGGCGGCCCTGCCTGGATGGCTAGGTCAATCACGGACGATGGGTCTCTCTACTCCTCGGTGTAATCACCATCCGCACACCTCCAAATTCCCAACACAAGGTCTACCAATCTTCAGCGACGACAGCTCACCGCACATATGTCAGAATATTTCAAATCTTACATCATTATACTCCGCATCTCAGTGCGGATCGAATGATACTAATCTTACCTAAAATGAGTATCTAGCTGTTCATTCAGGAGGCATCACGAGAAGAATTATTTATCTACTATTTCCAGCTCCTGCGAGACTGTTCCTTGGACAGCCGGCGCGCACGACTCTTGGCAACATAGAAATCCTCCAGACTTTGGGCGCTACGATTATTGGCATCGAAGCTGAGGAACAGCATGATTAAAGACGCTCCTGTGTGTCGGATGGACCTGGTCGCAACGATCACTCATTTGCCTTTGGAGGCTGCCCTTACCCGACGTTGAAGCAGTAAGCTTATTTCTGGAATCCGCCCTTACTTGGACGGGACCAAGTCCACCAGCAATTCCGACCATGATCCATGCTACCGACATATGGTTGATGGAACAGACTTTGGCACCTAATGGCACAGCTCCTATGCTGCCGTTTGTGCTTTCTTCTTCTTGTTATCCTTGAGCTTGGCTTGCGAAGCAATTTGCTGCTTCTTTTCCCCTTTCTTGCTCGCTCCCCTCTGAGATTTCTGCACCGCCATCTCTTTCTGCTCGAGGCTGTTCGTCCATGCGTCATAACGCGACCAGAAATCCTGCATGGCTCTCCTCTGGACCTCCGTTCTTGAGCCTGCCTCAGAAGACACTGCCTTGACCAGTTCTTTCACGTCCTTCTCTCCCGCCTCGATCAACAGCTTGCAAAGTAGAATATTCATTTGGCCTGCGGTATCGATCAAGGCATTGCTCGTATCCTTCTGCATCACTGTCTTGTGCAGTTCTTCCAGCTGATGCAACAACACTTCTCTGGTTTCTTTGTTCGGTTGTACCTTGGGCAATTTCGCACCTTTCGTCTTTTGCCCGTAGTTCCTGACGGTCTCAATTGCTCGATTGGCCAACTGCTGAGTGCCAGTCGTTCTTGCCACTTGGAGAAGTGCATCTAACAACTCAACGCATTCCATGCCTCGCGCCTGCTGCGACCGCAGGAACAGATCGATCAGATCGATTGCACGGTTCTTAAGATTGACCACGTTCTCTCTCGCACTTTTCATTTCTTCCTTTCGCACCTTCTGTGCTGACGACTCGTTCTGCTGGTTTCTGAAGACCTCTGCCAGTTTCGAGTCGAGCTCCATCATTTTTGAATCCGACATGTCTGAGTCGGAGTCTGAGTCGCCTTCGATCTCTGCATCTTCCAGATCGTCTTCATTGAGCTTGCGAGTGCCCAAGGCTGTTGCAAGTGCACTCTCGAACTTGGTGAGTTCCTCGTCCTCATCTTCCTCATCGTCGCTGCCTCCTTGCGAACCTTCATCGTCTTGGTCCGAACTCGGTTCAGACTCGCTATCACCAGTGCCATTCTTTTCGTCAGCACCATCAAGGACCTCAACATCCGAGTCGATCGAGCTGGCCTTGGACGAGAAGCTATCATCACCAGTCTCAGCACCGCCGAAATCGAGGTCACCGTTTTCGAAAAGCTCCTCCTGCCCCTCACGGCCTTCCTTGGATTTCAAGATGTCTGTCAGACTCCTCAACCCTTCCTTAGACATTTGACCTGCAAACGCTTCAAAAACCAAGCCTCCTACTCTGCGATGAAACTTTGATGCTCTCGACATGAAACTCAAGACGATGTCGATCATGTGGTCGGCCACCTTGTTTTCGTCGGCTTTGGCTAGAACGTCTTCTGCCATTGAGTTTACGTCCTCTAGCATTTCGGCGCTCTCGCCTTCTCCATCATAGACCTCATACACAAGCGTTGCGAGCAGCAGTGCAAGTCCTTGCTCAAATGTCGTACGAGTCGGTTTACGGGCCTCCACTTTAGACGTCCGCGAGGACGATATCTGCTTCAGCACGATTGACTGTAGCTTGCTAAAGTGCTTCCAGCTGACCTTGACTGTGTCGTGAATACTTGCTTCTGCTTGTAGGTCTACCGTCTCGAGTTGGGCAACAACTTCCAGGAAGACAGGTTGACCGAACAAGCTTGGCACCGCCAGCAGTGTTTCCAGGACCTGCTGTACTCTTTCATTCAAGACCGCATAAGTACCTTCGTCATACGGCAGGGAAAGGCTGTCTTGCTTCTGCGCTATCTGTTTGAGGTGCAGCAGGGCTTTGACCATATCCAATACCCCATCACGATCCGCGTGCCCTGTACTTTCGGCTTGCGGCCAACCACGGATGGACCGAGACAAGGTTCGCTGCAGAAGGTTCAAGATGTTCTTCCTGCGAGAAGCAATCTTGGCCAGATCCTTATCATCCCTGGGATCGTGCTGCAACCATGATATCAGGCGCTTGCCGAGACCGGCGTCACGCAATGTCACAAGCTCGAACAAAGAAGTTATGGTGTCCGTCTTCGTCAGGGTATCGAAGTCGGCAAAGTCACTGCCGACCAGCAGACCTTCAATGACAGCTTCAGCCTTAGCTACAGCTTCAGTGCCTTGCGAATCGCGGAACTCAGAAAACACATTGCACACGACTTTGCGAAGATATGCTGTATCAGGAGATTTCAAGGCTTGGATCATGGTTATCATGAGGTTCTTGGTGAAAAGAGGTGGAATGAATGAGCTACTGACTTCCTTCAGAGCGATCCCCAAGACATGGAAGCCTGTGAACTTCCGCTCAGGGCTTGCTGAAGGCAGAAATAGTCCATCGTCCACGACAACTTGCCAGAACTCTGTTAATGGGACCCGTGCTTTCGATTGGCTCCGACCGAGTCTCCGAAGCACCAATTTCCAAGCATCATGGGGTTTTTGTGACCAAATAGAAGTACCTAGCACGTCTTGCCCATCATCGCCCGAACTTTGACTGTCAAGGAGCGCCTTTCTAAGCATTGGCAGCTCCTTGCTGCTTAGTGGGTCATTTGATCCCCAGACATCGCGAGGAAGTCTGGCTTCCGGCAAATCTTCTTGCAGATAGAGCCAGATCCCTACGCCATCAATAGTCCGTGCAAGTTTGTGCTGTTTGAGATGCTTGAAAGCTTGCGAAACTGCCTCGCTGCGGTCGCTCGAGCTGTAGGCTGGGATGGATGCCGCTTGAGAGATTGCCGAACAGATAATTGAGGCGCCTTCACTGCGCAGCCATGGCTTCTGTGCCATCAAGCTGCAGATTATGCCGAACACTTTGCTCCATGCCGACTCTGGACCGACGCCGCTTCCCGCAAGAATGTCTGTCTCGAAAATAGCCTTGCAAGCAAGAAGCCTTCCAAAATAGTGATCCCGTTCGTCCTGTCCTGAAGTTCCGAGCTCAGGTGTGGTCTGATGCTCGAGGAGTGAGATGATATCTGCTAAGGACAGCTCTGTGGTTCCAAACGGGCTGCCCCTGGTAGACAGAGCGCCAACAAGGGCAAGGTAGAAGCCAAGCCTAGCACTTTTCCTGCTACTGCACAGGCCACGGAACAGCCGTCTTGCAACAAGTTTGGCATTTTCCAGGTCATTTGAAGTGCAATGCTTGCTTACTAGATCATAGGAGGCGTGCAAGCGCACTTCTAGGTCATCGTTAGCCAGGTCTTCCCATATCTTGGCAAGCCGTGGGTCGACCTTTGGGCGCTTGGAAGGCGCATTCGTGGCTGAGTCTGACAGTCGCGCCCGCTTCACACTCATCGTCACTCTCTTGCTTCAAATGCCGCTAGGTCTCTTGGACGGGAAGAGACTGTTAGAATGGATTGGCCAAAAGTGCAAATCAAAAAGTTTCGCACTGGAGGCCTCAGGCAGCACCGCGGCTAGCAGGTGTTGAAACGGCCGTTAGTGGCATTTAGCGCGAAGATCAGCAGCCCCGCAATGACACTGCGCACTGGCACTGGCAGGCCGGTGGTGCTGACCATTTCTGTGACTGGACAGGAAGCTTCCAGGCTCGCTACTTCCAGTTCCAGCATCACGGCCACGAGTCAGCACAGCCCGCATCTTTGCCAGTCGCATCCTCAAGGCTCGATACCTCGCCCTCAACCTCAGCCTCAAAGATTACTCCCCCCAGTCCAGGATACACCATTTCACTTTCGCTTACTGCGTTGAGACTACCTCGAACGGAGGATGCAGGCTATACCAGAGTCCAGGCAGCAGACCTTCGAGGAGATTTATGGTCCTCCAGAGAACTTCCTCGAAATAGAGGTATGTTCTGATCACTGTCGCTATTGGCGCTCCCCCTCTCGCAACAACCAAGCAAGACCGGCGCAATCGCACGTAGCTTCGTCCGGAGCAAGGCTGATCTCTCAATCTGCAGGTCAAGAATCCGCAAACACATGGCTCTTCTCCTCGATCCATGTACACCTCCTATGAAATCCACACGCGCACGAATATTCCAGCCTTCAAGCTCCGACACTCCGTCGTCCGCAGGCGGTACTCTGACTTCGAGTACTTCCGCGATATACTCGAGAGGGAGAGCGCAAGAGTACGTCTCACTTCTCCTCATTGCCTGCAGCGTCTCTGCTCCGAACACTGGACAGACCATGAATAGACGACAGTAGGCTGAAGGAACATGGCTAACCTAGCACAGGTAACCATTCCGCCTCTACCAGGCAAAGTCTTTACCAACCGCTTCAGCGACGACGTAATCGAGCACAGAAGGGAAGGTCTACAAAGGTTTCTGCAGATCGTCGTCGGCCATCCTCTGCTTCAGACTGGCAGCAAGGTGTTGGGACCGTTTGTGCAAGACCCGAATTGGGATCGCAATGCGTGGTAGACCTGCCACAATCGAACCCCAATGAGAATTGAGCACGATTCTGAGGATTGATTTACAACTCCATGAAAGCAGATTCATTAGAACGCCAGCGACGGACAACGAAGCGATTCCATCTCTCAGGCCAAATACCCAGTGATACAGCACTTGCACTCAGATCTCAGCCACCTTCCCCGCTGCGTGACTGGCGCACTACGAGTTCGGCACCATGGCGGAAGCTGCAGATCGAACTATCCCGCCGTTTTCTCCTACATCTGCTTGACGGTATGGCAGGCATAGACCGTCAAACTACAAACCGTCAGCGTATGATAGCTACCCATCTGCTTTGGCTGCATCAAGGACGCTGTTCTCATTTCTGCGCAAGCACGATTTTGTGTGAGAGGTCTTTTCTTCTTGGGGCAAGCAGCAGGAGTAACTTTGGGTGAGCGGAGCAGGAGCAGCAAGAGTCGCTTGGGTACCGCGGGAAAAATATCGTTATTAGCGGATTAGCATTCAATATCTGTACCTCTTTTGGCCCGTTTTACAATATTCTACAATATATCCTTGTTTGTACCGTGCTCCTCATGTCAATACCTATACTTTTAGTTCCTCCTCATCCAGTCATGCTCGTGATCCGTCTAATGTATACAATCGATTATAGTGTCGCAGAATCTCGTTGCGCAGTTCCCATTCTCAATACCTGTTTTTCCGGCGCCTGTGCCCAATCATACAATGTACTAGTAGGGGAACGCATGAATCAGCCAATGCATGCGTCCGTGGAGCGTCTACGGCTCCCAGTTGATGAAAGGTGGCAACGTGTTGTCCCAATCGTCCGTGTCGGTGGCGCCATCGAGCGCTAGCGACGGGAGCGTGATGCCGCTTGGCTCTGCAGAAGCAGTGGCTGTGGCAGTGGCAGTGGCGGTGGCGTTCTCGGCGATCGTCCTGCTGCGCCGAGGGGCCGTCGGCCGAGCTGGCGCCTCCGTTGCGTCGCTGTTGCCCGTTAACGATGCGATGGAAGGGACACGGGGCGATGCTGTCTGGCGCCTGGTGATGTTGCGTGGTGCGGGTGCTGGCGCTGGCGCTGGAGCTGGAGCGGGAGCGGGAGTGCCGCGGGAAGAAGTTGGGAAGTTGATGGTGTCTGTGTGGCCGGGAGGTGCGTAGAGTGTGCCGGCTGGCGTCTCCTTCTTGCCTGCTTTTTCCGCTTTTTTGATTTCGGCCCGGAGGGGGCGTGCTTCGGCGTGCTTGTAGCCGTCTGGGTAGAGGTTGCGGATGCGGTCGCGGAGGTCTGTCGCTCTTCTGTGACTTAGGCCGAGGTCGGGATCATTGTGGATGTCGGTCCATTGGAAGCCGTACTTTTGGACGCCGTTGAGGAGGGCTTGATCTTCTTCTTTGGTCCAGGGGTGGCGTTTCCTTCTTTGCCTGTTTAGAGGGCCGTTTGCGCCGGGCAGTCTGCTGCTGGGGGTGTCTGTTCCTGCTTCAGCGCTGTCTGGCTGATTTTCTTCGTCGTTTGCGGTGTCTAGTTGTCCTTCCGGGTAGTCTTTGGCGAAGACTCGGAAGCGATCCTTGAGGTCGATTGAGGTTCGTTCGACGAAGACATATGCTGGATCATGCAGAATCTGCTTCCATTTCCCGAAACCGTGCTTCTTGACCCCGGCTAACAGATCGTCTGTTTCAGCTTGTGTCCATCTTCGCCGTGTACGGCGGACCTTGGACTCTTTCTTGGCTTCTTGCA
>Ga0210040_10000795_pt1 | contig 50789 bp, 3 predicted proteins | sample CryGeyCG12114_NA_FD_185462 | JGI IMG/M metagenome (GOLD analysis project Ga0210040, IMG submission 185462) | Groundwater microbial communities from aquifer - Crystal Geyser CG19_WC_8/21/14_NA (SPAdes) (version 2) | ecosystem: Environmental > Aquatic > Deep subsurface > Groundwater | place: USA...
AGTAGACCTATTTACTTACTAATAAAGGTAGCTAAGAAGTAAGGCGCGACTAGTCTTATCTACTTCTATTAATTTTATAATAGCTCCTCTAAGAAGCTTAGATCTTAGTACTTAAGCTAGTAGTAATAAAGTTAATTTACTTATAGAGGAGTTATATATAAGAACTACGAGATATATATAATAGTAGAAAAGGCTACTTTATTTAGAGATTTAGTAAGTAACTAGCGTTATATAATAGTATAAGGGCTAATAGTTTTAAGGAAACGTAATAACGCATCCTTAAGGACCTAAACCCTAAGACTACCTAAGCGTTAGGAAGATAAGTTAAAAATTTTAACCCTCTTATATAGAATAAAGGTATGTATATACTTAAGAACCTATTAACATTATACTAAAATATTATATAGAGTGTTACTACATTATTAAAGAAGGTAACTATCTTAAGTTTATATTATTAATAAAAGTATCTAAGTTATATAACTTTCTACTTTTAATAAGAGACTATAAGTTAGTAGAGGTAAGTCTAAGTAACTAGAAATAGAGTATTAGTTATAGTAAGTATAAGGTAGATGCTAACTATAAGGACTAAGGTTCTAATCTACTAGGTTAGATCTTTATAGAAATTTACACTAAGATCTACGCTATATAAAGCGTTATAAGCATAATTTAACCTAATACGCTTATAACTACTTTTAATAATAATATAGTAGTAGGCTAGGCCTTTATAGACCTCTATAATAAACCTTAAGTTATAGAGATAGTAGGCGTAGGTATAAGTTAGCTTACTACGTCTAAAGACACTTATAGTAGTTAAGAGAAGGTCTTTTTAGCTAGTTTTAATAATATAGTAGTAGTAAGTTAGATCTTTATAAAGCTTTATAATAAGCCCTAAGCTATAGCCCCTATTAATGTAGGCCCTATTCTTACTACCTATAATAACTTATCTAATAAGCTATTTAAGCCTCTATTAGCTATTCTAGGCGATATAGTAGTAGGAGGTAAATTAGGCTCTATAGAGTTTAACGCGTACACTTAGGTAGACACCTAGGTATATAGTAGTAGCTAAAGCTAACCTAAATATACTTATACTAATAAATGTGCTTAGAGCCTAGTATAAAGTAATACTTATTTAGTTTAGGATAACTTAAAGCGTTAGTAGTATTCTAGAATACTGCGTAGCTAGGACTGTAGGTTAATAGTTTAGACTCTAAAGTAGTAGGAATTATCGCGTATAATACGTTAGTACTTACTAAATTAATTTTATACTAACTAACCTACTATCTATCTAGGCTATAAACTCCTTAATCTTAGATTCTACGTAGTTAAGATATTTATTTTTAAACTTCTTTACTCTAAACCTACTCTTAATATAATAATAGATATAGGTCTTAATACTATATTACGCTATATAGTAGATCTATATATAGGTATATTATTATTAGATAGAGGTGTATCCTATATAGAGTAACGCCTAGTATTATTTAGAGCGTATATAGATAGTCCTCTATTAAACCTAGTGCTATTATATAGTAATATACTAATAATATATAGTTACGCTTATACCTTTCTATAACTCTAAGTTATAGAGCCTTATACTAACTTTTCTTAAATAGGTCTTAGATTTATAGCTCTATACTGCGATACGCCTTACTACTAAAATATACTAGTAAGATATAAGTTTATTATATAGTAGTAACCTATTTACTAAAGAGTTTATAGATATTATATCTTAGGATAGGTACGTTATAGAAGCGCTTACTACTCTTACGCCCCTCTTAAGCTATATAACCTCTCTATTATCTTCTATATATAGGTTTCTATCTAGTTTCTTCTATATTCTAATTCTATTACTATTAGATAAGAAGTGTTACCTAGATATATTATCTTAGAGCTAATTATATTATAGTCTAAGGTAGTTATTATATATAAGTTCTCTTAGATATAGATTTATAACGTCGCTATACGAATTTATACTAGCTTTCTCTATACTAAAAACCCCTAATACACTTATAGATATAGTATCTACTACTAACTATAATAAAGTGTATTATCTAATGTTTATACTACAGTTCTATATTAATTAAGTATAGTTATAAGATAAGAGTGTATTATAGTTAGCCTTACTTACATCTCCTATACTTATCTATTAGTACTTCTATTAGCTTATCTTCTAGGCTTTATTGCCTAGAGGGTTATTAAATAATTAAAGTGCTTCTTAGTTCCTTACACCCTTAACTAAGGAGTATATATTAGCTTTAGCATTAATATATATAAGCGCTACCTAACCTATAGTATTATTATGTATATATAATAAGTATAGGTAAAGACTAAAGTAGGTATCTTAACTACTATTTAGTAGTAAACTAAGATCTAAAGTATATTTATTCTAAAAATGTTACTATATACTCTTCCTAACTACTAAAAGGTACTTAAAATTATAGTTATATTAGCTCTATTATATACCTATTACTTAAACCCTATCTAAAGTTACTACTATATCCTATCCTAATCCTAAGTACTTATATAACGCGCTTACTAGCCTCTATAGTGCTATATTAAAATAAAATATATATTATACTTAGTTTAGTACCTAAAGAAGCTAGAGAGAGGAGGCGCTTTACTTAAGGCTATATTAAGTATAATAGTAAGCGCTTATATATGTTATATATACTAATAGTCTTAATAATAATATTAGCTTACTTAGCTAGTTAGGCCTCTTTAGTAATATTTATAGTTATACTATCTATTAATAGTAGCTAAATATTCTTAATCTTAGCTACCTTAGACTTTTATACTACTAATATACTCTTTACTTTACTCTAAACAATAACGTTATATTAATTAAATATAATATCTAGATGTTAAACTTAGAACTTAAGAGGTTTTACTTTAACCTTTTTCTAGAACGCGACTAGAGCTGTAAAGCGATTATTTAGAAACTCTAGGCTAGCTTTAAAGTTAATAGTAAGTTATTATAGTATCTTAAACCTAAGACTGCCCTTTACTAGTTATACTAAGAATATCTAGTCTTAGACCTATAGACTAAAGATTACGTAAAGTTCTATAATAAAGTTATTAATTAGATATAGTAGATACTAAATAGAGTTATAAATTTAGAGATTACTAGCGTTAACTATAAAGGTATAGGTTAAATAGAACTCTAATTAGACGACGTTAGAAAGGAAATATAGGCTACCTAGTAGTAGGTAAAAGAGTAGGTTATTACCCTTACCCCTTAGGAGCTTTAATATAGCCTATTCTTTAATATAGCTATTATTATCTAGTAATATAAGGTACTTTACAATCTTAAACCTAATCTTATTAGAAATCTTCTAGAGACCTTATCTAAATATAGTAGTAAGAGGAACTAGGAAGTAAGAGGCGTTTATTAGTATCTTATTAGCTAGATATTCTATTATAAGATCTAGAAATAAGGTATATTTAATAGGTTTATATATTAGAATAACTTAGATAGGGAAGTAAGATATTTATATACCTAAGATAGTAAAGGTTTACTAGTAGCTATAGGGACTATGTAACTTACTATAGTAATTTAAGTATATATACTAATAATAGGAGGCTCTTTAAGTACGCCTATACTAGAACTTTTTATTAGAAGAAATAGTTATTTATAGAGCTTATACTAGGAGCCTCTGTAGTATAAGTTAACTTATATTTATATAGAGTATAAGATATAAGTAACTATTGTATTTTATATAGTAATTATATTATTATATTACGTACTTAGCTAAAGCGAAGCTACGCTAGTACTATTATATTTAGTTATAGCCTTTTACGCTTTATCCTTATACATCTTTCTAATAACTACTTACTTTATAACCTTTCTCTTCTAAGGTTATACCTTAGGTATATAGCCCTAACTTAAATATAGCTATTTACTAACCTATACTAGTTTAATTATATCCTATACTATAGAAGCTATTCTAGTGCACTTATACTATTAGTTACTTAAGGAGTAGTAGAGAACTATTATACACTATATCGTACGTAAACAGCTCTTAAACTAGAGAATACCTTAGAACTATAGTAAAATAGGATTTATTAATCTTACTTAAGTACTAGAGAGGCTAATCTAGCTACTCCTAGATTATAACTTTATAATTATATTATCTATCGTAGCTATAAGATAAATTACTAAGATTACTACTACTAGGTTACCTAATAAGATACTACTTACGATATACTCTAAGTTAGTAGTAATAGCTCTAATTACTGCCTATACCTATAGATTAACTTAGCTCTAGATCTATACTCTAGATAGCGGCGTCCCTCTATTAGATAAGTAGATACTATCTTTACTATAAGAATAGATCTATTACTATAAAGTTAAGAAAACGTTTTAGCTAGAGTACTATAATTAATACGTTATTAGAGATACACTATACGCTTTACTTCTAGAGATATAGTATAAGTAACTTTAGCTCTTTATATAGGTTAAACTAGGCAGTAATATAAGAGCTAAAGACTTATTTAGATAGAGAACGCTAATACTAAGTACCTAACTACTCTCTCTTAGAAACCTATTACATCTACGCTAGTAATCTACTCTTCTATACTAGTAGTAGAATTCTAAATTACTAATTAACTAGCTATTTAATTAGGCTAAAGCATCTATATACTTCTTAAGTATATTATACTAGAACTTCTTACTATTATTACACCTAGTGTATATAATTCATTCCTTTTACGTAGTAATAGATATTAATATTAGTATACTTCTACTCTTAGTAGGCATAAAGCTGCTAGTACGCTTCTTTTAGTTTCTATATAACTTAGGATCTAGAAAGTATAAGGTTTTTATTAAGTTCTATTTCCCTTTATATAAAATGCTTAGACGTATATAGATAAGTTATCTTCTTTACGCCCTAATTATAGATAAGATAAAATATATCCTTTTATAGGTCTTATTAGTAGTCTTTAGTAGGAGGTCTTATCTTATTTACTTTAGAATTCTAGCTTATAAAGCGCATAGAGTACTTATAGAGATATTTATATATAGGCCCTTAATAAGGAAAGAGGTTTTTAAAATATAGGAGGTAGTATATAAGTAGCTAGGTTAGGTTTAAGGATAAGATAATATCTATAGAAACTAGGTTATTAAGTATATAGTTATACTTATAAGAACTAAACTTTCTATATTAATATATATTTAGATTATTATATATAACCCTAGCAATAAGTGTAGAAGCTTTGCTTAAGGATATAGTAGTAGTAACTTATAACGTTATCTATATATAGATTAGGACATCTATATATCTTAGGTAGATATGCTAGATATATATAAACGTGTATATACTTATATATAAGTTAGTGCCTTAGTATACTCTTAAAGACCTACTATACTATATTATAACCTCTTACGAGTAAGTGTAGAGCTAGTCTTACTCTACCTAAACCTATATCTAATACTAACTACTAAAGTAGGTTTAAACAGCTATATAGTACTAAGTTAGTAAGTTAGTTATAGTTAGTAATGTAAATAATAATGTTAACGCTATAAGCTAGTATAAGGCTAAGTCTAGTAAGTTAGTTAATATATATATACGTCTATTCCTTAACGTAAGTAAGCTAAAGGTCTAGTACTACTACTAGTCTTAGCTTAGTAACTAGGTAGCTAGGTAATAAGCTAAGATTTAATTTATCTTAGAGTAGAAAGTATATAAGCGTTAAGGTATCCTAAAATAGGAATTTAGCTCTTTAGTATAGTATTTCTGTTAACTCTTTTATAAATACTATGCTAAGTAGAAACTTATCTAGTATATACGTATTAGTAAGGTTAGTAAATCCTCTATAACTAGAGTAGGATTAGTAAGACTATATTAGTGCTCTAATCTATATAAATATATATAGAAAAGTGTTAAACTTAAATAGCGCTATATCTATAACTTATATTAGTAATATAGTTAGACTAAAGACGTATAAATATATTATATCTTGCAGCTCTCGTAGTAGTTATCTAGTAACCTTTTTACTAATAATGCGCGTATTAAGGATACACTACTATAGGTAGCGCTAATTATAGGCTTTAAGTAATATACTTAACTACTTATAATAACGTATTATATTAGGAGTTAATATCTATATACTATACTCTAATATTAGTTTATAATATTAGATCTTATTATATATATATACTGCTATTACTATTACCTAGTCTATTTTAGCTATTTCCTCTTATAAGGTATAAATCTAATTTTAACGTTACTTTTTATAAGCTAGAGCTAGTATAATTCTTATAATCTCGTCTATTAAAAGGGTTAGTATCTAAGCATTAAATTAGGGGTGAGTAGGGACTATATTAGGTGTAGGTAGCACTTCTAAGCGAAGGCGATAGTAACGTATAATATCGCTAAAGTTACTCTTATCCTATATTACTTCTGTAAATAAGCTAATTTAATTAATAAGTTTATTATATTAGAAGCTTAGCCTATAGAGGACGTCTCTTACTTATAATAATATAGGTTAATACTGTAACCTTTAGATAAGAGTATTAATAATTTACTATATTATTAGTTAAGTATAAGCGTAGTTAAGGTAAAGATAAGGTAGACTAAAGCTCTAGCTATATAATAGAATAATAGTCTATGTATAATACTAGTTACTACGTAATAACTATATAAAATATAAGTTTATAAGTATATAGTAAACTCTAAGAGAGTACTTAGGTTTACCCTATTCTATATACGTTAGTAGAAAAAGGTTATTACGTAGGCTAGAGTTTATTCTTAGTACTAGACTTAGAGTTAGAGTTACTATTAGAAGCTATATTAAAGTTACTATTATTATCTTACTAAGTAGGTTACGCTTTAAGCTATACCTTAAATTTCTCTTAAAACTAGACTACTCTCCTTAAAGTCTCTAGTACCTTAAAGTTATTTAGGCCTACTATATTACTATTAGAGTTACTATAGTTATTTTAAAGTGTCTTAGTTTAGGAGATAGCTGCTATTTACTTATCTTCGCTCTAGTTACGTATATCTCTTACTTAAGGATAGAGTTTCTATATAGTATAACTAATAGTTAGAGTAATAACCTAGGTTTTCTATAGCTGCGTTAGGCTAGTAATATAGTTATATATCTTAGTACTATATTATCCTTTCTATACCTTCTATAAAGTAGATAGATAGTTATAGTTATACTAATATACTATAAATATATATATACTAATATACTTCTTTATAAACTAATACTAGTGCTATAGCTATAGATTTAGACTTATTAAGAGTTCTCCTATCTAGACGCTTATGCTATTAGGTATTAGTGCTAAGGTACTTATAATAATATCTAGAGTTACGCTAAAGAAGTACTTAGCTAGTAGTATAACTTTATAAGATATTAAAAATACGTCGCTATATACGTCCTCTATAATTTTAGATATTTCCTAGAAATATATAGTTTTCTTCTATTTATACTCTACGTTGCCTTATAAGAAAATTAGCTATACGTAATCTCTTTATAGTCTACTCTAATATTTATAAAAGTATATTCTCTTCTTATTTATATCCTATATTCTTATCTCTATTAAGGTAACCTATATACAGTCTCCTAATTATAACGTATCTTTATTATCTAGTTCTAAGAGTATTATAGTAATAATTAGGTATATAAGCTTTATTAGACTCTTCTATACTTTAGGTTATAAGTAGTTAAGAAAGTACTGTCTTTAACTAGACCTAGATTTAGCTTACTTATAAGTAACCTATTTATTAGCTAACAGTTCCTAAAACTACTTATTATATACCTAGATAATAAGTTCTATATAGGTCTATAATAAGTAAGCCTAGATCTTATTATATATCTTATCCTTATTATTATTATAGGGTAACTAGTTATATACTATTAGGTAGTTATGTATATACTCTATAAGGTATTCTTATATTAGAGATAATTTAATAATATTCTAGTCTATTCTATAACTACTACCTACTACTTATAATAGTGTATTAACGCTAATATCTAAATAAGCTAACTTATTAGGTTAGAAGATAGAGTAGGATCTAGGCTAATAGCTAAGTCTATGTAGAAGCTATATTATACTATATATTTCTACTATTACTTCTTAGTTAAGACTACGTCTCTTATATATTAGCTCTACAGTTTAATTAGTACTATAACTCCTAGTTTAACGCTTTCTAAGCTAGATTATCTATACCTAATTAGTGCTAGCGCTATAGAAAAAGAAATAGAGTAGTTTAGCTATTATAGTAGTTATAAAGCTATTATATTCTTAGAAGGCGCGACTTAGACTAGAATATTTAGTTCCTAGTATAGAGTTAGCTACCTAGGAGATTATTTTAAGGTAGAGAAGCTAATAGTTATATTCTGCGATATAGAATAAGTTTACTTCTACTATTAAAAGTATCTAGTAGAGTTAATAGCTATTAGTTAGCTCTACGTAGGTTATGCGTTTAAGATCTAAGATTATAGTAAGTAGATCTAAATTATACTTATAGTAATTAAGTAGTATTTAGTCTAGTATTATAAATATCTATAGCATAATACAGCTTTCGCGTTAGTATATAAAACTTTAATAATTAGCTGTTAACGTACGATATACTTACTCCTTTACTTACTTTATTTAGTTAAAGGTAAGTTTATAGTAAGCTATTTTATATAGTAGGTACTTTTATTATTTTCTCTACTAATAAGTAATTATACTATTTTTATAGGCTACTACTATAAATATAGGATCTTTATATATTTCTATATCCTTTATAGGAGTAGTAAGCTCCTCTTTTAAGATATTATAACTCTTATTATATACTATACCTCCTTAACTAATAGGACTATTAGTCTTTACTTTATATATAACTAAACTGCTGTTTATACTAGTAAAAGAGAACTTATATATCTTTATAGTACTCTTAGCGCTTTTAAAGGCTATAATCTTTGCCTAGTCTTTACTATATTATTACTTTTATACTAGCGTATAACTATCCTAATCTTATACTACTACCTTACGTCCTACATCTAACTAGAACTTATATAGGTTAATATAGTTACGGTCTATACGCTAAATTAGATTAAGTTCTTCTAGATAATACTTGCAGATTAGGCCTAACGTTTTTTCTCTACTAATATTTCGTTTCTTTAGGTTATAGGTACTAAACACTATAAATAGGTTAGTAAACGCGCCTAATATAATACAGAACTTACTTAATAACGTATTAATATCTATAGCTAATTTAACTATTTTCTCCTATAGCCTCTTTAGATATCTTATTAGTATAGGCTTTATAGTATTAACTATATTAGCAGTATTATACTTTCGTAACGTCTTGCCCTTAATATTTAAGTTAAGAACAATCTTATAGTAGCTAGATAGAAACTACTATTATATATAGCTACCTACTATTACCTAAATAGCTAGAATAATAATATAATTCTACTAAAGTTATAATACATTATTACTAATAATAAAGGACTTTAATTAGTACTTAACTCTATTATAACTAATTAGCTTAAGTAGTAGGTTAGAAAAGAAAATATAGTAGTTATAGTTTAAGTAACTACTAAAGAAGACGTACATCTACTAATATAGGTCTAGGACCTTATTAAAGTATATATATATGTTTATCTATTTACTCTACTTAAAAAGTAGGTAGAAAGATATATTAAATTTATAGTAATATACTACTAGACTTTAGAGATAAAATATAATACTATTAATATTATAGAGTAGCATAATTATAGGTATACTATTTTCCTTAATATAGAGATCTTTGCTTTTCTAGAGGTTTAGAGTTAGTAGATTTAATAACGTCCTTTCTAAGGTGCGTTAATCTATATCTATAAACGCTGTTAATAAGGAAGATTTAGACTAAGTATTAATATTAGGTCTTAAGTGTCTACTAGTTAGGATAGACTCCTAGTTAATATTATAGTTTATAACGTAAAAGTTAGGAGTGTAGCTATTATAAGCTAGTAGATAATATAGTAGACTCTAAGATTTATTTAAGCTATTATGTATCTTATCCTATAGTATCGTACTAATACTTTATAGAGTATATCTATTTACCTTACGTTAACTAGGGTATTTATAATATTCTCTAAATATATAGCAAAATTAGTAAGCAGTAATATATTCCTCTTCTATCTATCTTACCCTAAATTCTTTAATAAATTGCTTAACCCTATTATTTCCTACTTATAGCCTAGTATAGGCAAAAAGTAATAGCTTATTTATATTACTGCCCTTATAAGCCTTACTATACCCTATTAACTTAGCGCTATATATAACTAAATTAATAGTATTTAGTAATTGTTATTAGATAGAGAGTAAGGTTTTAAGTATTTAGATATATCTTATAGGTAAAAGGCTATATACTATACTTCTATATCTTAGTGTATAGTATAAATAGTGTATTAGAAGTAGTTAGGTGTAGTAATACGTCTTACTTACGTTATTTATAGCTAGGCGTACATCTATTAGTATAGAATTTAGAGTACTATCTATAATAGTTTTATAGATAAAGGCTAGTAAGCGTTAGTAGAGCTCTAGCTATGTAATCTACTTATAGTATACTTATAGGCGTATTTATAGAGCTTCTTTATAGATAGGTATATACATACTAGTAATACGTAAGTTAAGAACGAAATTCTTAGATAGTACGCGTGTTAGCTTAAGAAATAGGCGTCTATATCTACGCTAGTTATAGGTTGTCTCTAATTCTATATAGTCTATAGTAGTAGGTAGTTTAATAATAGAGTTATTATTTAATAAATTAGTTAGTATACTACTATCTATATACTAGGGAAGGTTAGGTAAGTTAAGTAGAAGCCTCTTATATAGTGCTATGCTGTTAGTAATAGGACTAGGTTTATAATATAGTAAATCTAACTTAGAATTATCTTATTATATATAGCTTACTCTAGCGTTATTATCTTTAGGTTACTCTTTAATATATACTAGGACCTAGAGGTCTAATATATTTAGTAGTCTTTATTTAGGTAAATAGTCTAGACTAGGGGACACTGTACTAGCTCTATTAATAAAAGAGATATAGTTATTATCTATAGCTGTAGATAATAATTATATATTTTCTATTATATTAGTTCTATACTCTAAAATTATAGCACTTAGCGCTATTACCCCTCTAATACTACATAACGCGTCTATTTTGCCTTTACCTTCTTTCTTTCTTATCTTATTATCTCTGTTATATAGCTGCTATAGGAATACTTAGGCTATCTACTTCTACTAAACTAAGTAGAGTATCTTATAGCTATAGGTCTAGCTATAGTATATCTAGTAAGTATTCTAGTCTACTACCTTTAGTATAACCTTTAATTATAGCTGCTGTAGTATTATTAATATATTATAATAACTAATATATTAGGCTTTTATATATTTAGTAACTTAGAGTGTAAGGTTATTTAATCTCTAGTTCTATTATCTCTACCTTAGCGCCTTCTATAATACTACTTATAGGCTATTACGCTCTATATAGCTTACCTATACTATTTACTTTACTTCTACTACTTTAAGCTCTAATAATTATACTATTTTACGTAGATACTATTAGTATAGTATTTAAGTTACTATATATAGAATTATTTACTAGTAGGTTGTAGACCTATTATTTAGGTGTACTAGTATATAGCGTATTAAAGATAGAATATATAAGCTACTTAGGTGCCTTAAGAGATTATATTAGTAGTAGGTATACTATAGCGCTTATAGTTTATGTATTTAATTGCGTTACTACTATATAGTTATATTAGTATTTTATACTAGGCTTATATATAGTATATAGCCTACTATTACACTAGTTAGTAAAATGCACTTAAGAGTTAATAACTAGAATTACCTTACTAGGCTAGAGATTAGCGCGCTCTTACTTAATTTTATAGTATAGGTTAGTATTACGTAGAGCTTTATTTTGCTTTAACTTTACGTTCTATTAAAGTCTACGCCTCTAGATCTCCTTAAGTATTAAGCCTTAATCTACTAAAGATAGTTACCTACGCTTCTAGCGTTTAGGCTTCTAGTCTATATTATCTTATAGTATAGAGAATATTCCTAAAGTATATAAGGCTGTCTATATCCTTAATACCTAACGAATAATAAGTAGACGTAGTAGAAGATATTTAAAGAGTATAATAAGTAGTAAGCGCACGTTAGTATATAGTTAGAGTACGCTAGTATATAGTAGGATGCTTACTAACTTATTATATTCTTATTAGATTAGCCTATACCTAGGTACTTACTTAGTACGTTTAGCGTATTATATACTATCCTATAATCTAGTTATTATCTACTATATACTATAACGCTCTACTATCCTTTATAATATTACTATATCTTTATAAACTACTACTAGCTATATTATTAATTTATATATTAAATACCTATATAAATCTAGTAACCTAGATAATAACCTTTAAGATGCTGCATTATACACCTTTTTATATTATTACCTATCTAATAGGTTTAAGATGTGTAAGCGTAGCTATAAACCCTATACTATAGTAGTATATCTAGGATAGAGTTTATAGTAGTGTAGTAGGGTAGAATATACCCTAGATTTGTATTTATAGTATCTATATAATAGTACCGTATTCTCTATACGCTTCTTTAATCTAACTACCTATAAACTATTCTTAGAGTACACGTATAGCGTAATAGGCTATTAGAATCTATAGTTAGGTTCTAATAATATACTATACTAGAGGTTAGATTATATATTAGCGTAAATAGAATAACCTAATAATCTTCTATATTTAAAGAGTTAGTAGGTCTCTCTTGTCCTTTACGCTTAGTTTATATATTAATCTTATAGTATTAGAATTATAAAAGATAGCTGTAACTGTACTTTATTTATATTACTAAAGGCCTAATAGGCTTATATCTCTACTCTATTATTCTATCCTTAATTAAAACCTAGTTATAGCCTAGAATAGCTACCTAAATAGTCTCTAATTACTGTTTACTAAATTAACTTATACTTTTCTATAGGTAGTAGTACTAAACTAACGTTTATAGGCGTAGAAAATAATAAACTTTGCTAATAAAAGCTTATAGTTTAGTTAGCTTATATCTAGGATATAGGGCTAGTTAATATACTTATAATACTCTATAAATATAAACGCTTTATACTATACTTTATTATTTACTAGTCTAGAATCTAGTACCTTTATCTACTAAAAAACAACTACGTCCTTATACGTAGGTTATTTTATAATAACTTTACTAGAAGACGTCTTATACGTATATAAAGCGACGATACTAAATACTAGTGTCTTTTCTACTCTAGGACTTACTGTAGCTACTATACATAGAATATTTTCTATAACTCCTATAAATATTAATATATAATAAAACCTAGATGTAGCTATTACTTTAGTCTTAAAATAGCTCTATTTACTGCCTAGTATAGTATACGTAGCTAGGGCGTAAGAAGTTATAACTATAGGTGCTAGGGCGTAGAGAGTTATAACTATAGGTGTTAAAGGAAATAGAAGTAAAGTTTAACGTTAACTACTAGTAACCTTAAAGGCGCGACTTTAAGCGATAGTAGCTATAAGGCTAGACTATAGTTTGTAAAGTAGCTACTATTCTATAGCACTTATTCTTACTTTCTTTTATCCTTAACTTACTTTATAGGTATATTTCTATTTAGAGTATATAGCTCTTAGGCCTTAGTCGTAAGTAGATAGCAGCTTATTAGAATTTAGGAGTAATATCCTACTAATTATAGAGTAGCTAGCTAAGTTAAGTAGTAAAGGTAGTTTATATTAACTATAATAGGTACCTATTATAGGTAGACTTAATAATAATATAGTAGAGGACTTTACGCAGCGTATTAGTAATCTACTAGTTAAAGTAACTAAATAATTTACTTAAAAGGTGTTTAAAACTAAGTTCTTATTAGGTCTTAACTATAGTTATAGTTAAGGTTAGTATAGTAAAGATAGAGAGTAACTGTTAGTACCTCTTTATAAGGAAGGTAATATTAGCTAAGGCGCTAATATATAAAGGTATACGTAACTATATAAAGGTAAAGGTAAGTTAAGTTTTAATAGGTAAGCTACTAAGGCGCTAATATATAGGGTGTACGTAATTATATAGAGGTAAAGGTAAGTTTTAATAGGCTAGATACGATAATAGATTAACTTATTATATATATAGGATTAGTAATTTATACTTTTACCTTAGCTTAAACGTTAGAGCTGCTGTATTATTAAGAGTACTAAAGTATAGGTACTTTATAGTATAGCTATATACTTACGTAATAGGCCTACCTTTACCTTAGGTTATATATAATAAGATATTAAACTTATATAATATTTAGCCTATAGGCGAGCCTATAGAAGCTCCTTAAACTTACCTATAGTCTAGTAGATTTTTGCGTAGTAGGCGTATAGTAATATAATAGCTAGTATTACGTACCTATATAACTAATATATAGGTGTTCTATTAGAGGTCTATATAGAGCCTCTTTATACTCTTATTAATATTATTAATTTAAGAACTTACGTAGAGCTAGATTAGTAGATATACTGCTTATTGTAATTTAAGAGTCTATATTACTAACTTAGACATATACTATTTATATTAAATGTAGTAAGCTTTAAAAGATACGTAGTATTTTTAAAGATATATAGTAGTATGTATATCTTAAATATTTAATCTTCTAGAGGCTTAAAGTAATTAAATATAGCTTAGAGGCTATGTTTTATTATAACTATTTAAAAAACGTATATTAAAATATATAATATTTTTAACGTTAGTATTATAAACCTTAGAAGTTACTATATGCTTAATAATTCTAATTTAAGTACTATATCTATATTTAATTATCTTATTATACTTTACCTTATATATATTCTTATATACTTAGTACCTATATATTATAACTTAAAGCCTAGAAGTATTTAGGTTAGTGTGTTATTAGTCTGCTTTTAGAGGTTAAGATAAAAAATTATAGTTTAGTATAATGCTTTTATTAGATAATATACACTACTAATATTTATAGTTTTATATTTAAAAACGTTATCTTATCCTACTATATAGTATATCTCTAGTATCTTTTAACATCGTCTAACGTGCTAAATATAACTTCTACTCTATATATACTCTACTACTCTACCTTAGCTAGTATATAGCTATAACTATTTAACTAAGATTACTATTTATAAGCTTAATCTATAGTAGTAAATATCTCTTTATATGTAGAAGAGTTAAATACTAAATAATCTAGATTAGTATTATTCTAACGACGTTAAGCTGTATATACCTAGAGTTACTAAGTAGTACCTTTCTCTCTTTACTAAGCTAGACCTATATTCCTTTAACTAGTCTAGTTAATTTACTATAATTTATTAATAATACGAAGCTTACGTTTAGGCGCGTTATATTAATACATATAACTAGGTTAAAAGTGCTATATTAGGTAATAGTGAACAGAGTTTTAATAGTAGAGTTAGTAATTAGATACTCTTTAATAGCTTTAGTTATAGTTTATTAGTTAAAGCTCTTTATAAGGCGATAATTTATAATTAGAGTACTTTTATTATTACGCTTTATATAAGTCGCATTAATAGTAAGATACTCTATAAGAATAGTTAGTAGAGGCTTAAGAAAAAAGGTATTATATATAGCCTTACGTATATTAAAGTAGTTAGAGGGGCTTTTATAGAGCTAAAATACAACTAGAATAGGGCCTTCTTCTTTTAGGGCTGTATAGTTTACTAAAAGCACTACTAGTAACTTAAAAGTATTTATTAATAGCGTCTATATAATATCTATTATAATATTCTTAACTACGTTATATATTAACTAGACTTAGAGAAAGTAACTAGTTAGTAGTGTACGCCTAGCTATAACTACTAATAGCGCCTATATTTAGAGGGCGTAAGATAATATAACTTTAGCAATATCTCTTGCTTTATAGTACGCTAAGCTATAATAATTATTAAACTTATACTATCTACTATAGGTTATAATAAGGTTTACTAACTAGCGTAGTAGAATCTCTAGATTATTAAGCTAAGGTATTAGTATATAGAAGTAATAGATCTTACTATTTACGTTAAACTAGGAGTTATTGCTAATAAAGAAGTAGCTAAGTAGAGGGTAAAAGCTAATAAGCGATATAGCGCGCTATATTACCTAGTTAGCTACTAAATTATTATCTTCTAAAGTAAATATATCTTATATAAAGTACTATTTAAACTTTATATATAACCTTTATACGCTAGGTAAAAATATTAACTCTAATATTATAGGCTCTATATAGGTAGGATAGGATAGAAAAGCTATCTTAGCTAGATAGCTAACTATTAACTTAGATATAATATCTCTTATCCTTACTAGTTTAGAGTCTACTTAGCTAGATAATAGTATACTAAACTACTTCTATACTCTAGATATATAGTACTAGTATACTATATTATTATAGTTATTAGGAAACGCCTATAAGTTTAGATTAGAGCTAATACATTTCTTACTTAGGCTAGGTTATTCTAGTAAAGGTAGTAGCTATAGAAGCTCTTCTTTTATTATAGTAGATCTAGTCTCTAAGGTTATAGTAACTTTCTGTAAATATACGTTCTAAATAAATTAATCTAAGAAGTAGCTTATAAGATCCTTAAGTGTCTTAAACGTAATAAATAGGTTAAATTTACCTTTCTATAAGGTAACTACATCTATAGTTAACTAGAAGATAGCATTATCTATATCTATATCTATATCCACGTCGTCCTTAGTATAGTTATTACTAGGATTTACTAATATACTAACTAATAGTACTATAATTATATATTTATAGGTTCTAAAGTAGTATATAAGGGCATTATTAATTAATAACATTAATAAATAGCATATTATAGTAGTATTTAACGCTGCTGTAGGATTATATATAAGGATATTAAATTAAGGTAGTGCTTTAGTAACTATCTTTATAAAGGCGTCTTTAGTGCTATTTATAACTAATATAATAGCTATAAGTTATATATTAGATCTAGAAGTATAACTTATTACTTAAGGCTTACTATTACACTAGACCTATCTATTAGCTACTATAACTTATTAGTAATTAATCTTATTCTAACTTATATAATAAAGGATAAGAATAGTAAGAAGAGGGTCGTTCTAAGGAAGAACTCTAGTAATAATAACTCTTTTAAATGTAGCTAGCTTTAAAATAGATATAACTCCTTACGTAGTTATTACGTCTTACTAATAGAGATCTTTATTATATTATCTAGTATTATCGCCTAAGTTAAGTGCGTAGAATACTTTACTTATATCTTATATAGTAATGTTAGATCGCTTATAGATATACTTAATACGTTTTTTACTATTATACTAAGGAGTAAAGTAGCTAAGTATTAGTAAATATAGTACTTATATATTATGCTCGCAGTCCGTAATATAAGAGCCTAACCTAGCCTCTTTAAGGTCGCGTATAAACCTTATCTTAAGGCTCTAGAGCATCTTAATATAGATATTATATATATTAGATATATATTTTTAGTATACTAGTTTAGTTAGGTTAAGATGCAGAGGATATATTATAGGTAGCTATCTAGAAATTGTAAAGGGCTTACTGTATAACGTGAAATACTTCTTATAGTATTATCTTACGCTAAGGGCTAGAAATTACTTTTTAAAGTCTTTATACTACCTAGGCGCTTTACTATATTAATAGTATCTGCCCTCTTAGTTAGTAATACTTAATTAGTATTTTAGTAGAGCGTAGTACGTCTATATATATTATAACGTTAGGTTAAGCTAGGTCTTTAGATGTCTATTATTAAGTTATGCCTTAGTCTACTTATCGTAGGTAAAGTCTATAAAGAATACTAAAGATACGTTAAGGTTACTAAAGTAAACCTAGAGAATAATATAAAATATAACTTATTTATCTACTTTAAAATTAGTTAGTCTCTTAAAGGGTAAACTTATATATCTAAGGAATACGTTTAGTAGATTAATAAAGATACGTTTAAAGTAGAAAAGTAAATAGGTATTAAAGTTAAAGTAATTAAATATAATTATAGCCTCTAAGCTAGTGTTTATATATTAGTCTATTCTAGAACGCTTATCTTTAAGTAACTACTAGAAAATATCCTTAAGTATAGAAAGGTTATTTACGCAGTTTTATTATAGTCCTTAAACTCTAGCGTAATAGAACGCTATTAACTCTAATACTTCGTTAGTATATATAGTATTAAATAGTTCCTATCTTAAGTAGTAGAAATATTTAGCAGCTGTTAAACTAGTAGCTATAATAGACTTTACTTTATTATATCTTAATAGAACCTTAGCTTATAGCTACGTATAGCTTTATACTATATTAGAACTACTTAGTAGAAACTTAGGCTATTATCCTACGCTGTTAAAGGACTTAGCTACTATTAAGCTATAGTAGATACCTTAGCTAGTATTTATATCTAGGTTACTAGAGTCTTATATTAAAGACTGTCTTTACTAATAGAGAAGCATCTTAATATCTATAACTTAATAGTAAGTAAAAGGTTCCTAAGGTAGTAATAACACTTATAATAGTATTATAGATAAAGTATACTATAGTTATCTAAGAAGTGCTAGCTGTTAAGAAGGTTATCTAGATCTATAGTATATGCTATTATAGTAGGAATAGGCGTATAGTAGGCTTATATAAGATGTATTTAGTAGGTAGTAGGTTAAGTAGAGAGAGTTAAGAGAGGTTAAGAGTTTATAAAAGAGAAGAGGTAAGAAAGAACTATAGATTAGCTCTTACTAAGCTACTAGTGTAGTAAATATCTATATAAACACTTTCTATCTCTTCTTAATAACTTTATAAGTGTATATTATAAAGATTCTAAAAGTATAAAAGAGTTTATAGTAAAAATATTTAATGCAGTTTAGCATCTCTTGTGTATAACGCCTACGTAACTATTACTAAGTAACTAATTAAGTATATATAAAGAGGCTCTATGTATTTACGTAAAAGCTATACTATATTTATAATAGTTAGTAAGCTATAATAATACCTTTTAGTATATTGTAAGTCTGTAGCTTTATAGGTGTAGATAGTAGTAATTTTAAAGGCGTAGGCTAGGGGTGTCTATAATAAAAATATTTAATATAGCCTAGCGTTTATTAAGTACTACGCGTACGTAACTATTACTTTATAACTAATTAGGTATATATATAGAGGCTCTATATATTTATATAGAAGCTATACTATATTTATAAAGGTTAGTAAGCTATAATAATACTTCTTAGTATATTATAGGTCTGTAGCTTTATAGGTGTAGATAGTAGTAATTTTAAAGACGTAGAGTATCTATAATAAAAATATTTAATATAGCCTAGCATCTTTTAAGTACTATATATACGTAACTATTACTTTATAACTAATTAAGTATATATAAAAAGGCTCTATATATTTATATAAAAGCTATACTATATTTATAAGAGTTAGTAAGCTATAATAACACCTCTTAGTATATTATAGGTCTATACCTTACTTTATAGGTGTAGATAGTAGTAATTTCAAAGGTATAGGGTGTCTACAATAAAAATATTTAATATAGCCTAGCGTTATTTATAGTACTTATATAACTAATAATATAATATAACTATAAGCTATTAGGTATATATAAAGAGGCTTTATATATTTATATAGAAGCTATACTATATTTATAAAAGTTAGTAAGCTATAATAATACCTCTTAGTATATTATAAGTCTATAGCTTTATAGGTGTAGATAGTAGTAATTTTAAAGGCGTAAGGTATCTGCGATAAAAATATTTAATACAGCTTAGTGTCTTTTAAGCACTATATAACTATTACTCTATAACTAATTAGGTATATATAATAAGGCTCTATGTATTTATATAAAAGCTATACTATATTTATAAAAGTTAGTAAGCTATAATAACACCTCTTAGTACGTTATAGGTCTATAGCTTCGTAGGTATAGATAGCAGCGATTTTAAAAGCGTAAGGTATCTACGATAAAAATATTTAACGCAGCCTAGCGTTATTTATAGTACCTACGTAACTAATACTATAATATAACTATAAGCTATTAGGTATACTTTAGGAAGGTCCTAATACTTACGTAAAGGTATATAATATTATATACTACTATATATAGTAAGTTTAGTATATATTTTATATAGTAATTTACGTAGTGTAGCTATAGGCTACGTAGGTTAATAATGTAAACTAACTTTAATTTTCTCTAAGTCCCTTACTTTAAGCGCCTCACCTTACTCTAAACTATAATAAAATAAATTTAGACTAGCGTTAAGTGTTTAGATTATCCTCTAACTAATATAAGGTTTATATTTATTAATATACTAGATTAGTTTATTAGTTTCCTAGCTTATCTAAGGTGTCTTAGTATAGCCTAATTAAGGAAGAGATTTAAGATAGGTAGTAGCGCTATAAAATCTAAAGTTTAGTAGAAACTATAATAGTATAGGGCTTAGTATAGGTAGTAGTATAGTAAGCTATAGAGAATAAACTTATATATATCTTTTGTAGTCGTAATAAGAGATAGCTTATATATAGACTATAGGTAAAGATAACTAGCTATCTTTAGTGCTAGTTACCTACTATACCTATAACTAACTATTATAAGTAGAGAGTAGAGTATTAATATACGCTAGAGTAGCTTCTTACTCTTACTACCTTAACTTACCTACTTCTATTAACTATATAGGTCTATCCTAAGTCTAGTTAACTATATCTTTATAGTTAGTATTCTAGGCTATCTTAGTATTATAGAATTTATTATCTTTATCTAACTTCTTATCTAGCGTAGAAAGAGAAGTAATAAGCTTATCTAAGCTAGCTAGCTAATTAGTACGCTACTTTCTCTTTCTACTATATATAGTCTTACTAATACTACTTCTTAGCCTAGGGAACTATATTAGATTAAACTTATATAGCGTCTTAAATACTAGTATATTAAATACGCTTACTACATAAGCTATATAATATATAGATAATAGTAAGAAGTAATTTTTAATAGATTACGCTTTTAACTAGTAGGGGCTGTATTTTATAGAGGCTGCTATACTAGTATAAGATAATATGTATAACGCGCTTAAGCATAGGTTTTTAGATAGAGGTAGTAAGGATAATTTAGAATTACTAGAGTGTAGTATACTAATATAGAGTATTATTATAGCTATTAGTATAGGCTTTAGAGTAGGCTTTAAAATAGGTATTAAATTAGGCTTTATATTAGGATTTAAAGTAGGCTGTAATATAGAAGTTATAATAGGTTTTACTATAAGCTTTATAACTAATTTTATAATAGGCTTTAAAGAGGATTTTGTAATAGGCTTTAAGAGGGGGTTTATAATAGGCTTTAAAGAAGGTTTTATAATAGGCTTTAAGAGGGGTTTTATAATAGGCTCTAAAAGAAGTTTTATAATACGTAAAGACTAGTTAAGAGAGGTTACTTCTATTACTTTATTCTTAAAACTATTACTAAAGTCTATATATATAGTATCTTTATAATAGTTAAAGAAGCTTCTTAGATACTTATTAGTAAGTAGAGTAGGAGTAACTAGAGTACTAGAACTACTACTATACGCCTTAATAATACTATTTATAATAGTATTAGAATATATAGAAGTAAATTTATTAACTAGGGGTTATAAAGTAGGAAATATAGTAGGTTCTAGAACTATAAGTAACCTACTCTACTATAAAAGAGACTATAATATAGCGCGTAATATAAAGAGAGATAATAGGTAATATTAAAACTAAACTACTAATGTATAGGTATGTATACTAGACTGTATACTATAGAAGGTAATAAAGATAGGTTTAGAAAAAGATATTAGATAAATATATAAGTAAAGAGGTTTATATATAGCCTAACCCCTTTAGCGTATATAAAGACTAGAATAATATTAGAGTAATCTATTAAATAATATAGCTATAATTCTCTTTACTAATATATATAGAGATATATTAGTCTTACGTTAAATAATAGTTATTATACTCTTTATCTATATAGTAATAAGAGAAGTAATATAGGTTTATAAATAAAGTCTTTTTTTAAGGCCCTAAAGTAAGTATAGCTATATAAAATAGTAGGTAATACTTATATAGAAAATAAAGATATATAAAAGCTTAAGAAAAAAGTCTTTTTCTATATAACTAGGGACTATTACTAGAATAGACGCAGTTAACTAAGTTTTATAGGTATATATAGTATAGTCTTACTTTTATACTATAGTAAAATAGTAAAGTAAATTCTAATTAACTACTATTATATTATAGAGGTAGATAATAATATAGTAGGACTATATAGATATTTCTACTATATATATAATATTTACTCTAACTCTCTAAACCTATAAGGGTAACTACGCTTCTCTATAGCTACGTAGTACCTATTAACTAACGCTATTATAATACTATAAACTTATTTACTTAAGATACTCCTATATAATAGCTTTTTTCTTATTCTTCTTTATAGTAACTAGAGACGCTAATATATAGAAAACTAGATCTATAGGCTAGGGCGTAATAAAGGGCGTTAGGAGGTAGTGCGTAGAATAGATATATACTAATACCCTCTCTATATTAAGTTAGATAGCGCCTATATAGTATAGACGCTAGAGGCTACTAATAAGAGTATCCTTAAGTTATCTTTCTTCTTTTATACGCTTATATTAGATAATTAAACTAAAAAATCTTAGCTACTATATATATCTTAGGCTTAGATACTAAGACGCGTCTATAAGCTCTACTACCTAATAGGCTTTATAGTTATATATAAGGGTAAGATAGAATATCTTATTAACTATATATACTAGCTTATTAATTAATAAGCTAAAATAAAGAGAAATAGTTATATTATAAACGCGCTTAGTAGGAATAATACTATATCTCTATAGATTACGTAAAAGAAAATTATATAGTACTAATAGCTTAATAATAAAGGCTATATTCTTATACTAAATAGAAATATATTTAGTATACGTAAGAGAGCCTATAATATTATATAAGTTATATAAGAAGTTATATAACTTATTAAATACCTTAAAGTTATAAAGAAGTCTACTAGCGTATAGGTTAAATAAGTTATAGGAGTAAAATTAAAGTACGTTATCGTAGAAATTAATATTAAAATCTATACTTTAGATTATATAAAACCTTTAAATCTACCTAGCTGTATTATAACTTATAGTTAGTACTAGTAATAACTAGATATTATAGTATATCTTAGTAGGCAGCTTCTATATAACTCTCTAGACTAGAGTTTAAATATATATAACTTATAGCTATATAGAGAAGCGCGTAGCTTTAGTAATAGGAGTATTCTAGTACTTAGCTAATAGGAGGAGAGAAGACTATAAATACTATAACTTATACTTATATATCTTACTAACCTCTATTAAATATAATATAGTTATAGGAGTACTTAGTAGATAGTATAGAGGTAGATATACATAACTAGTGCTAGGAGGGACTAGATACTATATATCTATAGGTACTAGTACTATCTTCTAGATATAGTTAAATAGCTTATAACCTAGGCAGCGTAGAACTTACTCTTAATAAAGCTCCTTTAGTATCTACTTAAGATAGTAAATATACGTAAACTTAATATTAAGGTTAAATCTAAAGGCAATACTCTTCTCCTAATAGTAAAGCTTAGTATTATTACTTAAGAGATTAAGCTAGTTAAACTTCTTTAATATCTCTTTAATAATATAGTTAAGCTATAGAGTAAATAAAAAAGGTAATAGGTAATAGGCGCGTATAATATAAATAATATTATTATAATAGTTATAAAGATAGGCTATAAGAGGATATAGAAGTAGAGTATAGAGGACGTAATAGCGGTAAAGCCTAAAGTTATACACTATTATACTAGTACTAGAATAGAGTACTTATTAAAGAGAAGTAGTTAAGTTAGAAAGTAGAGTAAGAGAGAGAGAGATTATAAACTCTAAAGTTATATATAATACTAAGATATAGTAGTATATATATAACTACTTACTTAGTAATATAGAGTAGATAAGCTGTAATAGATAGTAAAGTAAAAATAAAAGTAAAGTAGTAAGATAAAGGTAAAGATAGTAGTAAAGTAAAAATAAAAGTAGTAAAGATTTAAAAGTAAAGGTAGTAGAGAAGTAAGAATAAAGTTAGTAGAGAGGTAAAAGTAAAAGTAGTAGAGAAAATAAAAGTAGTAGTAAGGTAAAGGCAAAGGTAGTAGCTAAGTAGAAGTAAAGGTATTAAATAAAGTAAAAGTAAAGAAGCTAAATAAAGTAAAAGTAAAGAAGTTAAATAAGTTAAAAGTAAAGAGGTTAAATAAGGTAAAAGTAAAGAGGTTAAATGAGGTAAAGGTAAAAGGGTTAAATAAGGTAAAGGTAGAGGTAATAGTATATATAGATAAAGAGTATATATAAGAGTATAGAAAAGAAGTAATAGTGTCTATTCTATATAGACTACTAAGAAGAGTAATAATAAAAGCGTAAAAAAAGACTTTTCTAGGGCCTATAAATAAGTATAGACGTTATAGGTATATAAAGAGTATATAGACTAAACTATTATATATTTAAAAGTAGCTAAGCTTAATTTACTAAGTAGCTAATATAATATAGAAGGTCTTAGGGTTAGTAAATAGTTATAAATACTAATAATCTTTACAGTATACTTACTATACTACTTTACTTATTATATACTAGACTGCCTTAGCCTTACTCTACGCCTTATTATTATCTTTAGAAGTAGAATTAATAATTACTAGACTAAGCTCCTCTTTACCCTTCCTCTTCTTCTTACTTCTAATAGTATTATAGTTAGCTATATATTAATACTTCTTTAGTAGGACGTCTTTACTAGCTTCTTTCTCTTTTACCTCTCTCTCTAGCTTAGCTTTCTCTCTTACTACCTTCTCTAACGTAAGTTACTTTAGAGTTTTATCTAGCTCTAGCTAAGAACTATCTTAACTACTAGCTACTTACTAGGACTTTATTATATTATTCTTAAACTCTTTCTAGAGGTTATTACTCTAAATATCCTAGTATATAAGAGTAGTTAGTTACTATATCCTATTATTATTAGCTTTATCTAGCACGACCTTAGAAGCTTTATAGTTTCTATAGATTTTAGAAGTAGTCCTATAATACTCTTTTTATAGGTAGAGGAAGGAAAGATTATAAGTAGTAGTAAACTTAAAGCTACTATACTAGTATATAGTTTATATATAAGCTTTTGCAATTAAAACTACTAATATATATACTAGCTTTATAAAGAGCTTTAACTTAATATTATCTATATTATACTTTCTACTCTTAATTAAGCGTATTGCTTCTACTATACTAGCTAGTTTATTAATATTAAGTAAAATACCTTTATACTCCTTAGTCTAGCCTAGGAAGAAACTGCCTATAGGCTCTTTAATATACTTATACTTAAGAAAAAGTAGGTTTTTAGAGTTATATAGCTAGATAGAGGATAATATAATAGCTCTACTTATAAGCACTTTATTAATAAAAGAGCTAGTAAATAAAGTTAGTTATTATATAAGCTAGTAAAGTAGTACGTAAGAAGTAATATAAAAAGACTTTTTTTAGAAAAGTAAAGAAAAGTAAAGAGAGAGAATACTTACTAGACGCTACGCTTATTATAGGTGTCTAAGACTAATATTAAGTAGTAAATATTTATGCGTTCTAAGCTAAGGTAATAAGTTTAAGTAATAATCTAGGCCTCTATCTCTATAGAAGCTAGAGTTTCTATAAGTATAGAGATATAGTAACTCTTCTAAAAGTTTAAACTAGTACTTATAATATCTATACTAGCGATATAGACCTACGTAGGCCTTTTAAGATTATTAAGTTTATCTCTAATCTCTATACGCTTTATTAGTATAGTATTAGTATCTATAATTAGTAGTATTCTAAGATCTTTATAGATACTAATAGCTATTAATAGTTCTATAAAGAGTAACTATAGAATAGGCTATCTAAACTAGACTAGCACTTTCTTATCTTATATAATAGTATAGCGAAATATATAAGAGAAAGTAGTAGCTATCTTTAGGCTAAAAAGGAGTAGAAGACTAATAATATAAGAGTTAGTAACTTTTTTAGAGTCTAGATACTTAAGAGGTGTAACTATAATTATATTATCTTTTCTATAGACTTTAATAAGTATAGTTAAAGAAATAGTCTTCTCTTCTTCTAGTAAAGCTTAGTATATATCTAATATTAAGATTTCTTTAAGAAGCTACTACTAACGCTAGAGGTTAAAGCTAATAGCTAGTATTTTTTTAAAGATTATAGAATCTTCTTAGAACTAGAAATAGAAGTCTATCTTATTCTTAGCTATAATTAGAACTTCTTTACTATAAACGTTAATCTTATAGTCTTTCTTTATAGCTGTTAACTTCTTCTTTATATTCTTTAGTAGTTTAAGTATAGTATCTTATAAAATATTATTTTATAAAATACTATTAGTAGGTACTACTCTATTAGCTAGATCCTCTTTCTTAGCTATCTTAGCCTTCTTAGCCTTCTTAGTATTATAGTACTTTTTACGTGCTACTTTTCTAGCCTCTTTTTCTTCCTCTATAAAAGACTACTTATATTCTAGGTTAGAGAAGTAAAGATAGTAGAGTAATAGAAAGAAGTTTACAGTTATAATACTACGCTATAATTAAGAGTTTAGTTATACTCTAATACTACTACTATCTTCTAACGCTATAAAAAGCTTATTACTTTAAAGTTTATAACCTATCTTATACTCTTACTAAGTAGAGAGTAGGTATATACCTTCTACCTAGTAGTAAATAAGTAGTAGTATACTACTAAAGATCTTATTATTACTACTAATAAGGTACGCAGAGTAGTAGTCCCTCTAGAGAATAACTTTTAAGAGAATAGGCTTATATAAGTATATAAAGTTATATTAGTAATTAGTAGAAGTAGCTTTATTACTAAGTAAGCTACTAATAAATTTAGTAAAGTAGTAACTAGTAAAGTAATACTTTTAGGTAAAGTAGCTTTTATTAAGAAGAAAAGGATTAGTTTACGTTCTAAATATATACTCTTCTCTATTAGCGCTAGGATATAAGAGTGTTATCTAGTAGTTCTTAAAATAATCTTCTACTTCTTCTTCTAGCGCTGCGTAAGAGATTAAGGCGAAGTATAAACTATAATCTTATAGTCTATAAAGAGTAGGACTTCTAGTATATAGCTACACCTCCTATATATTAATATACTAGTATACTATATAGAATATATTATTATTATAGATACTATAATAAGGCTTATCTAAGTAGAATTAATAGAAATAATAAGTAGAGCTATAGAGCTAAAAGGAGTTATAGATAGTAATACTACTACTAGTATACTTAAGTACTATAGGTAGTTACTAAAACTTTACTTAAGCTTCTAAGGCTGTAGAGCCTACCTATATAGCCTAGGTCTTATAAAATATAATAAGGATAGCGTAGATATTAGCTAGGTCTATAGTATTAAATAAGTTATTATTATAGTCTAACTTATAAAGGATCTAGAAGCCCTCTTAAGTAGTAATACTAGGATTATTATATAGAATAATAACTTTTATATATCCTAGAGCGAATTTAAAGATCTCTAAAGCTATTTTACTAACTATAGTAAAGAGAGTAATAACTAAGTTAAGAAGGTATAAAGGCTTCGCGTTAGTAGGAGCTTAATTATAGTTAAGCTATTCTACTAGGTTACTCTATAAGATAGATTAGTAAAGGTTAGATAAAAAAAGACTTTTTATATAAAGCTATTAATAAGTAAATAAAAGCTTAAGAAGATATAAAAAAAGGCTTTTTTACTAGTAACTAGTACTTACTCTATATATCCTAGTAAAGTATAAGTAGGTCTTTCTTAGGCTAGTAATATCTATAAAGATACTACTATAGGTATAACTACTATTAATTATATTAGACGCCTATTTTATAAAGATAGGTTACTACTATTTAAGGATAAGCCCTATACTCTAGTAAAGCATCTATAGGTAGCGTATATCTAGAATTAGATAGTGTAGGAGTAATTCTTAAAGATTATCGCGCTAGTATTTAATACTCTCTAATTATTTAGTAATAAGGTTTTTAGTAATTATATAACTAGTATTATCTTCTAGAAAGTTAAAATTCTTAGTAACTTAGTTAATACTATCTTTAGTAGTAGTAGGTATAGGCTATACTTTACGTAATAAATATTAAATGCTAGAGATAGAAAGTAAAGGTCTTACGACTTTTAATATAGGGCTAGCTATACTACTTTTCTTTTACTTCTTTATATTAGTAGCGTCCTTAGTATAGGAGTCTATAAGTATATTAGTAAGTATACTATACTACTTTATAGAGTAATCTTTAAAGGGCTTTATAATCTTATCTATAAAGAGCGCGTTAATAATACTATTAATAGAAGTAGAGTTAATATTATAGAGCGAGCTAATTAATTTAAATATCTAGAAAGTAAACTTCTTAATATTAATATACTTAAACTCTTCTATAAAAGTATAAGTATACTTTATAAAGAGGTAGACTATAGTCTTATATAGGTTAAGTCGCGTAGCCTAGTTAAGGGCACTAAGCTTAGTAATTTACTCCTATAGTACCTATACGTAAACGTTAGAGTCTTTAACTATCTACTAAAATACTACTTTAGACTTCTTATTAAGTAGCTTTAGGTATTCCTCTTCTATTATATCTATAATTTTCTAGGATAATAACTACGTAATATCTAAGTCTAGTTATAGAAGCGTAAGGTATATAGCTCTACGCTAGTTTTCTTAACGCTATAATAGACTAAAGTTATTATTATCTATACTTAGAGTAGTATTATAATATAAAATAAGTTTATCCTCTTTCTTATCTTTATTAGTCTACTTATAAAGCTTAAGATTAAGTATAGTAATAAGGTTAGTAGGGCTAGTTATACTAGGAAGTCTAATAGAAAAAGACTTTTTCTATATATCTTTAGTAAGAGCGTCTATTAAAAGAGTTTACCTAGTATACATAGTACTAGCGTAGATAACTTTAGACTAGTCTAGACCTAACTTCTTACTAATATCTTTAACTACTTACTATAATAACTAGCCCTAAAACTACTAGTTATCTAGTATAAGTAGTATAGGCGTAGCTTAGAAGACTTATTTATAAGTAAGTTTAACTTTATATTACGCAGCTTTATATACTATCTAATTATCTACTAACTAGCTATTATAGTTAAGTAGGCTTTTATACTTATACTAGTTACCTAGGAATAGATTTTAGAGTACTTTATACTCTATACCTTATACTCCTTTCTTAGTAGTATCTACTATATCCTTACTAGAAGTAACTTAAGAGAGATACTTAGCATATAAAGTATATAGACATTTAGCTATAGCTAAGAAATTGTTAAGATTAGTAAGATTTATTCTATAGATCTTTATAAAATTCTCTCTACTCTTATATATAGTCTTTAGTTATATACCTAATAGAAGTGCGCTATTAGCTATAATAAAGGTACCTTTAAAGATAACTATATTAGTATTTCTAAAGATAAGCGCGTCCTAAAGTACCTCTAGTAGTTTAAGTAAGTTATTCTCTTAGATATTATATTTATCTTTATTAATATTACTACCTACGCTTCTAGAATAAGTTTTTTCTTAAGTAGCTAAGAATAAAGAGTTAGTAAGAAAGCTATCTCTACTAGAACTAGTAATAGATATAGAAGATATATTACTAAGAAATCTATTACTATCTATAGTCTAGTAGAGGAAAAAAGTAACTAGTATAAAGTAGAAGTAGAAGTATTAAGTATAATAGATTAGTACCTACTATAGATAGCTAAAATTTAACTTTTTTTAGGTTCTACTTATACGCTTTTACTATAGTAGGTATTAAATCTTATCTTATACTGTACTATAAGTAAGTACTATACCTTTACTTTAGAGTATAGCTCTTATAGGTAAGTAAGTAAGAAAGCTACGCAGCTAAGTAAACTATAAATATATATTTAAAGTATAATCTTACACTATAAGTAAGAGAGATTAAATATATAATTATAACTATAACTTAGTAAAAGTTTATAATATATAATAGCTAAGTAAATAGTACTTAGTATTAATAGCTAAATATAATACTTAAGAGCTTATTAAAGTATTATAGCTATTAGGTAATAATAGTAAGAGCGTATATACGCAGAAACGTATAGGCTAAAAAAGACAGCTAAGATAGGTAAGGTAGGTAAAGTAAGTAAGATATTAAAGAGAAAGAGAGTAAAAAGTAGAAGATATTAAATTAAAGATAAGATATACTAGTAATTATAGTATACTAAGATAGTATTAGGTAGAGCTAACTTTTATAGTATATAAGAGGACGTAAAGTAAAGGTAAAAGTAAGAGTAAAAGATAATAGCTACTATCTTAGTATTACTAGTATAAATATATTACTATTACTAGCAGCTTCTAAAGTACTAAAATAGTAATATAAAGACTCTATAAGCGTAGCTACGTATATAAGATAGTAAGATAGGGTAGTAAAAGTAAAAGTAAATACTCTATTATATAAAGAAGTCTTAGTATTAGTAAAGTATAGAATATTATAGAACTATACCTTATAAAAATAACGAAGGTAAAAGAATAGTAAAGTTATATAAAGTAGTAGGCGTACTAGTAGTATAGTAAAAGTCTTTTTTTAAGAGACTAAGAATAGCGCTGCCTAAGACCTTACTATATATATATAGTAAAAATAATAGAATAAGGTAATAGGTTACTACTAAGAGAAGATAGTGTAGGGACTATATATAATTAGAAAAAGTCTTTTTATAGATAACTAAGATTATTAAAAGTAGGAGTAAAAGTAAAGTCTATTTTATTTTTATTATCTAGTGTAGTAGGCTAGTTACTCTCGTTACCTAAATTAGTTATATCTAAGTCTAGGCTAGAGGATAAGTACTATATTTTAATCTATTTATCTACCTCTAATAAGTAAGTAGTAAGATAGATAAGTTTATTAGAAACGCCTATATTATATCCTTATTATACTATATACTTAGATAAGTACCTAGATAGAGGTATACGAAGGGTCTAGATTTAGTATTTCTAGTTATTCTTATTTAGGATCTACTATTAGTCTATAGTAGCTTCGTTAAATAGGTAAGTAACTCTAAGATAGCTATAGTAGATATTAAGTAATATAATATTAATATCTATAAAGTAAAGAAATATCTACTTTATCTTACTTAATAGCCTATTACGTTAGCGCTATTTCTACTTCTCTACTAAATTATGTTTTAATACCTTTATAACTATAATCTCTTTATTAAAGTTATAGTATAAAATAGCTTATAGATATTAAGAGATAGTAGTACTAAAGATATCTTTAAAAGTAGCTAAGTAGTTACTACTATATTCTATACTATAGATATCTATATTATAGATAATAGTAATAATCTCCTTAAACTTCTATACGTATAGTATCTTCTTAGCCTAGTTTAGCTACTCTAATACTATATAAAATAAAAGTAGTATTTAACTCTACTATATACTATTATACTACGTTAGGTAGTACTTAGAAGTACTCTTACGCTTAGTAAAAGTAATATTAAATATATTAATAGCGTTAAGGCTGCGTAGTTTAAGGTATTTACTTAGGCGCTAGAAGGATAGGACTTCTAGTCTCTGTAAGGATACGTCTAACTAACTAAACTAGATATTAAAATTACTAGTACTTTTACCTTTAGATCTATACTCTATAATCTAACGTAATATAACTTTATCTTATACGTTAAAGTTATATACTTAGATATATATTTAGGCTAGTACTATAAAGAAGCTTATTAATATCTTATAGCTAGCTAGAAACTATATATAAAGAGTACATATCTTAAAGTAAGTAAACTCTTATATCTAGCCTTTATAGTTTATAGTACGTATAGTAGATATAGATATATCTAGTATAGCGTAGATAGTATTAACGCTAACTTCTAGATTAGAGTATTAGCTAACTCTAAATATAGGTAGAGTAAGATCTTAAACTTTAAGCTTTTATAGTATCTATATTATACTATACTAAGTAATAGCTATAGTAATATTAAGGCCCTAGCAACGCTGCTACTTAGGCGTTCTAGATAGTATATTACTATAAAACTTATTTAAGAAGTAGCTCTTTACTTACTACTTCTCTAACTATAGTATAGAAAGTATTACTAAGTTAAGGTACTTAAGTAATAGCCTTAGTAAATATACTATTATAGTAGTTATAAGACTATTAAGTTTCTATTATATAAAAGAGATAGTATCTAATATACTAGATTTAGGTCTAGCTACTACTACTATAGACTTAAGTATTATAAGCTACTAATTAGCTTTAGTAACTTAGAAGTAGTTTATATTATAGGTAAAGAGATACTAATAGTTTCTATAAGCTCTAGTAGAAGACAGCTTAGTCTCTAATTATTTTAGAAGTAGCTAAAGGTTGTTTAGTAAAGCATAAAATAGGTTATACCTTATTTACTACTTATAATAATTACTAAACTTAGTTTTATAAACCTCTAGTAGCGCTAATATACGTTTATTAACGTAGAGTAAGTATTAGTCTATAACTACGCAGCTTACTTTTACTAGCTACTAACTCTAACTTTTCTTCTTATTTAACTACTATATAAAGTACTCTTCTAAATACTTATATTCCTTAAATACTAAGTCTTACTATAGATAGAGGCCCTTTATCTAAGACGTATATTACTTTTTTATAATATTATAACCCTTATATAGACTAAAGCCTCTTAGTTAAAAAGTATTATAAAGCTTTATATTAATAGAGATAGAGCTAGCCTATATGCTAGCCTATAGGTAGATATCTACTATAACTAAGTAAGATAAGTTTAAAGTAGAGTTATATAACGTCTTAGTCTACTTCTAATTATACGTAAGTTTCTATAGAATTATAGATAACGTATTACGTAGAGCGTATTATTTATAACTAAGGTTAATCTAAAAGTACTCTAGATCTAGATAGTTAGTATTCTAATAATACTTAAAATCGTAAGTAAAGTTTATATAAACGTATAAAAAGGTCTCTTTCCTAATACTTAATAACTTTATATTATAGTTTAATACTACTAACTAAAGCTTTATAAACGTATCTATAGGAAGTAAAATACTATCTACTATAGTAGTATACTTAACTATTTTATCCTATATATCTTCTAATAAATACATAAGCACTAGTAAAGAAGTATTAATTTAGGTACTTCTAGTGTTATCTAAGAAGATCTCTCTCTTTACCTAAAACTTTATCTAGATTTTTCTAAATAACCTAGAGTAGTAATATTAGCGCTTTAGTCTACTTATAGATTAAAGAGCTAGTAGTAAAATTTAATCTATCTATACTACTATAGCGTAATTATTAAGATACTATAACTAGGAGTAGATAATATAACTGTATTAGTTAGTATAGGAGGTAGGCATCCTACTAAAGAAAATATAGTACTACTACTTCTTATCTAAGTATACTAATATATACTTATCTTACGTTATTTTAATACCTAGAAACTTAATATACTAATCTTACTACTATAAGCGTATATACGCTAGTTAAAAGTACTACTTAATATTATTATAAAATACGCTAAGGCTACTAGTAAGGAATATTATACTATTTATATTAAACTAGAAGTTAAGTAGTATATTAGTAAGACTAGACTAAGTAGTATACTACTATTATAATTTATTAAAGTCTAATATAGGAGGAGCCCTAGGTACTACTAGGTTAAGCCTATACCTAGTAAGTAGTGCGCGCTAGTTTAGCTATAATAGAAGTTAATTATATATACTAAGAAGTTTTAGTAATAAAAGAGGTATACTACGTTATAACTACAAGAGCTTAGATTAAGCTAAAATATTATTAATTAGCTCTATAATATTAGTAATAGACTTTCTACTAGAAGTATAACTACCTAATTTATAAGTATACTTAGAGTTTAAACTCTAGATTACAGCACCTATAGCTATATGCTAGTATAATTTATTATCTAGTAATATATCCTCTATAATATTTATATAAGGTAGTATCTAGAGAATAGTACTTATAGGTACATAGGCTTAATAAAGTAATTATAACTAGTTTATAATTTAATTATTAGCTATAAGTCTTAGAGAAGCTAGACGCAAAAGTTCTAGTCTAATAGTACTAATATAGTAGTAGTTATATTAGGCGTTAGACCTACTAAGTAGACTAAATTAAATAGATTAACTAATATAAATATCTAGTACTAGAGTATTAGATGCGACTCTAGTTAGTAACTACTACTTAGTAATACTAGTAGTATCCGTAGTAGGACTAGATAGCCTAGAACTAAGTATAATTAGAGTACTATTACTTAATAAAGGTAAGCTAGGCGTAGGTAAACTACCTATACTAGTATTAAGTAGAAATAGAGTTAAAGATAGTAGTAGTATAAGTAGATAAAGAGAAAAGCTATAAGTAGAGCTAAATAGAGAGTTATTAAGCTATACTAGAGAAGGTATAGAGTTTATATATTATGTAGGAGGAGTAGATATATTAGCTATTATATACTATATATTTAGTTAGAAAAAGACTTTTTAGTTAGAGGTAATAGATACACCTATTAAGAGTTACTTAAGGCCTAAGATTACTTAGGTAATAGAGAAGCTATAAAGTATAGTAATTTTATTACTATTCTTATATAATTAAATAAGACTTAGCTTATAAGTTATAGTATTACTTTCTACGTTAGTATCTATAATATTAGAGTACTAAGTCTAATATAAAGAGAATAAAGAAAAGGATAGGCTATACCTAATTATAAGTATAACTTAAGGTAGGTTAGGTAGCGTAAGATAAAGGTATAATAGTTTAAGTAGTAGAGTACTTAGAGGTACTATAATAATAGAGGGTTATAATAAGACTTACGTATAGGATAGTAATTATAATATAGCTTTTAGAATATATTATTTAATCTTTATTAATAATAAGTAACTTATAGTACTACTAGTAATCCTATATACTAAGTTTAGGCACTACACTAGCTATAGCTCTCTTTTTATACTTATAGCTCTTCTTAATAGATTATATATTCTACTTATACTAGTACGCCTCTTTCTCTTCTATAGTTATATCTAGCATAGGGTAACTAGGTCTTATATAACCTTTAGGTAGTATAAAGATATTAGATAGCTGCTAAGGGCGTAAAGAGCTAAATAACCTAAAGTATTATAAAGAAGGTAGATAAAGGTTAGTATACGTAAGTAATTATTAGTACGCTTATTCTACTAAACGCTAATATTATAAATTACCTAAATAAATAAAGGAATTACCTCTATATATTACTATAGATAATTTATTTCTACTATAGACCTATATAAAAAGTCTTTTTTAGTAGCTAGAAGTACTATAAAAGTAACTATACTAAGACTATACTATATAGTTATAGTATATAGAATATAAAATTTAGTACCTTATAGTAATATCTAAACTACTAACGTAAGTAGGCCCTAAGTAGAACTAAACGCTATACTAGCTACTTTTAGAAGTTACCTATATCTTAAGAGTACACCTAGGATGTAAATAGTAGCCTAAAATAACTATAGAATTACTAATATATAAGGTTAGAAAAAGTCTTTTTATAGAAGAGTAAGTACCTTTATAGTATAGGCTACTAAGTAGTTAACTATATACCTTTAAGTAAGATATATAGATAGTATTAAAGAGAAAAGGCTAGAAGTATACCTTTAGTTTTAAACTTAATTCTCTCTAAAGAGATCTTAAGGTTATCTCTCTAAGTAAAGTATCTAGTAGTAAAGTTAGTAAATATATAAGTAATATTAAACTATATACTTTTACTCTAAATAATAACTTAGATAAGGATAGATATTAAAGTCTTTTTATAGGTAAAGATAGTAATATTATAGAAGAGTATCTAGATATAGTATATAAAGAAGTAGTTATTTAGGTTAATATAAGTAATATTAATAATAATATAGAAGACTTTAGATATATAAAGGTAGTATAAAGTATTACTATAAAAGTAATCTATATCTACTAGTATGTATTTACCTATAATAAGTTTACTAATAAGAGAATATAGGCGAGAAGTATAGTTTATAAAGGACTATATAGACTAGTAAAGTATATTTATAGTAGATAGAACGTTAGGAAGTCTATTTATATATAATAGGTCTATATAGCAAATGCTAGAAAAGGTAACGTTAATAGCATTATAGACTTTATTAGTTTTTTTATAGTTAATACTATAGTCCTATTAATAGTTAGGGGTAGCCTTATAGAGAAAGAAGGTATAGTAGCCTAAAAGGTATACTTAAACTAGTTTAGTAGTTATATAGTAAGTATTATAAATAGTCTCTAATAGGTTACCTCCTCTACTAAGTTTAATAGTAATAACTAGTAGATTCTATATATAGTTAGCAGATACTATAGTCTTAAGAATAAAGTAGTAATATCTTATAATATATAGTTTTATTAGGTATAGAGTTAGTATACTCTTTCTAGAAGATAAGAGAGGTTATTAGAAGATAAATAATAGTATTCTAGTATAAAGTTAGTTAACTTATAGGCGTAGTGCTAATAAAAGTAGAGATAGAGCTAATAGTAAGCAGCTATAAAGATAATATAGTAACTACTAAGAGTAACCTAAAGCTATTAAATATTAAGAAAGATTAAAGAGAGTTAGAGTAGAAGAGGTAGAGTAAGATATTTATATACCTAAGCTAGACTATGCTAGTATTTATTAGGTTTTATACTCTATCTCTCTTACCTCTAATATCTCTCTTACTTCTAATATCTCTCTTACCTCTAATATCTCTCTTACCTCTAATATCTCTCTTACTTCTAATATCTCTCTTACCTCTAATATCTCTTTTACCTCTAATATCTCTCTTACCTCTAATATCTTCTTTACCTCTAATATCTTCTTTACCTCTAATATCTCTCTTACTTATAATATCTCTCTTACTTATAATATCTCTCTTACCTATAATATCTCTCTCTCTTCTAATACTAGCTTTATATAGCTACTATATAAGTTACCTATCTATTACTTTATTAATCTTCTACTCTCTTCTCTTCTCCTCTTCTCTTTTACTCTCTTCTACTCTTTTCTTCTAAGACTTAATCTTCTATAACTATACTATATAGTAATAGTATATAGTTTATCCTACTAGTCTCTAGCTAAATAATCTAGTACTACTTCTAATACCTAAAATTAGCCTAACGTATAGACCTATTACTTTACCTAAAGCCTAGTATAATAGTATAACTACCTAAACCTATCCTATAATTAGATAGTACTTAAGCTATAGCTCCTAGCGCTTAGTTTCTAGTACTTTATCTATAATAGCTAGCTTTTAAATACTTTATATTTCTATCCTTCTCTACTAAGCTTCGTAATAAGGTTTATATATACCTAATACCTATAATAAGTAAATTTTAGCTAGTTACGCCTATATATAAGACTAAAGAGGTAGCTAGTTAAGTAGAGTACTAATTACTCTAGGCCTACCTTATACTCTACTAGGTAAACTAACAGCTCTAATTAAAATTTAAGATAGTACTTATAGATTATCTCTAGTATTATATACTAAAGATTATTAGTTTAGTGCTAATAGAGAGATCTAACTTCCTTTATATTCTTTACGTAGAAGATAATACTATATATACCTTACTAGAGCGTATTAATAGATAAGTATACTAATTAGTCTAGGCTATAGAAATATTCTTAGATATAAACCTAGCGCTTATATAAGTTACGCTAAGTATATAAGCTTTAATTAAGCTAACTTAGGCTTAGATAGCTATTAATATATACGTACTCTAAGCTACTATAGATACTATATATAATTACCTTATACGTAACTAACTACTTTATAGAGCTAGAGCTAATATACTATAGATAGAATTAGCGTTAGATATTAGAGACTTTATAGTTAAAGTATTAACGCTACTATATTTTAGTATAAGTTAGGTACCTACAGCTATTATCTATCTATATCTCCTACTATAGATATATATAAACTATATATATATAATTACTATTATTAAAGATTTTTAATACTTTATAGACTATAGCTATTTCTAGGTTACTATTTATATCTATATAATAGAATAAAGCTAGGATAAATAGCTATATTAGCTTAGAGTAGTTAGAAGTAGCGTTATATTTATTCTAGATAAAAGAACGCACGCTCTAGGCTATAGAAGTAGCTATATTAAGGCTTAGTTATAATAAGCTATAAGTATATTAGGTACGTAAAAAAAGTCTTTTTATATATAACTAGATATAGAGAAAGTGCTACTATCCTTAATATTATAAGGTATAGTATAGGAAAAAAGCTTTAAGAAAGAGAGAATATACTTATTTTAGCGTAGTAAGATAGAGGTAGGGTTTATAGGATTAGCCTATATTAGTAGTTACTCTTTAATTAATCTCCTAATATATAGGAGTTACTTACGTAATATTCTTAAAGATGCTTTTTTTCTTACTATAATAGATTATAATTATATAGTTACGTTATTAGTAGTCTTAGATTCTATCCTTATAGCTAAAAAAAAAAAGGAAATAGTAGTATACTATATAATAGGATACTTAAGTAATAATTTAAATTTCTCTTATAATTAAAATGCAGTTAAAGTTTAATTCCTTTTAAATATAATAGACCTAGGTTCTAACTTATATTTAATAGTTACTAGGATACCTATAAACTATTAAATAGTTTAATATTATATTTTTAGTTTTTAATATAGAGAAAGTATTAAAAACATTAGAGAATTAATTAGGAAGTTTAGTATATTAGAACAGTAGTATATTCTAGGCTGCGCGTACGTAGTTTAATAAAAAAAGACTTTTTTAAGAGCTATATAATAGGTATAAGTAGTAGATAGAGTTATAGCCTCCTAGTACTACTTAGAGAGCACTTTAGCTTATAGAAAAAGTCTTTTTTTAAAGGTATAGGATAGATATATAGAATATACTAAGGAGAAAGGAGGGTTACTTACTTAGACTTTAAACATAATATATAGATAGTCCTTAAGAATAATAGTATCTAGAATACTACTAGTAAAGGTCTAGTAGGTAAATTAAAGGTTATAATTAGAGTACTATTTAAACATCTCTATATAGACTCCTATACCTAATTATAGAAGATTATAAGTAATAGCTGCAGCCTTATTACGTTAACTAGTATAACTTTATAGAATAATAAGAGTATATACTAGCTGTATAGTAGTAGTGCTATTAAACTATATAATTATACTAATAAAGATCTAGAGAGATATATATACTTTATTATTTATAAGGTTAATATTCTTAACGTTAATTACGACTTAGATAAGTTTACTATAATAGAGTAGCTATATATAGGAGCTATATATATTAATAATCTATAGAGTCTAGGTAATAGTAGAGTTATAGAGGTATAGATAGTTAGTAAAGAGTTATAGCTCTATATTAACTAGTAGAAGATAGGTAGGTATATTAAGATAGCGTTTATTAAGATATATAACGTTATTATTAGTAATACTATACACGTTATATATTTATTTTATAAATATATTAAGCTATATGCTAACTAGGTAATAGTAATAGAAAGCGTAGTAGTAACCTTCTTAAATTACCTTAATAAGAGTACGCGTAAAGTTAAGAGATTTATAGTATAAATACTAGTTAAGGTAAACTAGGAATATAGAGATAGCCTAAGTATAGTTAGCACTAGAGTTTCTAGTAATTCTATTAAATACCTACGTACTTAGAGAATAAGAGTTATAGGAATATATTCTAGATTTACGTCTTTAGTATACTTATAGAACTAGATCCTAGTAGTTATACTAGGTATAACTTAAAGCTAGTTAAATAGAAGAATAGTAAGAGCTATATTATAATATATAGCAACTTTATATAAAGATAGGATTAGAAATAAAAAAGATATTAAGAAAAAGATATAGAAGTAGATATATAAAGTAGAGCTTAATATATATAACTAGTATAAGCTACTTTTACTTACTACTTTTACTTACTACCTTTACTTACTATCTTTACCTACTATCTTTACTTACTACTTTTACTTACTACCTTTACTTACTACCTTTACTTACTACCTTTACTTACTACCTTACTACCTTTACTTACTACCTTTACTTACTACCTTTACCTACTATCTTTACTTACTACTTTTACTTACTACTTTTACTTACTACCTTTACTTACTACCTTTACCTACTACCTTTACTTTTTACCTTTACTTACTACCTTTACCTACTACTTTTACTTACTATCTTTACTTACTATATTTATTTATAATTATATATAAACTAAAACTCTACTTTCTACTTCTACTCTATACTTCTTCTTTACTTAGACTATAATATAATTATAGTATAGGTTCTAGCTTCTCTATTTATTAAGTATCTAAACTAATTATAATTAGATAACTACTTATCTCTATATAATAGACGTACTATTAAGTATTTAGAGACTTAGTAGGTAATACTAGTTCTCTATTTAAGCCTTTATTAACTAATTTTAATATCTTCTAAAGGATGTCTATAAAAAGATCTATAACTATATTATTCCTAATAAATATAAATAGCTCCTTATCTTCTTATTCTAAGATAACTATATTAGGGCTAGTAGCCTAGAATATAATAATACCTATATTAACCTATAGATTTAATTATTCTCTACTTAAGTATATACAGAATATAAGTTAGTACTCCTATACTTCTTTAAGAGCTATCCTCTTAAGGTGTATATAAAGGTTAAGGATATAGGATATTCTACTTAATTATAATCTATAACTACTATATACTATTTATATACACTAGAGGACTAGTAAAGCTTATACTACTATAAGCTAGTAGTATATATAAAGACTTAGTTTAGCCTAGTAATTAGTATTATTATTAATATAGTATTAGTAAAATAGCACTTTAAGGTATTAAGGTTTAGAGTAGACTTTAATCTTATAAACTATACTATAGAGGAGGTTAATACTTAGATTTAAACATATATACTATATTGCAACGTAAGTATAGAGATTTAGTATATAGATAGAGGTATATTATTAATTAATTTCGCTAGCTTTATAGTAATCTAGATTATAGTAACTAGTAAACTATATATTAACTTAACTTTACTATAGTATAGTTATATAGACCCTTATTATCTACTAGCCTTAGTATATAATATCTAGTATATAGTAGATAATAGCTTTATAAAGGTCTATATCCTATTCTATATAGATAAGTCCTCTATATATTAATAGACGACTTAGTTTAAAGTAGCTATAAGTACTTACGCTATTATAGAGTATATACTATTATAGTATATATAGGATAGGCGTATAGAAAAAGACTTATTTATAATAACTATTAGCTAGTATAATAAGGATAATAGGAGGGAAAGTATAGTTAGCTAGGAGAGTAATATATAAATTATAGATAGTAGTAGCGCTATAGCTATAATATATAGAGTATACTTCTATATAAGTAATAAGAGGTATTATAAGCGTAGTTAACTAACGCTCTAATAGCTAATTACATACCTAATAAAAGTCTTTTTAGTAATAACTATAATTTATACTTAGCTAGTATATATATAAGGCTAGCTAGGTTACTACCTATTAGAGAGAACCTTAATAGAGATACCTTACGCTTATAAGGTAAGTTATCTTATACTAAAGAAGACTATAGTAAGGGCTTACTAGTAATAAGCTTCTAATACTTATTAGCTATATATAGGTTATACTTAGTTAAGCTCTTACTAGCGTACTTAGCGCTATAATACTATAAAGGCGAGGGCGATAGAGTAAAAGCTATAAATAGTACTAATCTACTCTTCTTAAGGTTAGCCTTATAAGTCTTACGTAAATAATTAGTACTTAGCGTAGCTTAATAAAAGAGGCTTACTATATACGCTATAACCTTATAATTAGAAGGCGTGTCTTTTATAAGTAGAGTAAGAGAGACTATAGACTTAAAGAACGCGTTAACGTTAGATAGAATAAGTAGTATACTCTTAGTTCTTAGTAACTATTTATTAACTTAAGGAGGTAATTTATAGTTAGCTATGTAAGTATAGTGCGCTATACTAGTATAGTAACTCTATATATAAGTATCTAGGTTAAGTAGCTTTATAAGCAGTAACTTAGACGTATCTAAGTAAGGTACTTTAGTTAGTATATCTATATAACCTAATAGTTTAGTAGGCTTAACTACTACCTTTATAGAATCTTAAAGCACTTAACTAAATACTTAGGTAGCCTTTAATAGTATAGGCAAGATAGGCGTAGTATATAATCTACTAAATATTAGGATATTTATACTAAAGAACTTCTTCTTTAAGCTCTTAATAAGCTCTTATAACTTAAGCTTTTTCTCTTTCTCTACTATAGTAGCGTAATACTCTTCTTATAGGTCTTATTTTATAATAATTACTTTATTTTCTCTAGTTTTATCTATAATAGTTAGTTACTATCTCTTAGTTAACTCCTCTTAGGTACTTACTTAAGAATAGTATAGGAGGCACCTAACTAGTTATCTTAAATAAGTTTAGCTCTTTATAAGCCTTAATCTTAGCTCTTAACGTCTTTATATTACTATCTAGTATCTTTAGCTAAGCTTACGTAGCAGCTATATTATAGTAGCTATAGTCTAAATATCTTAAGTAATTAGTTAATTAACTAATAGTAGAGCTTTAGTTTAACTTATAGAGTAAAGCGTATAACTCTTCTATTAGAGCTAATAAAGCGTTTATTATAGAAGTATAGCTCTTCTAAGAAACTAACTATAGAGATAGAAGATATAAACTGTTATACTCTAGAAGGGACGTTAGTAAGCTAATTATAGAATAGGCGCCTTATTAAGTAGAAGATAAAGTATTCTAGTTTTCTTTATACTAATAGTGCTGCTGCTATTAGTACTACTAGTAGCTACTAGTACGAAAAGAGTATACTAGTTAAGCTATAAGCGCACGTTAAAGTAGAAGTAGGATATAAATAGGAAGTAGCTATTTCTTCTAGTCTATAAAGTAAGTATATAAGTTAAGCTATAGGCGCGTATTAAGGTAGAAGTAAGATATAAATAGAAGGTAGCTATCTCTTTTAGTCTATAAAGTAAGTGCGTAGGTTAAGCTATAGGTATGTGTTAAGGTAGAAGTAGGATATAAATAAAAGGTAGCTATTTCTTCTAGTCTTTAAATAGGTTAATTATATAGTAGCTAAGTCTTCTAGTTTAGTATTATATTATAATTATAAAAAGCTATAGTAGATAAGTTATAAAGAGGTTAAGGCGTTATCTTATAGAGATAGTACTAGTACTACTATTAAAACTACTACTATTATAGATGTACATAGTGTAAATAATATAGAAGGTTATATAGGATATAAGTAGGAGGTAGCTATATCTCTTCTAGTACCTAAAGGCGTTAGCTATACTATAGTAAGTCTTCTAGTTAAGTATTTTATACTAGATATAAAATATTATTATAGATAAGATTATAGCGCTTCTAAAATAGTAGTTATATAATACATTATTCTATTAGTTAGAGGCTAAGAGTAATATTTACTTATCTTATTAGTTAGTATAGCTAGGCTACTTATAGCTTAATAAAGTATAAAGTAAATAGAGTATAAAGATTTATAAATTAATAGATAATATTAATAAGTAATACGCGTAAATTAAGCTACTAAGAGTGTTTTAATAGAGTATATATATATATATTTTCTAAGTACTATAGAAAAAGTCTTTTTTAGGACCTATATATAGGCTGTAGTTAAGTTATTAGTAATATATATAGTTCTTAAACTATACAGAAATAATATTATATATAATTACTAATATAGAAGTATATAAAATAGTTAAAAAAATTAATCTTACTAGACCTTAACTTTACTTAACCTAGAGGTGCCTTATTTAGAAAGGCTAGCCCTAGTAAATAGGTAAGTAGCTAGCAGCTACTATAAATTAGAAATTTAATAATAAGGATAATCTAAGTACTAAAGTACTTACTTCTACCTCTATATTTAGATAGCAGATAATTATAGAGTAGGTAAATAGATTAAGCTTTAGTTAAAGTAAAAAAGACTTTTTTTATAGATCTTAGTTAGCGTTAGTAGCCTAGAAAGAACTTATTAAGAGTAGTATTAGATAACTTTAAAGGTAATATAAAGATAACTATAGCTTAGTATAGTATTTAGAATATTAAGATAGTAGAAGCTAACTTAATAGTCTTCTATATAGATATTTTATATTTTACGCTACTTAAAAAGTTTAGTAAAGTACTCTATATTAACCTATAGATTCTTTAGAGTATAGTAGAAGCGTATAGTACCTTTACGCTGCGCCTTACGTCTTTATAAGACTATAATAGTATAGACTAAGAGTAATAAGGCTCTATTAACCTAAACTATAATACAGCCTAAGAAAAGTCTAAAGTAAAATATAACCTCTATATTCTTTACGTTAATATTATAAATATTAATAAGAATATAAATTATTTTATTATAATAGAGAAGCTAAATAGTAGTATTATAGAATAACGTAATAGCTAGTATAATAGTAATAGTAGGATTTTACTTAGAGAAGATAAACTAGACTTAATTATTATTTACCTAAGTAGAAGTAATATAGGCTAGACCTAAGACTAGTAGGTAACGTTTATTAAGATATACGCTATTAACTTAGGTAATACTACTACTAAAGTAGTAGGCAGCTATAGTATTATTATAAGTATACTTAGTAATAGAGAGGTATTATAAAAGTACTATATAGTAACTTATCTAGGCTATAAACGTAAGAGTAGTAGTATATTATAGACTAGTTATAATATTAGTCTAGGTAAGTAAGATAACTAAAGTTAGTATAGCCTATAAGTATAGGTTAGTAAATTTTATACTATTTAGGTTATAAGAATAAGTATACTATACCTATAAAGTATCTTAAAGAGGTATACCTATAAGATCTAGGGCCTAGCCCTTATAGTTATACTTATAAAACTTAATATTAGTATTACTACTTAAACTATAGTCTACTATATAGAATAATAAAGACTAAGTATTTACTATAACTCTAGGTTAATAGTAGAGTTATTATAAGATAATTAATAGAATTAAAAGCTCTTAAAGAAAGTAGTAAGTTTAAAAAAGAAAGACTATAGAATAAAGAGAGTAGAAGAAAGAAAAGTTATATCTAGCTACTATACTATAAGCTAGTACTATACTAGCCTACCTCTTTCTACTTTTACTTCTCTTTACTTTTACTTCTTTCTACTTTTACCTCTCTCTATCTTTACCTCTTTTTACTTTTACTTCTTTTTACCTTTATCTCTTTCTACTTTTACTTCTCTCTACTTTTACCTCTTTTTACCTTTACCTCTTTCTACTTTTACCTCTCTCTACTTTTACTTCTCTAATTCTATTTTAGGCCTAGTTTAAGTAAAGGTATAGTACTAATACTGCTATAATCTACTTTCTACTCTACACTTTACTTTTTACGCCTTCTTCTCTCTTTATACTCTATTCTAAAAGTTATTATACTTATTAAGGCTATATTATAATAACTCTTATTAAATCTACCTTTTATAGAAGATAGATGCTATATATTAAAGAAATACCTATAATAACTATATTTATTCTAAAAAGTATATAGGCCTTAAGTAGAAATAACTACTAGTTTAATCTTAACGTCTTTATAAAGTATTTTTATAACTATCTCTCTATAGAGATATAAAATAAAGTTTATAAATATATACTTTCTACTTATATTAAGCGAGTTAATATCCTTTACTATAAATAATATAATTAGGTAGGTATACTATAATATAATAATGTAGCCTTAAATTTATATATTTATATCTTCTTACTATAGATTTATATAGAGTTTAAAAGCGCACTTAAAGTAGTCTTCTACTAAAACCTATTAAAGCTATATATAAATATCTAAACCCTACTTTATAGCGAAGACTTACTAGCTAGCTACGCTAAGTTATATATACTAAAGGACTATAGAAGCCCTTATTATTATCTAGCCTACGTATATATAAAGATATAGGTTAGTATAGCTCTTAGCGTAGTAATTAATATAGTTTTTATATAAAAATATATAACTATCTCTAGATTTAGAATTAACGTTAATAAGCTTAGTACTATTACTAAAAACGTAAATAATTAAATCCTTAGATAGCTGCTATAATATAATAAAGGAGTTAAGTACTAGGTTATAGATATCTAGAGTAAGGTAGAGGCGTTTACTAGATATACAGCGCTATACCTTATAGTTAATAGTATAGTACTATTAGAACTTAACCTCCTATTATTTAGAAATATAGACCTAAAGTATCTACTATGCTTAATATATAATCTACGTTATATAGTAGATAATAGATTTATATATATATAGGTTACTCTAAAGATAAAAGATCTTTTAATAGGATTATAGATAGATTAGTTTAAAAAAGCGTATAGTAAGTGTAAGATCCTACTATAGGTTAACTACTATACTACTATTATAGTTACTTAGAAAAAGACTTTTTAAGAACGTATAATATAGTTATAATATAAAAAAGCGTAGAGCTAATATAGTATCTAATAAATAGTTTTACTACGAACTTTAGAGAAAAGCAGTATACCTAATAGTTTATATTATACTATATACTATATACTTACGTATAGATTTTAGCTTAATATAACCTAAATATAATAAAAATATAATAAATTATACTAATCCCTCTTCTTTATAGTATATTATTACCTTTAATATTACTTATACTTTTACATTAATTAACTAGATATCTTATTATTATATATAGAATATATTAGAAAGATACTATATTAGTACTAGTACTTTTTACTTACCTAGGTAGGCTAAGAGTTACCTAAACTACCTAATATAGTAACATAGACTACCTAATACAGTAATATAAACTACCTAACGTAGTAATATAGACTACCTAATATAGTAATATAAACTACCTAACATAGTAATATAGACTACTTAACATAGTAACGTAAACTACCTAATATAAGTAATATAAACTACTTAACGTAGCGTAGTAAAGCGCTATTTAATACTAATATTTTTAAGTATAATCTTAGGCTTATAAAAAAAAACTTTTTCTATAGGGCTAGGGTATATAGGATAAGCTATACTTATTCTCATTACTTAAGGGCTTAACTGCAATAATAGCTACTTTTATAGTACTACTTTATATTTATTACTCTAAAGACGTAGATACGTATACTATAGTATAATTATAAGGCCTAATATAACTATAATCTATTTAGAAGTATTATAATAAAAGTTATATTTATAGTAGAGCTGTATTAGAATATATCTAAATATAGTAACGCGCTTTACTTAGTAACTACCTACTCTTACTATATAGTATATATAACACGTATAACGTTAAAAGACTCTAAAATTTAAAAGTAAAAGAGAGAATATATTAAAGATTTATAATATAAATTCTTATACCTTATAGTTATTATTTAGAGTTACTATAACGTAAAAAGAAGTTATACTATAGTTTTTATATTCCTAGTGTTTACTGCGATAAGTAACCTAGACCTAACTCTCTATACCTAATACTTTAAATTTACTAATATATATCTAGCTAAAATAGCTATATTTACTATTCTAACTATAGAAGTAGATTAGAGTACTATATACTAGGACTAAGCTCTTAGATAAGAGTAGTACTATAATAGATACTAGGTAATAATTAAGTAGAAGGGGAATTAATATAGTTAGATAAAGTAGTTAAATAAATCTAGAGTACGTCTTTATATAATTTATACTAATACTATATTTAGCTACTACTAATATAACTAATTATAGTTAGTTATTAGTAAGGTAAGTTATTATTCTAGTAATATTCTACTTATTACTAAAAAGATATATAGCTATAAGGATTTCTACCTATACTATATACTAAAATATAACCTTTATAATCCTCTATTACTCTACTACCTCTATAATAAATAATAGCTTCTAACCTAACGTCTACGTATACTACTAACTAGCTAGTAGTATCCTTTAAATACTATAATATTTACTTTAAGTACTTCTTTAGCTATAGTAATAGTCTCTATAAAGACCTTTAGAGTACTATAAGACTTACTTTCTATAAATATACTACTAACGCACCTACTATAAGTATATACTCTAATTATATAATAAATAGACTAAATACTAACTTTATAGGATACTACTATACTAATAATAGATATTAGCCTTAATCTAATTACAACTAGCGTTATTAACCTTATTACTATATCCTAGCTTATATCTAGTATACTTATAACCTACTAGATATATCTATAAAACTATACTATAGTTAACTTTACTAGTCTAAAAGAATAATAGCGTAAATAGGCTACTATAGGACTTACTATAGAGGACCTAATATATCTATCTAAGAATAACCTAGAGTATACTATAGCTATTAATAAATCTAGTATTAGTACTAAGTTTATTAGTATAATAGTAGACTACGTCTATAACTCTAAAAGCGCGCTTTAAGACTTTATCTACGTAATAGTAGTAGTAGTCTCTTTACTTTATAATACTAAACTTATTTACGTAGTTATATACGTTAGCGCTATAAACTATACTAACTCTAAAATTATACCTTCTATCTAACACGCTATAGATAAAATACTTAACTAGAGTATATATAATCTAAGTATATATTATATTAAGCTTATCTTTAAAAGTAAGCTAACTAGGTATACTAGTCTTTCTATACTTATATCTTTACTCTAAACTAGTAGCTAACCTAAAGAGGATTCTAAGCGTAGCCTTAACTAGAAAGTATATAATAATACTAGTTAGAGCTTACAGCTTATACTAATAGTAGAGAAAGTAAGTAATACTTAGTTTATCTAACTAGATAGCTACTTTAGCCTTTAATAGGAAGACGCTATATTAGATAGAGGTTTAGTATAAAGTAATTAAAGAGTAGTATAAAGGTTATAGTTAATAGAGAGCTAATAATTTATAGGTAGTAATATACTATATATATTAGAAAACCTTAACTAAAGCCTAATTTAACGTAATAACTTAACTCTAAAATATTCTTAATATACGCTTTTATATATCGTCTTACACTAAATTCTATAAAAATAGCTAATAATACGTAGCTACCTATATAATATAAAAATAATCTAGAGTAATTAATAGACTAGTAAATTCTAGCCTACTAATACAGCTATCTAGAATAAGCTAGACTACTATAGGATAAGAATACAGCTATTAGTTATTATAAAAACATCTAATAATTACTATTATATATAAGTAATTATATAAACTATATATAATAAACTTAAATAGACTTATATACCTAAATAATTAGTATTTACTACTACTAATACTTATATAGTAACTAGGATACTAGGCTTACTCTAGTTAAGACTAATAGCTACTACTATACTTTCTAACTTCTATTTTAAGTTATAGCTCCTTATTTAGTAATAGTATCTAATATACTTCTTTTATAAATAATTATTAACTAAGGCCTACGCGTCTTAAATCTAAAAGCAGCACTTAGAGCTAAGAGGTAAAGTCTCTATATTAGTACGTAAGAAGCTTAGATAAGTACTAGTATAATAAGTAGTAACTAGAGTTTCGTCCTCCTACTCTAGAGTAGTAAGTACTTTAAACTTAGTATCTTTATTAGCTATAGCTTTACTCTCTCCTCTAGCGTTACTATTAGTATTATCTTTAGCTTCTAAGCTAATATCTACTACTTTACTAAAGAGAGGAGCCTTCTTAAGTTTAGTAATACCCTTCTTAGTAGTAGTCTTACGCGTATTAGGTTTCTTAGAGGCTAGTTCCTTATTAGCGTCCTCCTTAGGTATAGTATACTTCTTACCTTTACTAGATACCTTACTATCCTTCTTTAAGTCTCTTACTACCTCTCTTTCTTTATCTTTAATTATCTTAATAATAGAAGTAGCTTTCTTAATATAGGAGTTATAAATAATAGGTTCTTTCTTAATAATACCTTTAGCTTTAGCCTTAGAGATACTACTACTAAAAGTACTCTTAGTAGTCTTAAGCTCTACTAGGTAAACGCGCTCCTCTTTCTTCTCTATAGTATCTATTAGTATTATATATATATACTAATATACTATAATACTTATACTCTTTAAGTTACTCTACTAATAAGTTCTATAGGCTAGCTATAGCGTCTACATTAAGAGCTTAAAAGAAGTAATATAATATAATACTATTATTACTCTTAAAGATCTCCTTATTAAGAATAATATTTACTAAAGAAAATATTAGGCCTTCCTAATATAGTAACCTAGTTATTTCTAGATCTCTTTTATACTACTTATAGAGTTTACTAAGGCTACTAAAGTAGTCTAGTAAGAATACTACCTAAAGATACTAAGATAATATAGTAGTATAGTTAATAAGTTAGTTAAAGTTAGAATAGTATTTAGGGTTAATAAGTTAAGAGACTATAGGTAAGAGAGAGAGAAAAGAGAGTAGAGAGAAGGAGAGAGAGAGAGGAGGAGGTAGTATATATATCTAGTGCTAGTAAAACTAGTATACGTAACCTATTAGCGTACTAAGATTATAGCTTAATAAGCTACGTACTAACACTATATATATAGTAAAAGATATATTTTCTTCTTAGTATTAAGCTTTCTATATATATATAGGGTTATATTTACTATATAAACCTATTATATTACTACTATATAATATATCTAGAAACTACTAGGTGTTTAATAACGCAAGAGAGAAGGCTTAGTTTTTTTTTTTTTTTTTTTTTTTTTTTTTTT
>Ga0210040_10000796_pt1 | contig 50782 bp, 21 predicted proteins | sample CryGeyCG12114_NA_FD_185462 | JGI IMG/M metagenome (GOLD analysis project Ga0210040, IMG submission 185462) | Groundwater microbial communities from aquifer - Crystal Geyser CG19_WC_8/21/14_NA (SPAdes) (version 2) | ecosystem: Environmental > Aquatic > Deep subsurface > Groundwater | place: USA...
TTAACTACACCTTATTAGTGCACGTGAATGGGTATTTAGCAACAGTAACGGGCTTACAAATTACTCATGTGTCTAAACAGTGGGTGAGATAAGAAGCATGTATTCACATTCCGACAAGAAAATTGTTTTTCAGTCTGTAAGCCTTTACTAGGTATTGAAGAAATGAAATGAAAAACTTTCAAATTTAAATATTCAAAGATTCATTGTTCCCTATTAAAAAACGCTAATTACAAACCAATTTGAACATTTTCACTTGGTGCAAAAATTTTACCGGCTGAAGTTAAGGTAAGATATAGCATTGAGATTGTAAATTTCAAATTCTGTTCCATTTGTCTCCATTATAGTTTGTAGGGCTTGGAATTAAATTTGTGGGTACGTAAAAAATCCACTGGACCGTATGTAATTGAAAGTGACAAGCTTTTTGTACTATGAGAGACCAAATAATGCGTTTCAATTAGAGCATCTCTAGGGTTTGTATGTTATGTACTACTAGGGCGACATGCGCCGGATTCTGAGACCATTAAAAACTGTATTGTCCCTGAAAAACTCGTCACAGTGAGAGAATAATCTTGCTTTTCATCTGCTCAGGTGACCAGTGACCTTTCTGATTTTTTTTCTTCTCCGGCAAGGCATGCTAATTTAAACTTTTTTGGACTGCTTTGTTTGACACAAACGTTCAAAGAAAAAACTTGGTTGAATTGTGCCTAAAAAATTCATTTGTAATAGTGTATAACGTGTACAGACCCGGCCCGTTAATTTGAAACAGGAAGATTGAAAATGTCAAATTGCATGGGCTATACCAGGCATAGTACTTGTTCAATAAAATTAGTCTAGAAAGTTGGGAGCAACTTTATCACTTTTCATTGCCTACGATTAGATTTTAGGTAAACACTTTGAAACTTAAATAAGTCTACAAAGTTTCTCCCATTTAGTTGAAATAATCTGTCAGAGTGAGTTTTAATTGAATGTATTAAAGGAAGCATACAGGTTCATTAGACAGCTGCCTACGAGCTATTAGTACAGCAAAAAAAGGAGACCTAGAGATTTTTAATTAGAGAAAAAAACTTGAGTGGTAGCAATGACGCAGAAAATTGGAGAAAGTTTTTTCTCATTAAGTTCTTAGTTAGTTAGACTATTACGCATGAACCCTATATTCCGTTTACTCCTACTATAAGTTTACAGGGAATACTATTTCTCAGTCAGTCAGTTAGTTTGTTAGTAGGGAAAGAAAAAGGGTTGGTTAGGGAGAGACAGATACGTAATGACTCCCAAGCTGTAATAAACTATTTTTTCACCTCTTTTCGAAGAAAAAATTGCGGGACCGTAGTAGACATGTTACTGAAATTCAATTTTAAGACTACAACGTCGATAGCACAAAATGAACCGTAAACTTCTTTTGTTACTTTGCACCAATGGCGCTAAATTCAAATACTAAATAGGAATTTAATATTTTGTCTTGTTTGATTATATACTAATTATTTGATTCCTAATACATTTATTCTCAAGAAAAAGTTTTATCTCTGATTCAAACTTAATGAAATACTGAACCCATTCTTTTTTCAGTTCATACCTAAAGAGAAAACAATTTGAAACTTTACGGAGTCTTGGTCCAACTATACTAGCCCAAATAAGTGAGTAAATGGCTGGCTGAAATGGTCTTGAATTCGGTTGATTAGGTAGAGTCAACAGGAATTAGCATTTTATTGCCTTGTATAAGCACTCGTTTGTGGATAAACGACTAAACTGGCCTTCAGACAAAAAGGAATTAAAAGAGACTGGTCCTTTGATGTCAACTAACTCAATATTTGACTCCTTCAGAGGGGAAAAGAGATACATGCAATGGGTGAGCAAACTAAAAGGCTAGCTAAATAGAAATAGTTATAGTAAGTTAGTTTGTTATCAACTTTCCTTGCTTTACGTATAATATACCTGCGCTTTCGTTTCAGTTTCAACTCACTTTAGTACTTGTTTTTTTAGTCCTCTTTGTTCCCGTTTGTAGTATGCATGATAAAAAGTTTATCACATCTTTCCAACTCGATGAGAAATTCATTGTTTTGTTTCCGAGCACCAGTTATATTGCTTACTTCATGTGTGACTTGAGTTTAGTTACAAAGAAGGAATGTTTTATTTATTTTCACTTTTCGAATGGTAATTTCATTGTCCCTTTTGGCTTCCAGTTGTTATTAGCCAAGTTAGGAATGAGGAAATGCAATCAATTCTGTTACAGCGTCAAAAGTTTTGAGAATGAAGCTTTATTATCCCATTGTGTTCTAAGAGTACACAAAACGTCTTTTATCAAGGGCAAATAAATACTGTATTAAAATGAAACTTGTCGAGTCAGTGATAAAACTTGAGATGTTGTACTGTACCAGTACTATATGTATATCTACAGGGACAAAATTATCCATCTTAAATACAAACAAAAATGCTGCTGTGTGGGTATCTCAAAGAGAATTTTTTGAAATTTTATAAATATTACAACAGTTTTCTACCAGTGATGAGAAAAGTTGGCATAATATTTATTTCGTAACACTTAACTGCTCCATTGATTACAATCTTATTGCGTGCCACACAACTGAGAATACAATAGCTGAAACGAAAAAATACTAATCTCGAGACATGCTCACTATACTGAACTGACTGAGAAATATTAATTAGTCACTCCAATGAGGCCATATTTAATTTAGCTTTATTCCAACCATCTATAGTTTAGTTTTTGTAACCCGTAGTATATACATTCGTATAGTAACTTGCTAATGACTCTCGATAGAATAACTGTTACAATTACCAACTTATAATTAACAATGATTACATGATGCGAATCTATTGTGATTAGTTAGCTACACACTAATTATTTTTTTACAATCAACATGTTTATACACGTACCTACTCACAGTAGTAAACTTACTGGCACACTATACCAATAATATAACAATCACAAAGTATCTTAATACAAACGACCCTTTAATACTTTCCAATTCACTCACTCACTCACTATATCCATCCAAACAATCAATAAGATATAGCATGCTGCTGGTACACAGGCAAATTACTGCGAATAAAAAAATCCCAGCTTGTCACAATAAATACAACTCTTTGATTTCTAATGAATTCATATAATATAATATATCAACACACTGCGTTAATTCCATACCAAAATCCCTATTACTTTCTCAACATACCAAACCAAATCCATCAAATTTCGCTAGTTAGTATTCCCCAAATATCATTTCATCCTTACATCCCTGCTAAACATCCATGTGTATGCTACTAACTTAACTACCACTAATATTTCTCTCCCTGGCTAACTAACTAACCAAGCACAATGATAATTGTTGAATAAATCACTACATGATATTTTAAATTCCATGCTCACAAGTAGCTTTACCTACTCCAACTACGGCTTATAGTTAGTTAGTGAGCCCAAACACACTACACCAGACAACCAATACCTTTAGTAGTAACTAACTAACTAACTATTCCTACTGATTGATTAGTTGATTTGAATGGTTTTGGACAAGGAGTCAAGATGTTCTTTTGCCTTCAGTCTGAGCGCAGCTATGCTAGAGGAGCGATGTACAACTTCTCCAGGAGACACACTAGCCGGACTCCCAGGACTCATGCTGCTCCCATGGTGGTGTGAATGCGGATGATGAGGATGATGAACACTCAATGGACTCAAAATGGGGGATGACGAAGGAGCCCCCATTTTGTTTCCGCCAGAAGCCCGGGCGTCCAGTAAACTCTGGTGTTGTTGCTGCTGATGATGAGCCGCAGACAAGATGGATGCAGCAGCGGCAGCAGAAGTTGGGGGAGTTAGATAACTAGGATAGCAATTTTGAGGATGAGCGAGGAAACCGGGGAGTGCGTGAGACAAAGTGGATCCCAAGAGGGGAGATGCTGCCAACCAAGGGTCCATCAGTGACATGGCTGCCGCTTGATTTGATGCGCCCAAAAGACCTGCGGCCGCCATGGCGGCTTGATTTGCCGAAGATGTTGCTGGGCCTCGTCCCAATGAGGATAGAGGGTAGTCCCCTAGTCCTAGGCGGGCCGCTTCCATTTTTTCCTGGCGTCTCCATTTAGCTCTGCGGTTTTGGAACCACACCTATGAAAAATGAATTTTGGTTAGATATGAGACAATTGAAAGCATAATTCAATGCAGATTGCATTGGAAAATGCTAAAGCAAATGTAACGTTGCTGTGTGGCTATAAGTTAGTTAAGTTATGGCAGACGGGGTGAAGTGGAATTTTTCATAAGTAAAAAGTTTTACCCAAAGAATTTGCCAATCAGAACCCTTTCCCGTAAGTGAATTTTCACACAATATAAGTTTGTATGAAAGTTTCTACCAAGAAATAGTATGACGTGGAAAAAATTGTGAAAGGTGTATTCAAGTAAGTTAGCATTCTCAGTATTTGGGCCACCTTTTTAGAGCAGTAACAAGTTTACAAAGAAAAGTTTGAAAAAATTTAGTTTCACATCCCACACTGGTTGGTACTACCTACCTAGAACATACCCATTGTGTATACAAAGAATGTTGGACAACAAAAGTCATTTCATTACGTACCACTTTTGCACTTGGTTGTTTCCCTTATCAAATCAAATCCGCCAGCAAAGACTCCCTTTTTTGGAGACCATGAAACAACGTAGACAATCAAATCTTGTGGCCAAAAAAAGTAAGCCTGTCACAGTATATCAAACTAGAGGCTTTCAAGCCAACTTTTCCAGAGGGTGAACACTCAATGGAGACTTAATTGCACTCTATTGTGGGTGAAAAAACGCCACTACTATATATAGTGGATCAATCAAAACGCATTTTGCGCCCTAATGGGCTTAACAAGTAAATCGCCCTGGAGTTATTTTCTCCTCTTACCACATCTTCTTGTTCTCCAAATTCAATTTAAACTTGGGCTTCAAAAACACTTTCCGTTTTATCTTTTTTTTTCCTCCCATCATGTCATAATGCACGCTTTTTATACCACTTTGTGTGATCCAAAGTCTTTAGTTATTTTCATCATCATAGTATAAGCTTTTGATAACGTACAAGGAATAGAAAAAAACTATGCTTGAACCAACATGTGAGTGACTTTAACAAGAAACCATCAAAACTTTCCCGACGTTCACAATTTCATTTAGATGGCAAAACTTTCACACTGCGTTTGGAGCAAAAGGGTTATTAGTTAGTTACTTACTTACTTCGTTAGTTAGTTAGTTAGTTACTTAAGTAAGTTGCTCTTCATTTTCTCGTTCAAAAAGTGACAGGTTCGGTTGCAATTTATTAAGTGTCAGTTAGTTTGTTAGTTCGTTAGTTAGTTAGCGAGTCTATAGACCCCATTATCAAAGAAAGCTACTCTTGAATTCAAACTGGTTTTCGTTAATTAAAACCTTCATCTTATGCTAATTTGGTTAGAAGCTCAGTCTTTCACTCAAAACTAGTATGTAGTATAGTATAGGCGAGTAAGTAATTAGTTGATTATTCAATAAGTCAGACATCATCATCCTTTGTGTAGTTTATACTTACTTAGCACCTATAGGATCCTTCCTAATAAAACTGTTTTAGTATTGAGTGTATACACACATGCTTGTCATTTTAGAAATCTCCAGTCTTCGCCAAAATTCCCAAAAACTTTAATGCCGTTTCATTTTCACACACAATAAACACAATGTATTTGAGTTGATGTCTTAACTAGGTGGGTAATTAGCTCTGATGTGACGTGAGCAAGATAACGTGAAGGAATCTACAACAACAAGAACGGAAATGGTTCAAGCTTTTAAGTGAATATATCTCAATAGATTACAAAAAATGTGTTAAAAACAATGATAGGTAATGAGGGGCTTGAAAGCTTTTTTTTTTCTTCCTTTGGCGCATTAAATAGTGAAGGAAAAATTACCTCCTGGTTAGTTAGTTAGCTGTACAAAGAATGAGATTTGTGTGAACAGAATATATAGTTTCCTTTGTACTCAGCTACTCAGTAGTTGATACGAGTTTTGATAAATGAGTCAAGACAGTGATGAACACAAATTGTAATGCATTTCACGGATATGCATTTGAAGAATAGAAAATTTAGAATTAAGACACGGGAAGGGGTTAATAATTTGCGGCGAGTTGTAAAGATTATTGATATGGGTTAAGTTTCTTATAGCTATAAACAAATCAATCAATTTGTACAGCGTGGAATCGTTTTGTTAAGAAAATAGAAAATTTTCTTTTCCTAAAAAAAAGTCTACACAGGTATTACATACACAAGGGTACACACAAAGCTTTCCATCGTTTGATTTAGATTTCCTTTGTCCTGGGTTTCAAAGACTGTCAAATTCATATGTTTATGGTTTACCTACCACCCTTTTTCGGTATAAAATTATGTAGGTTCGTATCCAGTTTATTTTCTTATGTAAACCATTTCCTTCGTAGCATACTGAGCGACTGTAAGTAGCTGGAATAAAAGTCTCGTATTTTTTTGGGGCTCATGGGAAAGGACTAGGAAATTTTCCAAGAAGTCAAATGTTTTAATATCATTTGAATATATATTAGGTCTTTGATAGGCTGTTTCTTGGTCTGTCGGAGACGCAACTATGAATTTCTGTCTAAGGAGATTTTGATTCTACGAAAATCCAATTTCCGTTTCCTATAATATTTGTATACCTACTCGAGCCATTTCTTTTTGATGTAGAACCAGTCTTCCTGTTTGTCATTATATATGGCTACAGAACTGCCTCTGATAAATTGAAATTGTAACTTTAACTTGATGGAAGCTGTTGTCAAAGCCAATCATTCAATCAATAATAAGGACTGGCCAATTAAATTTAAGAACAACGGGGAGAAAAATTGTTCAAATTTTTAAATTACTTTTTGTCACGGACATGCTGTTTTTTCTGTCGTTTGTTTAATATTAACGATATTGTTGATGCTTACATCATACTGGATTTATAGAATGCAGTTATACAATGTACACCCTTTCCTTTCCATTGACTATTACATGTATTTGTAGCACCACGCATCAGATTACGAAATTCGAGTGCATAGGGAAAATTATTATTATTATTATTATTGTATTGAAAGTCTAAGTGCACTCCACACCTCCACATCCTCCTGTGATTTATAACAAACACGGCTTCTATGAATCTTTTCATGTTCCATTTAATTTTTTAGTGCGTCACAATGTCTCCATAATAGGATCATAGAATCAAATCTTGTTTTTCCATTCAATGCATAATAGGGATCGCATGTAACACACACAGCTATTTCCTCACATCAAACAGTGTCAAATATCGCCCATTACTCAATTTTATTTCAGTTAGTTAGTTAGCGGGATGTGAAATCGAGTCTGAATTCTCATGTTTATGTCATACACCAGTTACATATATACTGAAAGTAAGTATGAGCAAGACGTTTCACAAATTGGCTTGAAAAAAAGAAATAAAAAAAACTCCTAAACGAAAAATCCAAAAAACTAACAATGTAATTGACTTTTCAATAATGGAGAAAAAAAGTTTCTCACTCTCTCAGTCAGTTAAGCATAAAGAATCAATTTGAACTACTATTGCTCAAATTGGATGCAAATATGTAGAGCACTAATGTTTAATCTTTTCTGTCAGATTGATGTAAAATTTTGACAAGAGCAATTTGCATCACCTGCCATTTACAGCAAGCAAATACAATAATGATTTAGTTTTTCTATTTCAATCTGGGAATGTACAAGCAAACGCGTTGATTGAAAATGAAGTCAGTTTAGTAACTTTATTGCCTGTAGCCTTTACAGTGTATAGTCAACTACTACACAAGTTGCTTTTTACACTTGTCTGCTTCGCGCAAGTAATTTGCAGGCTAACTAAATAAGAACTCAATAAGAGACTCATAAGCATTATTATTAATTCTTTCTCAAACGTCCATCGCTTCTTCTGTCTAATTCAATTTTATGTCTGCCTTTTGACTCCCTGTTATGTGCAATTAACGTAAGTGCTCATTACTACAACTACTACGTTTAACTAGCTGTGAGCAACAAACTGTGAGTGACTTGTGCATTGTAAAAATCCCTGTGTACAAACTCATGTTATCCGTTAATTTCAATCAGTCTCAACGTTCCACATGCTTGCCATTGGAGCTCACGGCAATAAGATAATTATTAGAAATTAATGAATGCAATTAATAATTTGTAATTAACTAACAAACTAACTAACTGTTGTTTTCTTACTTATACACTCAAGTTTGTTTATGCTTTCAAACAAGCGCGATTTAAAAAAAAGTATTGCTGTAGTATATCCGTTTCAATTCTAGTGCGTAGTAGCAGCATAGTTCTACTGTGCAATCAAAGAGCATATACTGTGCACGTGATGGCAGGAAATAGAACGAAACTGATTCAGGTCCTAAAAAATCAGGGACAGATCAACATATGTACATGTATTAGTGGACAAAAGAGCCAGCAGAGTATAAAAGAAAAGTGAGATACCATACCCGCCTACCTTTTTGCTAGAGCCCTTTAATTATGTGCTCTTCTTGAGCAATTATCCTTTATAAGGCGGGTATATATACACACACAGGCCCTTTCACTTTGCTATACATTTTTCCTTTATGTAATACAAATGCTTCTAATATACCATCTGTGTGACTGACTGACTGACTAGCTAACTAAAAATGCCTCTTTCCAGTTAATAGTTTAGTTAGTATATCACTAATACCTTTATAGTTAGTCATACTTTGTTAGTTAGTTGCACGCAATGATGATACGATTTTTATCATCGTCATCTACACTTTGGAAACTTTGCTTAACTATGATTCAACAAAACGGTTCAGCTGCTTTATGCTTTACAAAAATACTATTAGCAACATGGGAGCAAAATGGATCTTTATCTACCTTGAACAATAAACTTGTATATAGGGAAAACTGTAATGACGAGAGTTAGTGAGATGATTAGAACCTTTTAAAAATGTATACAGACTAATAAAGAGTTCACGGCACTAATAATACTATGCTAACTAACTAACTAACTACTATACCATGCACTATGGGATAACAGTATTAGTAAGTTAGTAAGTAGTAAATAGTGAGTTGAGTGAATGAGTTAATAACATACAATACAATAATGGCATCAGTAGTTAGTTAGTTAGCTGATGGGCCTAATATGGTTGCCAGTAAGCAAACATAATGGTGAACACTGATAAATAACAATATGGTGAGAAATGAAAGCGGTTGGTTGGCAAAAAAAATCTCCCGCAGACTCCATATTGTCGCCTTTCATTCACTCAATATCCATCTGATAAGGCGTGAGGAACTAATAAGAGAAATAAATTAAGTCTGTTAGTGAGTTTCCGTATTATCAAGGTGTGAAAGGGTTCTTTAAACGCAATTGATAAAATAGTTAGTCATCCTACTTTGATTAATTTAGACTTCCCGTGAATGATTTAAATGGACATTTTGCTTCATTTCAGTCAGTTAGACTCCATTGCAATTCTTTCCTTGTTTCAACGCCACTAACATTTGGCTAAATGTTCTGAAAATATATGGGAAATTGTGATACGGCGCTCAGTGATTACATACGGAACACCAAAAAGTTGGGTATTTTTTTACAGCCTCATGTTTGTATGTACGCATTAGAGAATTCTGATTGGTTTTCAATTATTCTACACAATATATGTACCTACATAAGATTAGCCAAGGATTTAAACACTATATACAGAATGGAACAAAAACTAAACGTACACATGCCCTTGAGAGAGAGGAAATGTGAGAGTTTTTACAACAACTGAATCCCTAATTAAAATGGAATTAAATAAATTTGCATGCACAGGGAACTGCGGTGAACCTTTTTGATGCCATGTATACCCTATATGAGATTTGAGAGTTGCTTTTGTCACTCGTATTATCCTCAAGTGGGATCATGATTAGAGGTTGTTATCATCCCCTGAATGGGAGAATTCAAAATGAAGGCAATGACAAAAGAGCTCAAGTGGGATATTATATTATACTCAAGGTGTGCATTGAACCCATAATGTAGGCCGTCGGCTTTTTTTTGGTCTTGCGATTGAGAAAGTCCCTGGGTTGGTACAATAGCTGTATAGATTCCAGGACGGCGCGTTTTCAATGTGAGGGTGGAAGTTCATACAGCTTATTAGTTAGTTAGTTGGGCAAGCTAGGTAAATTATACTCATTGTATGAGCCCTTTGTAACTCAATATGGTTGAGGATATGGAATACGAAAGAAAGTCTGTCTCACTTTTACATTCAAAGAATGAATGACCAAAGGAATTCTCAATAATAGTGTTGTATATTTGTTTGTATACGCGATCTTTGGCCGATAAAATTCAAAAATTTACGATAGTAAGTAAGTAACTATCCACAGAAAAACCCTTATTTATATACAAAGGACGGCAAATAATGTAGTTAGCTAGTAATTTAAGGGAAAAGTGAGGAGATTTCTATCAAAATGTACAGAGGTTGCTCCATTGTGGAACCCTAAAAGAAATGGGCCGATTTAGTTTGCAAAGGACGCACGAGACATTTAAAGCAAGTTTCAAATTCCCTTGGACGATTTTACAAAATTCTATTGACATAGATTCATATCTGCCATGTGCTGTAGCTGACATCCTCTGGAGCAGTAAACATTTCTTCATTATTATATTAATCATATTTGCAAATATAAGATGGGGAGCAAATCTGGACCGTAATTCTATTCGACAGGAATTAGTTAGTGAGGCATGAGCATTAATAGACTCTGAGTGTGAGTTAATCACAGTTCTAACAAGGGAAGAGAGGATATTAATAGGAAGAGAGATTATGATTCATCATCATCCCTTTTATGTGTATAGATGTAATTTAGAAAAGTAAATGATGCAAACTACTACTTGGTTCCCAAATGAAGATGGAATTCCCCATTTTCTATGGCGGAATTAATTGCTTGAATCCAACTAACTATAAAGTGAGACAGTTGAGAAAAACAAATTTACACTCCTGTACATACATACACATATGTTTGACTAGTTAGTACATAGGATTTGGGACACGAAGAATGCATGAGTGACTCATTTGTTGTGTTTGCAAAACAATTAGGGAATTGTGAGCACGCATTTCTCAAGTAAATTACCTGCGCAAAACTAATTAGTAACTTTAATTTAAAAGCGGAGTAAAAAATTAAAAGCCTTGTTTGCTGTTTTTGTGCAGCCTCTTTGTTGTTAACTAGCATGACTGATATAGTTAGTTAGTTAGTTAGTTAGTCTATGATTGCATACTGTTTGTAGGTCTGAGTTTGCAAAATGCAAAATGGGATCTCTCCATATAATATACTTTAGCAATTAAATTCAACGAATAGTAATCCTTTCAGTCTCAACAAACATGTCTTCAACTCCATTAATGCTTTCAAACAACTTTTGCAGCAGACAAGACTTAGTTAGGGAATTAGATTTTGTGCTCATAGTGAATGTATGCTGTACCTATAACTGTATAGATCAGCTTGTGTATTTAATTGCTTCACTAGTAACAAGCACACCCTTGAAGACTGACTATAGATAATACTCAATGCAGAGCAAATAACCTACTACTCTCTAGTTAGTTAGTTAGTATAGGTAGGTAAGTTAATTAATTCCTGTTGATGCGATGAGATGACTATGACTAGTGATGGGTGAATCGCATTAATCTAAAATTAATTGGGCGCTAAAACGATTTAAGCTGGAACAAAGTAAATAACTTATGGATCAATTAACATTCAAATTAACTACATTACGTGTCTCTTCCAACCTTTTCATTTTCAATTAAAAGCAAATTTTACGCTCTCCTTTTGATCTTTGTTTCCTAAACCTTGTATACCCAATTCATCAAAAACTATGCGGGATAATAACCAACAACCAACGCACCATAGAAAATGTTACAGATTTTAAAATCCTTGTCACTCTCAAATTGCTTTCTAGCAACTCACTTAAACTCATGCATGCTGTGTATAACCTGTACTGAAAAGGAATATATCACAGCATAGTAAATAAGTATTTAGGTACTTGACATTTTTTCCTGCTCCATCTATTCTATTAAACTGTAAAAACTCAATTTTCTATCTCATTCTCCCACATTAGTCTTCATAATTCAACTGGGCTTAAAAACTACACAGTTTCTGTATGCAACAATGAACAAAGCTCACTCACTCACTAGTGCCTTTTCAATCCACTCGTCCCTGCAAATCTAATCAGAGCGCTCAAATTGGAAAGATTAAGTTTGACACTAAAGGAGTGGGGAGGTATGAGACGTGTTTGTTTCAAAACTTGGTTCAATCATCATTGTCTCCCCAAATTGACTTGTCTGCTAACGGCAACTATTATAAATCTACGCTGCTCCAGTCCTATGGCACATATTCCGCTTTCTACCAACTAAACTAACTAATACAATAGAATTTCACTCTACCTAACGTTCTATATGCAATGGGGTGTTGAGTAGTCTAACCCGTTGAGTTCCCGAGAAGGGGACACAACACGAATAGGTAAAGTTAACAAGCGCATGCATACATATTAGATCTGATGCATGTAATTTCACTTGAGAGTGCAAAGCATAATCTATTATGCACACTTGCATGAACATTAAATAATGCGCAACTAAGGAAGAAGTTCTTTAGTAAAACTCATCATCTATTACATTAGACTATCTTTACTGTTACTCAACGTCTTTGTACTATCGCCATTTCATCTCATTCCGTACCATTTCATCCCATTATTAGTTCCCATTGGATTATCCTATTCTTTTCTTATGTGAAGTATTGCTAATAACTTTGGAAATACGTTTTAAATCTACAGAGTATGCTTATGCCATAGAACAAGAGAATATGGACTGTCTACGTGAAAAAAATCCATCAGTATTTTACAGAATACTATAGTCAAATTAGCCATTTAGAACTAAATGTCACATTATCTTTCCACAGTTGCCAACAGCATTATAAACGCAAAATCCTCTCAAGTGGTATTAGTGAAAAGTTGATGAAATTGCCAGCGCGCTCAAATGGCCCACATGACGGTAATGATAACAGTACAAGATGAAAGAAAATGACAAGATTAGCTATTAGGGAACATTCCCTACTCGTTGGTTACTTACTTAATACAGCCTATATAGCAAATGAAATGAAATCATCCTCCTAATGTTCTCAATGAAACCACAAAGCATGTAATAATGTTTTCTTTTCTCTAAGTAAGTGAGCAAATTGTACTACTCTCTGTAATGTAATGATCATTGCAGGAGATGGGATTTTTTCCTCGGCTCAACCGCTAGTTTTGATCACTCCTTGTGCATTCGCCGTTAAATCGAAAAAATCCCAAGTTTTCCAACAGAATAGCTACAGAGGGAAGAAATGTAATTTTTCGTGGGAATCCACTGATGATCCGGATCAGTCCTTGTCTACCACTATTAGTCTATATATGTGAACAGGATTGAAAACAAGTTATGTACATGAGGTGAACTACCCTTTCTTATCGCTTCCAGTGATCTATCTACTTATACGGGCTATCAACACTACTTACTTACTCCAGCTACTATATGGATGAACCCTTGAGTGTGAACTTTTTCACTGCCTGCAAAAAGACACATGAACCGTGCAAAGCTCCCAGTAATAGACCAAACTATCATCATCCCATTTACTTTCAATAACTGTGGGAACGTGGCCAACTGTGTTATAGCTTAGTTGTAGAGCCCATTGGATAACCTTATTTTCCATAGTTTACGTTCACCACTGGAAATAATGATATCATCATGTTTTTTGTCCTTTTTTAAATGCTTCCCGTCAGAAAGTACAAAAAATTGAGAGTTATTGCTCCCTCATAAATATATTGCAAGGGGTGTAAAACACGGAGCTAAAATCCATTTTCCAATTGGAAATGTAATAAGTGTAAGTGACGTAAACACACACCAAAGCAAATTTTGAACTTTGCTCACTGTTTATGTGGAGAAAGTGTTTGGAATGCATTATACGGTGGTGTGAAAAATTCTTGACTCGTGCCATGTGAAATTTTTTCACGTGATAAATTCCCTTCTTTCACTTTGAGCGTATATACAATACTGTTGTGGCCATAAATCTATTTTTATCAAGTTTTGAGGCTTTTTAATGACTTTATTAGGTTAGAGTTAGAGTTGTAGAAAGGACACGTTTTGGGAAGGAAGAAGGCAACTGTGTTCTCATTCAGGGAACCCTGTAGAGCGTATATAAAGTGACTGACGACTGAGAGTGGTCAAATGGTCATGCATTTCATTCATTTAGTAGGTAATAAATGTCTCCAGTCAACTTGCATTAGGATATCAGTCATCTTGACTTGACGACCTTTTAACTGCCAATCTTGTTTCGGCAATGAGTGGGGAGATAAATGAATAAACTATAGAAACTTTCAACTAGCTAGGCGTGATTTTGAAATGCTTTTGCTCTTTTAATACCGCGGTGCTTGAACAATGAAATAGCAAAACATGCTAAATTCATTTTGCACTATAGCATTGTTAACTGTGGAAAATTACAAATGTGAGCAAACAGACGGAATATGTAGTAATAATTTACCTATAAAATGAGTATATGTAGTAGTAGTTAGTAGCATTAAAATCGCATTTGTTTTTGCGTGATTCATTATTCGGTGATAAATAAAATGCTTTACTTTCCGTAGGTTAGTTGCTCTACATATTCTTATAGGCTCTCCATTTAATCTTACAATGAAGTCGACAAGACTTTCTCCCGGTAATTAAACAATAACTTTCCCTTTTATTCCTACCAGCTCAAAACGACTGGTCTGACATGAAAGAAAGTGGAGACCATTGTTTTTGCTCTGTACTTTTGTACACAGACGAAATTAAGGCTTCCACGTAAATTTCATGCGAATGTTTGCTGTTATCCAAATAATAATAGTAATAATAATATGCATGTTTCAAATCACTTGATTTGAACGGCACGCAAAATAAATGGTTCTCTAATGGAATGTCAGCTCCAATGCTTGTCTAACCCAAGAGTGTGTTATTGTAAATATGGAAAATAGCTATAGCTTACCTAGTACAGTGTGGACTACTTGTTAGCTTTATATTTGAATTGGATTTCTAACTACCACTGTGTAAAAGCAACCTTTTAAAATGACTGTGTATACCTAGATGAAAGCAAGTTTAAGAGTGGATCAAAAGTCAACCATCATTCATTACTTTTTGGCAACCAAAACGCACACATGCAATCAATGAATGACAAAATGAAATGTGGTATCTGAAGCAGAGAATTTATGAACGCCAGCAGGATTAAAACCCATAGAGATTATGGCTATGCTATAAGTCATTAGTTGCCTTTTTGGTTAGTTAGCAGCTCCGTATGAAATTACTGAGACCTGATAATTAAATTACTCTTAAGATTTCAACCTGACACGCAAATCCATATATTCATCTAAACCACGGGGAAAGTGAAATGACCAGTTCTACATTCTAGATTCTCATCTAAACCTTAACTAAGTAAGTAAGTTGACGTGAATGAACGACGTTTCCTTCCCTCATAAGTCATACAAGGATCAATAGAGAACTTTTTTTTACAACTACGAGTTATTATATACACTTTTGCTCATATATAATTTGGCAAGCATGGAAAACTAGCAGTGTGGCCTTGTCGACATTTTTTTTTATTATTACAACTCCACAGTCTTATTTCAATAGCAATTTCAAGATCTACAAATGATTACAGTGATTATATGAGTGAGTGCATGTTGTTAGTTCGTTAGAAAGATTTACTACTGTACCACACAAACTTAATGAAAAGTTATGTTCATATGACTTGCCTAAACTCTTTACAGCCCTCCTAGTTGTTGCATGTCTCATTTTTCACCCGACAAGGCAACTTTATGCACCGATTGATTTAAAAAACTGTAATTTTTTTCCCTATAACTTCCTATTCAAATTACGCCAAATAACCAAGTAGTAGTAGCAATAATATGACCACTTTTTCACCATACTTACTAATACCTTGACTACAAAATCGTATACGTTTTTTAAAATAAGGCTACCCGAGAAATGGACTTTCGTTCGCGTGCAAAGATAAGATTTCTCATGCACCCACTTACACAATGAATACAGTATGAGGGAGTGCGGTCAAAACAAACTATAGTTAGTTAGTTAGTAATATTATTGCTGCCAACATTATTTGCCCCACTATTTATTTAAGCAGGAGCACCTGTATCTTACACCATATAATGGAATCATGGTTAGTAGCAGTAGTAGTCCACTAAACCACTATTGTGGACTTTTTAGAAACACGCCACTGTTGGTGGTAGCGTGATGATTATGATTAACTAGAAACACATCTACGTAAAAGTTTATTATGATTCTTGGTCGTAACGAGAGCTTTTAAGAGCCGGGGCTGCCCAACCGCATATATTAGAATGTACTAATAATACGTTGGTTTCATAAGGAACGTGAAACGTATACTTTGGGCTCTGAGAGTCTGCTGCTGTGTGGGCATTCTCAAGTGTAAAGAGACTCTCGATAATAAAGAACAAGCAGGAGCATTCGTTTTGATTAATAAGTTGGATCACATATTCCTGCGGCGACCAAAAGGTTTATCTACATGCTACATCTCATTTGAAGCCGGTGTGCAATTTGAGGATAATTACGTCCACTCAACTCCCTCAAAAATGCATGTAAAATAGCTCAAACACCTTATTGAACGTGGATAGTCAATTTTTTTTAGTTTACACATATTTCTCACCACCCGTATACATAATGCTAAATACGTGGGATCAATTGGTCGATCATCATCTTGTTTAGTTAGTTGTTTAGATAGAGAAAAAATTAGTTGATTTACCTGTAGTATGATTACTAACTACTACTGACCGAATACAATAATTTATTGTAGGTTAAAGCAATGCTATTATGGCTTTTTGTAATAGTAGGCGCCAATAGGGAGGTTTTTAGTGAGATTTTTTTGTGAAAATGAAAAGAAAACAGTAGAAGCTTTTAATCAGTACATTGACCGGCTGTAATGAGAGTCAATATTAGTGGAATAGAATTCTTGCATGAAAACAAAGTTAGTTAATGACCATTTGAACGGTTTTTATAATAAATAGCATGTAAATGCATATGAAATCCAAGGTAAAATAAAACTTTCAACGTAATTGTTTAGAACATACGGTCCACCTCCTAAATGAGAAAATAATTTATGTTTTTGCACACAATCTGGTTTACTAAGTTCCTAATCTATTGTATTATTGCCAGTTAGTAATTACGCGGCATCCAGGACAAGAATTAAATTCACATTACACAGTGCGAATTAAATGGAAATGCATTTTGCTTTCACCTAATGAATGAAATTCTTAAGTGGGCCGTGGTTAGTTAGTTCCCATTGCCTTTCCAAGTCATAAATTAAATGTAAATGAGTCGAACTGAACTTATAGCCACAACATTTAGCATTCAAAAGCATTTAAAGCTTTGCAGATTGCGAAAAAATTACAGTTAGGGTCATACCTGAACACGGACTTCGGGCAAATTGACTTTCATAGCGAGCTCTTCCCGACTATATACATCAGGGTAGTGAGATTTTTCAAATGCTCGTTCAAGCTCGTGCAATTGATATGTGGTGAAGGTTGTGCGGTTTCGTCTATGCTTCTTCTTTGGTTCACCCGACTCAGTGTTGGCAGGCGACTCACTTTTCCGGTCATCATTTTCATGGTTCCCGTTTAGCCCGTCGGGACCACCAAAATCAGAGGATGTATCCGAAATCGACTCCCGGATTTTTGTCATACCATATTCGCCTCCGGATTCGTCTGCTGAGTGATCTGTGTGGCATATTAAACAATCACGTGTCATAAATCGGTTATCTGTATGTTTTGTCTGTACCGTTGTTAATGCAATGCAAGTAAAGTTAGAGATATTGCGTACTGTTTATTATGTAAAGCCAAAGATAATTGTTTTCTGTTATTGATTTGATGACGTTAGTTAGTTTAGTAGTGAGTTATCAGTAGCTTTTAAATGGGGTGATTAGACATGCCATGTTGTCCCACTGTTGTCAGATTGTGGTATATAGTGCGTCGTATTGTGTTCACATTGATACAAAACTGTCTAGACATTTGAAGTGTGTAGGAAGATAAAATATTCTAAAATAATTTATACACACCTTGAGAAACAATAATGAGTAGTTTGCAAAATAAATAGAAAGCGCTAGGGTGGGCGAGTTCGAATGCCAATTCCCAAAAAGTTCTCATGGGCATTATAAATATAGGGAAAAGGATTTCACTCAAGTACACATGCAAACTTTTCACCCCTTTACTATAGAACAAACCATGTAAAATCCAGTTTAGATACTAAATTTGTTTTTGTCTACGTGTACATCAGATATTGGAACTCTTATTATCATTACATATTAAAGTACGCGTGCTACATAATATTTCGTGTCTGTTTTAATCATTTGCTTTCGTGATCCCATTTGGTTAAAACATTTATTCACAAAAATCTAATATTCGTTTCAGACCACATCATAGTTTCAATAACTCAAGTTCCTATTACATTATCCATGTTAATAACTTTCATGAAAAACTTTCCATACCATGTAATTTCGATAGAGCCTGAAATTACTAAGTAAGTGATGAACCATGACGTACACAGTTTGACATTTTCCAACTCCTCATTACCAAAACAAAATGTTCATACATGATTTAACAATGAGTAGTTTGCTAAACCCGTGAAAAATACGAGTTTCTATTTCATACATCGGTGAACAAAAGTGAGTACAAACAATATTTTTCGTCCCAATCCGCTTACCACGGATTTGCTAACAGATAGTGTCAGTGTGTGTATTTACAAAATGAACCACAAACTAATGATCGGTTGAGGTGCAGACAAAAAGAATAATGTGTGACCAATCAACCATGATGATACTAACTAAATAACTAACTAACTATAATCATCATTCAAAGAAAATGAGAATATAGCTACTAAAACTCCATTGATATATATGCACACCTAATTACATGCAATTTTGCTCCAGCTTCTATCCAGTATACCATACATTACTAATGCTACATTTTTCATGCTGTCTTTCTTACTAAACCAAGAATTTGACCACAGTTTTGGCACTTTAAATGTACTGCTATTTCCCATTTCCATCTTTACTCAATTCTCACTCTGTCTCCTTTCAGTATTATCAACAACATGAACAGACTGACTATATTTCTTGGTCCTATTGTTCACAACTGATAAAATCGTATTTCCCTTTACTACCTACTTACTTACAAAGGCTCTACCCTTGGTCAATCCTGTGTGCGTACAAGGAATCTAGTAGTGGTTTTAAAACTCTAGTGAGCAATGAGAATACTCATCATGTATTTACAACTAACTAACTAACTAATCACAGGTAGACAAGTGCAATAATGCAAGAGAGGGGAAGAAAAACACATATTTTGGAGTTGACTGACGGACCAAGGCGTCAAAGAACTTAGGATTGCACTTAAGTAAGACACCCGAAGTAAAAGTTACTCCAACTTTTTTCTGTTTCAGTAGCAGCAGCAATCAAATCACTCACTACTAACCACTAGAAGTAGTCTCGTTTAATAGCAATGATAGAAATCAACATTAGGAGGGGAAAAAGTAAAGCAATAATAATAGAGAAAAAAAGTGTAACGCTAACCAAGGCTTGGCTTCTGTAATGGACGTACAGAATTTAACTCACTTATTAAGTTATAAAAGGTGGAACCCATTGTCCAGGAATGAGCTCTAATTGACAGCCGAAGGTAAAAATATTGTGATGCCAATAATGATTTCACATTCACATACTCGCTTGTCTACATGGGTTCTATGTAACTCTGCGGGTAGCTTGTATTCTGTCTTTGGCTTAATTGTGTACCAGAATATAATGCATTTTTTTGTCTGTGTGGTTCGACTCACCAGTCAGATGGAAAAAATCACTCACTCAATCCAGCTAACTAACTAACTAACTAACTAGAAGTGACTATTGCATAACATACAAGTCTGTGTTCAATTGTAGTGATGATGATCAGATTTGTTATTACTGAAGGAACCACTTTGTACACTTTGAGTGAGCTAAAACCCATATCTTGAGGAGTGATCTTAATTTACTAACTAACTAACTAACTACTGTTACGTATGAAGCTATCCATTGTCAGCCTGCCTGTATCTTGTATTCTTTTGTACCAATTACGCACCTCCCGCCACACGTTCACTCTCACGCGTAATTAATGCATCTTTAATTAAGACCTCATTATACACCTGGAGCTACCAAGTTGCCAATCAACAAATCTATATGCCCCCTGCTTTCATAGACGCACACGAGTACAATCCCAGAGCATACGAACATACACTTCCGAAATGGTAGACTTTGGGCCCCTACAGAGGCCTCTAGTTAGTTGGTTAGTTAGTGTGTTGATGAATTTATTTTAACCCAGTGTATAAATTAAGTTGTATGAGTACGCAATTTATCAGTGCGAGATGAATTGATTTTTTTCCTTGTGAGGTTGAAACTTGCATTTCCAACACAATAAAGTTTATATATGCACATACGTAAGTAAGTCACAACGAACATGACTTGTAGTATGCTTATGAAATTAATATGAGTCCTTTAGGCTGGTGCTAGTTTTGATGCTAAATTGTGTATTCAATTGGCTCACTAATTAGATAGCAAGTAAACGTGGTCTGAAGTGTTAATTTGACTACACCTATGATTTAAAAGGCAATATTTCTTTTCAGCTAAATTGCTATCAACATTAAAAACGACTTTTCTTACCTCCCGACAAATCCGGAGAATGCAACTGCTTCATTTTATGATGATGAATCAACGTATGATGAGCTTGCTGAGCCTCCTTCCTCATTTCGTCCTCAGTTCTGCCCGTATTCACATATTCGGCCAAATTCATATTGTTATTACTATTAGCGGAAAAATTGTTGTGAAAATGGTCCAGGGCGTCAACTCTCCTCAACCGATCCAAATCTACTTCTTCCTTGAAACAATGAGCACTTGTGCTGTCCACAACTCCAAAAAACGAATGTTTATCCCCACTAGTGACACTGTTATTATTGTTATTATTATTGTTCCTCAATCTTTGCAAATGCTGCTGCAACTGGTGACTCAAATGGTGAGTATTTTCTCCCTTCTTATTAGCTGCAGCTCTGAGACCCAAAATTGCATCAATCGAGTGAGCACCGGGCACTGTGATTCCAGAATTGACACTGTCAGTGGAAGATGAGTTTGTACTACTATTACTGTTATTATTATTATGATGATTAGTACTCGTGGGCACTGGCACTTTGATTGCTTTCACATCCGGTTCTCGGTCACCACCTCCACTGCTGGGCCCAGTCACTACTATAACCTGGTTTGACGTTTCACTATCTACGGCCATTGCTCACGTTCTCCAATCTCTTTAATTACTAACTAACTAACTAACTAACTGAATAGCCAACTAAACGTACAGTCAGATAGAATCAATCTTTCTAACTTACTAACTATCTGTGTGTGAATGTGTGAACTCGCTGATCCAAATGTTCTATAATTGTAGATCATATAGTTTTAAAAATCTCACTTACTCACTCACTCTCTGACTATTGAAGCAATAGAGAATCTCAAGATTTTTCACATGGACAAAATTGTGAACACACTACAAAACAAGTGCTTTGACCCGGGTTGCCGCCGTTGGTTGATTACAGTGACTGCAGCGTGTGCCTTTTTCCACCTCTGTTTTTCTTTCCACTTACTGCTTTACTACTACTAGCCGTAGTAGTAGTATGGCTGTTAATCCGCGTGAAATACAGTGTTATGTGGTGCCTCCAAAGAACACAGAGATTTTTCATGCACAAATATAGAGCTTGTTTGTAGTAAGTTATCAGTTAGCATGCATGGACTAGGTAGTTTTTGGGATGAAAAACGAGCCGGTCCTTTAATAGCACGAGTATAGAAGAATACAGGACATTCAGTACTGTACTCACTAACCAACTAACTAACTAACTAAAAGGATGTAATAGTTTAGACTTAGTTTTGGTTTTAAAGGAGAGAACTATGGTGTGGTAGACAAAGTGCTTCACTTTCAATGATCACCTAATATTATGTGATGGAGCTATGTACTCACCGTTTATTGCACACAGCGGCATTCACAGAGTGGCTAAAGGTGGAGTTTTAGGGCTGCACTTGACTGCGTAGCGTCATCAGTTGGTACACTCCCTCTGTATGTAGTAAGTAAGTTAGAGGGCTTCGTACTAACTAGCTAACTCACTAGCTAAACATCAAAAGTTTATGTGAAGTTAGTTAGTGTAGAAAAAATGATGAGCAAATTAGCTGTGATGATCACATACACATTTGCACTTTTATGGGACTATGACTGATATAAATATATTATTTAATGGAGCTAAGAAGATTTTGATGGGAATGCACAAGAAGGTGTGATTTGAGATTTAAATGAGTCGGCTGATTTGAGAGACTTTTGTAAACAAGAAACTTTTTACGGATGCGTTAAACTGGTAGGTAATGCAAACTATTAGAATCAGTATGAAATTTTGAACATTCAAAATTAGGTAAAAAGTGAAAAGATGGTGGAAAAGATGAATGAGAATACAGTTTAGAGCTAGAATATTAGGTTATCTAAAAATTCTGAGTTGGTTTAAACTTTTTTTCCATCTGCGGCTGTAGAATGCTATTGAAATTTTAACGGTAAGTAGCTAGAGAGCAAGAGAATGAAATGATTATTACAAAAGAAGAATACACACACAACACACTTATACAAGAACAACTCCCATTACGGACTCTTTTCATCATCATCTCCCTTTCCGCTGGGATGTTGTTGGCTCCTCAGCCTCAGCCAATCCTGTGCCCCCAGACTAATAGAATTTGGGAGCAAGAGAGAGAGAGTAACGGGAGAAAAGTACATTTGTCTTTCTTCGTTTGTTCCATTCCTTTACTAGATCTTGCGTTCACTACTTGGCATTAAGTCTGTTCTTTTTTCCCCGTAAATAGGAATCTAAGACTACAAAAATCCCGGAATCTTATCAACTAACACAATATATCATTCTGCATATTATAATGCAGTAGTTTGCCACCCTATTTAAGCAACTTCAAGTGCTTGGAGTTCATTTAATTTCATTGCTAAAGAGTTAGTCAACACAAAAAAGCTCATATTTGGCTTGTGCAACTCAAAAAATGTTTATAATGCCAAAAAACCATATGTATCCATCCATATAGTGGTTCGTTATCCGATTTACTATGGAATCAACACCTTCCATATTACACTACGATTTCCCTTATCTGATTGGATGCTATAATGTCCTTGCATTCTCATCCACATGCCTAGGCAGTTGTATGTAGTATGTCTTTGTGGACAACTAATGGGTCCCTTTCAGTTCCTCTCAACCAGTGAGCTTTCAATCCAATTCCCATATTGGGTGCACGCATCAGATCCTCGTATTATAAGAACGGCCCAGGTTTGAAAGGATGCCTTTAGCTTGCATCCATTATGTCATTAGGACCAGCATGTAATATAGGTAGGCTCACTTGAATTAATGGATTAAAGGGAAGTACTAGGGATGAATGTGTGCTTTGCTTGTGTGAGATCCGTTGGTCGCATATCTCTACATCTTTTTTACGGGCTCTTTAAATCTCAGCTTTTATATCATGTGCATTTTGCAGCACTCGCTTTTTGGATTTAGTTGGTTAGTTTCTATAGAAAATCGGTCAAGTTCGTAAGTAAATAAGTAGAGAGGTCCATTATGTAAGGGAAGTTTGTTTGTTACTTACTTTGTTAGTTATTCAGGCATTCTTGGGTTGGCTTGTGGTTTAGTTAGTTAGCTACATGTATGGACAAAGAATTGGAAAGTTAGTTTCCAATTTTGTTTAAAAATTTCAATGTGAATTTAATGAGTGGCTTGGAATGCTCAGCTTTATCACGAAATTCCCTACTTATGGTCTTTAAAACTTGGCACGCGTAGTGTAAAATTAGAGATTGACCAAAAATCGCATCTTAATGTGCATTCCATAAGTGAGTAGCTGATATGGAAAGATAAAGAATGAGAACAAATAAACTCATTATGACTGATTTCTTAATAAGCCAATTTTAAGACACCATTCACTTTTAAATCAAGAGTCCGTCAAGAATGTGAGGAGTAACTAACTAATTTAGACCCGTAACCTCGGAACGTTCCATTTGAAAAGAAAAGTGATGATGAGTCTCATTTTAGGCAAAGTAAGTTTGGAATGCGGCCACTAAAGAGTCCACATAAGAATGAGTCCATACTGCGACACTCATTCAATGCTCCACTAATGGCGTTTACTTGTCTGTGCACACCTTATCTGTGTAAAATTTCTCTTTTGTTTTCCCAGCCAAAACATTGACGAGAAAAGTAAATCTCATTAAACACAATTTTCAACATTTCGAATAAGTGGCATATCTGAGTCTTTAACGATGTGTATTCTTGAAAGTTTATGAAAACATTAGGGTTATGCCAAACAAACAAGAGAGCTCTTTAAAGTCATTTACAACTACAGATCTTATGATGAGCTCATCAAAAAGTCAAAATAAACTTAATTTCCCTCAACTTGTTTTCTACACAATGGTCAGCAAAATGTTCCAAGGATTTCCCTCAATGTCAATTCATTTTAAATGACCAAAATGGTATTTAGCACTCAAGGATTTGGAAGTAAAACTAAAAACGCCATGTCTCATCTAAACAAGTAAATCGTTCAGGGCATTATGTGGTTGGCATTCAAAAAAGCACTCATGATTATTTCATAGAAATTGGGCCCCCATTATTTCTATTGAACTCTAAATGCACCTAAAATTCAGTTACCGTCTTGTGAATCACACTCAAATTGCCTTCGACATGTGTGTAAAATTATAATGGTGAAAATCTTTTCACACTGCTGTAGTAAATGGTTCACATGATCATTTTTTCCCTACTAAAATTGCTTTTACCTCAAAAGCATGACTTGCTTATATTCATTTTGCACACACTGTGAGCATTCAGTTGCACTTTGAATTCCCCGTTTTTTCCTGTCACCTATGATAATCATACAAACAGTGCAGAGTAACAACAACTCACCATGCTGTTTTCCTATATGGTTATGAAGTAAGTGAATAAAACATTGGCATCAGTGTTTGAACTCAACTGGCGTTTAGAACCAAGTTAATGCAATTTTCAAACCACCCTGGAAGTCGACATCTGTCACTATTCTTGTGTGTCCCGGTACAGCATATTACATAGTTTTGAACTGTATGATTGAACCTTTATGGAAGTGCGACAACAAAACAGACACAAAAAATGCGTTTATACCCATCAATGGACAATTCCAGGTCTCTCTCCCTTATGCCTAGGAGCTGTAGTGAGTGAGTGAGCGAGTAAAAGGCGTGTTTCATGAAAGATAATAATAGAATATGAAGTGAATGTGATTTAATGGACAACAATCTCATTTTTCGCTCAATTACTGCAATTTAATTTCGGTTGCTTTGCTTTTTTGGGCCGTTGTTGCGGCTTTATATAATGCATGTAATGTTACATGGTAGATGGGTTCAAGTAAAGTTTAGCAACGCAAATGGGATTGTGCGTTGTTTAGTATGCAAAAGGGAGAAGGCCGACCTATATAGCGACAGTGTATAGCTGGATGAATACATTTGGTGGATAATCTTTTGTTATAGGCTCGATAAGTTGAGTTATGAAAAATAAAGTGATTTGTATTCATACTTTTCTTACCCTCTTTTGGAGTGCAGATGAAATTTATTTGCGCCTTTATATGCACATTTATGAGATATTCATCGATCTCATTCAAAGTGATTACATTTTTACAGGCAAAAATCCTATTACCGGGGAATGAATGGAACAAAAGGCTTCTGGGCATTGTTTGTTTTCTATAGGTGAAGTTAAAATCGTTTTTTTGTTCACTACAATCAAGTTAAGATTGGAATGCTAATATAGATTTTGATTGCAGATTTGTCATCAGTACACCATTTTCATGCAAAGTGTTTGGCTGGCTTATTAGTTGTAGAAATTCAATCAGCCAACTGGTGCGTAGTGAGAGCTCAACTTTTTTATTAGATATCAGATTTATGATGAAACTATTTTTGGATGATAAATAGAACGTCGAGTTACTTAACGTTTGAAAAGTAATGGGAACTTCTTAAGGATTTTTGTGATCATCTTACCTACATCATCTGTGACAAACCTTTTCCTGAGCTGTACAAATTGTAATCTGAGGATTATAATCATTTTCCTTGTAACATTGCTCATCTAATTTTGATTATGTTGCACTCCGTTTATCAAATCCTGTTCCAAATCATTGATAAGGGATCTCAACTTTGAAGTGAAGCTTCATGTGAAAAAAGTTAGTTTAATGACTGTAATAACAATCAGCATCTAAGCTATAGTATTATTTCCTATATTTTCTTTTCATTTTTCACTCGACTGTCATTTTTGCCTGACTAGCTGAACAGAATTAAATGCACTTTAAAAATAACTTGATAAACTGAATTATTACTGTAGCGCTCGCTCTCGCTCGCTACTCATTACATTTTACTCTGTAATGATTTAACCCTTTCATTTTCAGCATTTTATCTAGTAGTTACATGTATTCACCCTTTTTACTGCATATGTATATCCAACCGTACACTCGTTTCATTTCAAGTGCGGACGGTCGAATAATATTAAAAGACGTTTAGCCTTAAATAAGTGGCAGAATGTAAAGACTACTTCACTATTTATGACCAGCTGTGTATATCAAGAGTTTAGAAAAAAGGACGGGTGTTAAAGTTCATGAATGGAGTTACACACATGTACACAATGAAAAACAGAAAACTATATTTGAGTCAAGTCAGTCGATAATAGTGCATTTTATTTGGAATCAGAAAAAAGAGTTGCAACGAGCCAAATTACTTTTGACTGACTTGGTTTCCGAAAGTTTCAAAAAAGCTGGGATATGAAATTAATTTAAAAAAACGTATTCAATTATTAATAGTATTAGTTGCTTATCAGTTTTGTTTAACCAATTTAACTCCATGTACTCAAAATGACTAGAAAATAATGCGGCAATAAAAAAGACTTGACTCCTGTCAAAGGGTTACTGATGAATTCCCTCTAGGTCTAATTTGATTTATCCAAATGAGCCCAACAATAAAGCATCTGCCATCGTTCACAACGATCAATGTAATCCTTTTGGTCTTATATAATATATTGCATTGTTACTATCATTATTGTTATCTCTGTCTGCATTGCTTATTTATTTCCCTGCCAAAATACATTGACTACTCACTCACTCTGTAAAATTTTTAGCATTCTCAGCCTCCATATTATAATGTATTTAAAAATCAAACAAAGGTTAGTTACTTACTAACTATAACTATACAGTCTTGGACTATGTCTATGAACCTTTACACTCATTTCCATCTAATATATGCATTCTAACTGACCCTATTAGCACCTTATCTATTTCCAATTAGGTGGTATTTTCCACCTTTGAACATACCAAAGATTCACGCAAGAATTTCTCAGCTCAACGGTAATTGAACCTTTTGTGCACCTCTTGTGTGCTTCCTAAAAGTAATGACACAAGTAAACTCTTAAATTGTTTTTCGATCATCCAATCTTCATATTAAGCATTTTGGGTCCATTTATGAGCCAAGTGTGAACTCAATTAGGATCACAGTTGTTGTTATTTATTTGGTTGCATATACGGGATCTTCTTATGATGGCATGCACGTCTACACAAGTCGGCCAATGCTCGTTTTAATAACCACTCACTGGTCATTTACATTAACAGGAGACTATGAGATTGAATCCATCAATTCAATACAATGCTACTGGTTAAGGTCACTTATTCATCAAAGTGTATACATTAAGAAAGAATAACTTTATCAGCAGATTAGCACTTGCCACTGTTTCCTTCCATTCCTCTGTTCACTCGTTAAAAAGAGGTAGGGGGAGGGAGAGGTGTTCTTTGTTCTCGCTACTTAACTATGTACATGGAATATGGACAACTCCATTGAATTTTGGAAGGGAGAAAAGTACATCTTGAGGGAAATCAAAACTCTTGTCTGTCAGGCATGTCAAGTCATGTCAGCTAATGATTTCATTGGATTTCAGTATGCAAAGAGTTTATGAAAAAAAGTGACTTGCAGCGAGGTTAGTAAAATGATGGTTTATGGTGCTGCTATATGTTGTTAATGTTGTATTTACGTCTCTGTTTGTAATACACTGTACATCTGATAGTTTCGTAGTGTCTGAAAGATAACAATATATGATGCAATTTAGATCAATTTTATTGCAAGTAAGGCATGTTGGCTGACACTACTAGGTAGTTAGTTAGTTAGTTAAGTAAGGACATTGGATTTTTAAATGAGTTGAGTTTGGGGACAAGGAATAAACAAAGAATGGTTGATTTTATGAAAGTCAACTGCACCTAAACATCTGGCTAGCCATCAAAGTTTTTAAAATGTGTGCCATCTGATAGGAGACAAAGTTAAAAAAAATTGAATTAATTTGAGAGCTGACGGACTATTATATGTTCTAATCCACTTGTTTTTGAACAAATGAGAAATGATAATTTTTTACAAGTGGTCCCTAATCTGACATTCATTGTATTCAACATTTTAAGGTACATGCATTATTGACGAGATAATAAACTTGTAACAATTGAAACATACAAGCCAGAGAGTGTATTTTTTCGTGTACAACAAATTGATTCGTTGTGTAAAGCTGAACTTAACTACAACTGATTTCATTCATGGTAAGTACACGTAAGAAGTTTTTATAAAAGAGCCAGATTTCTTCTTGACTACAGCTAAAATGGAAAAGGAGCAGAGTTGTCTTGAATAGACCAGCTACATCTTAAATTGGACTAATCGGATCAACATGTCTATTCTTGAGCAAATATCTCCACTTGTTCCAATAGGATTAAAATGTTACCCATGTGGCAGTCGTGGATTACATAAAAAAAAGCTGACTCAATTTATTGCTCGAATTATTTTTTCCTTTAAATAATATCTTGAAAACTGCAAAAAAAACTGCATATCTTAGTTTTAAATAAGACAGAAAACTGAATAAAATTCGTCTGATCAGATCATGCTTACTGCTTCATAGATCTGTAGGCTGGAATCGGCAATCGTATCATGATCATAATAATACAACTAGACTGTCTAAAACTGCCTAGTTCCGGTCCTTAACAGAACATGTATGTAACATTGAAAACAAAACTGTTATTGTTATTTAAGGACAGTGTATCAATAGCTGGAGAAGAATAAAATCGGAAACTCTAACTATAGCTCTAGTTTGTGATTATGAAACCATTTTACAAGTTTTGGAAGGGCGAAAAGATATAAGCACCCATTCATTTGAGAAACCGCACCTTGTAATTTACACAATTGGATACTATAGGAAAATGTGTAGCCCTCTCCAAATTAATACAAACATACAAAAGATCCGACCACATGCAATGCTAATCCTGTAATGATACAAAGTATCTCTTCTTACACACTTGGTCACATCTGCACACTCGGTTGTACTCAAACAGCAATGTGTGAATGAAGTTGGGAATCATTTGTATTCCAACGTGAATCTAAAAGGGGAATATTATAGATCTCTTGGGATCGTTTTGAAAGTAATGTATCAAATCATGGGGTAAACCAAAGAACTATAGACATTATTACATTTTCTAAGGCATTGTTATGCATGAAGCTAATCACAGCCTATTCTGTACTAACTGCATTTATTTGACGGTAATTTGTTAGACTCAGAAAGTTGTCGCTGTTTTTTCTCATTATCCCCAGTTTCCGTGTGAAAACGTAAACCACAAGCTAGACTTATGTCGCATAAATAAATGAAAGAGCGGTGAACCCGTGATATTTTGTTACACAAAGTAAATGCACAGAAGATTTCAGGGGCATTTTACTACTTTTGTCACATTTCGCTATAGTTTGTGGTATATTACACGTTAAGTAAGTGATAAGTGTTTCCTTTGTTATTGTTATTGAAAACAAATAACAACCACTAGAGTGACACAAAAGCTCCGGATTATCTATCAGTCAGTTTGAGGGACCCAATCTTTTCATAGTCTTAAACAAACGCCATTTTATCCCTATAGTATAGTAAAAGTTAGTTGGAACAATTGAACCCTATATGAAAAGGAACTTTTGCACCCTGTAATAATTAGAAGAGGATATTAGAAATACGAAATGCCACTAAGGTACTCAAAGATCAAGAAAAATGGGGGATTAATTACCTTGAGGCATTTGGTAATTTGAATTTTGCAATTAACAAAAAATCTTTGATTTTTAATTGACAGAATGGGGTCTAAAAAATAAATTGATTTCAGCTTTTAATTTCCTATGGTGGAAATTAAAAACACTGTAATGAAGAAAAACCTTTCCATCTGGTAAAAACAATAGGTAGGCGTTAGCTAACTCCCTTGAAGAATTGGTGAAGGAAAAAAAGAGTTAATAAGAAAGTGAAAATACATAATGTGCTTTCTCAAGTGGTATACTCTTTTCGCATCAAGATGATGATCCTGGTTTTCACCAGATGGTTGCTTCAGTTCTCCATTCATCATTAGTCTCGTCGTTCATGAAATTAGAAAGGGAAATTACTTTGGATAACGTGGTTAGGGTGTTGAAAGAAAGTTCATTAGCGAATCATTTGCTAATGAGTTTATATAAGAGCATGGGAACTTTGGTATTCAAGTAGCAACTGACGGAACTGTAAATTTCCCTGCTGACAGATAAGCCAAGAAGTTAAAGAAAAATTAAAAGTTTTAATTAATGATTCCAGGTGAAAAAAAAAACGGGATTTAAAAAAATTTTAGATCTACTATTCAAATTGAGGTGTAGTTGTAACTATGTATAAGATGTCATGCAATCTAGCCGATCTATTATTATTATTTTACCAAAATTAAACTCATACCTACACTATTGTGAGCTATGGAAAAGGGACTTACAGTTCTGGGAAAAACGATGGATAATTTCTTCATATTTACTTGACGGAATCCCGATTTTAGGAATGCGAATTTTATTACAGCATACTTAACTCATAAATCACATGCAATGAAAACGCACAGTGAGTACTGAGAGTACATTATGTTTAGTTTGCAGTTGTATCCAGCCAGTCTGTGAGAAATATCATGATTTTGTTGACGATTTGGAAAAGCATATGTCGCTACCTCTAGTGAGAGAAATCCAATTGAATTAACAATAAGAACGATCTGAAGCTAACTTTTCATGCAGAAGTTAGTCGTTTAACATTTCAAAGTTTAAAGTAATCCTTATTTAAAAAAATATATTTTACTTGTATTTTCTGATTTTTTATGTTTATCATTCCTTTTCTTACTATTTACAACTGTTCCTACTGAAAGTTTGAGGCAGTACATGAACTCTAAAGAAAATTACACAATATCTGCTTTGTTATTTGGTAATATGACTACTATCCATCCATGAATATTAACCTGAATTTTATGCAGAACAAGAAAACGCCAGCGGTAATTAGCATTGCATGTTAATGAAGGTTAAACCCAATGGTCAGCAGGCTAGGCTAGTGCCGACCGGCATTAAAAATATGCCTCAAGAAAATACATACACACCTTTTATGTGTCGACTCTGAACACTTGATTTGTAGTGCGTTATTTTGCCTGACCAACAATTTTTGTTTGTTTTCGTGATCGTTATTTAAGAAATCACGAAAAGGTCTAGATTATAAGTACTCGTTTTTAAATTTTAATATATTTTAATTCGGCATTGTAAGATAATTTAGCAACTGCTCAAAATTATTTCGGAGCCCGGATCGCGAGAGAGAAACAGACATGTCTTTAGGGGTAAGTAAGAAAACAAAGTTTTAGTTTCGATTTTGTAAGGAATTTAAACCAGTAAAAATCCATATCAATAGTCGGCACCAAAAAAGTTTTCGATCTAAACAGCTTAATGGGTTATAAAGAATATATTAAGCGTCGGGGAAGATTTTCACCAGCAAAGCACAAAAAGTCTACACGACGTACTCAGTAGATCACAATCTCCTATAATAATTGGAATGAAACATGGAGTTGGTGTAATACCCGGGAAAATAGTGCGTAGTATTTTTATTTACAAACTTCACGCTGCTATTGGGCAATATTGGGCATGGGCATTACCATTGGTTTATTCTTCCCGGCGAATCAAGTCTGTTTGCATTGTTAAGTTGAGGCTGCATTTAGTAGATTTTTTAACGATGGAGGAATTAGATTAATTAATGATTAACGTGTAAATTCTTAATGAAGTTGCGATTTTTGTTCAGTTTGAGTTAAATAAATTGTTAAATATGCATAATTTGAATTGTGTGCACGAACAGTTATGTATTGTCATTGTGTTATGTGGCCAACCGGCGTCTCAACTTTACATTATCAGGTTTTGGAGCAAAATTTTTCTTTGGTGGGCGCCAAGTCAAACAAATCAAAGTGACTACTAATAGTTTTATCAAAACCGAGAAAGTTTTGTCATTCATCAATCAATCACCGAATAATCATAACTTATTTCGGAATTAGTTCGTACCATCGTACCATTAATTTAATAGTAGTAAAACGGTGGAAGTGAGTGTGTAATTTAAGCATTTCGGACTGGATGGAATCACGGTCTCGATACTTGATTTTCAACCGGTTTTTACTATTACCTCCCATCCGGAAGCCCAAAATATGTATGTTGTGTTTTTTAGTTAGCTTTTCAACTTTAATTTTATTTGTGACTTTTCTGTGTATTTGATGACCACGATTGATTGATGACTGCAATATGGCTTGGTGTCTTTCTGTAAGTGATTTTGCGTTCTTGATGTTATTCACTTTTCATATACCGAGTTATTTTTAGTGGCCAATTGTCATCGGCGTATTTGAGGATTGAATTGAGTTGCTCGATAATGAACTTGTCTTTATAGCTCAGTCTCAGTGTCAAAATTACATGCCACTTACTAATGTGATATAACACTTATGTTAGTCATGTTATGTGATGAGGCAAAAAAGCCAAGATCTTAGATAACCAATTTTAGATCGTATTTGTTCATTCCCACCGGGCCGGAGGCTACCGAAATGAAATACGTCGCCATGTTTTGAGCAAAATGTCCAATACATAGTTACTACGTATTCTCAGCAACGATAGTTTCTCCATCTAGTTGCCCCCTGCTCACATTTTCCAGTTTACAGCAGTGAAGGAACATTTCCCGAAAAAAGTCGAACGCGTTCGTAGACTTCCCGAAGGGGAACTTACATCTCCAGGATATTAAGGCTAGTAGGCTCTGATGGTATATCAGTTGTATTTCTTGATGGTTACATATTGAAGCCATCTGGACCGCTGGAAAATAGCATATCCAAAAACTATTCAGTATAAAAGTATATACTACTGGGGCTCTGGATTTGCCGTTTCATAAGACATAATAAGAACTGTGATAACCTTTAACCCACCAACCTAGCAGATTAATTTGTTTTTCTTTATGTATAGGAAGCTGCATGAGTTTCACATACAGGAGTATGCAGTAAGATTAGGCATAAGATTAGTTTGTTTACACTTTAATTTGGATTTAAACCATGTAGATTAAATTAAAATTCTTTAAAACCTCACGCAGCACCAACATATTAACGAGCAATCAGTCTTAATACTTTGTTTGTGTGTGCACGTACAAAACAGTTTTGAAAATCTCACCTACAAACTTACATAGTAAATGTGTTTGAAATTGACATGTGAATAATCATGTAACGACTATTCAACTACTGATTTCTCCGACAATTGATACGACGAAAAACACCGCTACAACAGACCTCACTCAATTAAAGCGTTAAAGAAAGTGTAAAAGTAGTCCGTTTTGGTAGACATGTTAAGCGTCGAATACATATCGCATAGAAGTAGATATTAGTACGATACATATCGTTAAAAACCTTCCATAAAGATAAATTACCTGCATACTTTCTGAAGCTGATAATAATTCAAACAATAATCTACCTTCTGGAATATATATAAATAGATGTAAAGCCGGTTAGGGCAGTAGTTAGTTTAGTTGTTAGTTTGCTAGTTTGTAGGAAAAATAGAGGTTGTCTATTAACCCCGTTATATGCTGTGATACAACAGTGTGTTGTTATACTGATACTTAAATTGTACTTAAACTATATGTGAATCAACAATAATAAATTTGTCTTTACGAACTAATTTATACCCAATTGACAATGACAAAGGTAATGCGAGCAGTAGATTTGGACAATGGGTTCAGTTCTCGATCTCCTGCAACTAACTTGGATATTGGTGCTACCAAGAAGAATGTCAATAGTACTTCGACGACCACAATGGCAGACAGCAACGACAATATTACTACTAGTGCAGTTCCTACTAATCAAATCAGAAACATGAGTTCAGGAAAGGTGTCTACAAAGAATGATCAAGATCTCACTCACTCGGATATTGACATTTTCCCCCCAGGGACCCGTGCGGATTTACTAGAAGTAGACATTACAACTCCATCCTCCTCACCTTCACCATCGCATTCAGATGAGCACTCACATTCTCCTGTTTCTTCTGGAACCGGCTCATCCCTACTAGACAGGAAAGGCTACTCTGGAACCACTTCTGGCCCACCTACTTACTGTAGCCAAAGACGGGGTAATTGGAATAATCAAAATCGTGACCAAAGAGGCAATAATGGATACAATTATCAAAATGGAAGGAGGGATGACTATCGAAACAATAACTACAACAATACTAGAGGAAACAACTTTCAGAAGAAAAATTATACAAACCAATACTATCATCAACCAGGCTATAATAACAATGGATATGGACATCATAATAACCAGTCTCATAGATACAGTAATAATTATTCCAGCAATGGTGGCTACAGGAATTATGGAAATAGGTATGTGTAATTATTATTAGTAGGAAACATTATTGTAGTTAGATTTCGCTGAATGATTACACTGATTTCTGATTAACTTTTATATCACGAATACACGAATTTTGTTTTACAGACGCCATGACCAGTATGGGCATCATCACCACAACGGATTTCATCCCCACAGTGGCCCGGGAAATGTTGGCAGTGCACGATACCAGGAAAATCAGCCCTCGATGGATGCTTTGTCTGAATCACCTATGATGTACAAGCCGATGCTGAATGGGAACCCGGGAAGTCCTTTTGATTTTTTGTGTACTACTGCCAATAGTCCATTGCTGAACAATGCATACACTGTGGCTAACGGGGGTCGAGATTTCCAGTTCACCGCATTTCATCCTCATCATTTCTTTGATTATGCGTTGGTAAACTGTGGTACGAAAAATTCATGTTCCAAATTGAATGAGTGTGATTCCAATGGAAATGGAAGCTCTCCACTATTTTCGGTTACTACGCCTCCGCCAAATCTACTGATGACGACTGATCCCAAATCAGGAAAAGTTGACAGCAGTATGGAGTTGAAAATTGGGGAATGGATTGATCCCAAGGCTGGGAGCGAAAATACTGGACTAAGCAATGGAAAGAGCATAAGTGGGGATGAGAAGTGCAGTGATAAGACGTGTGAAGACTCTGAGGATTGTATGAATAAGAGTTCTTACCTGACGATGAACTCCAATCCTAAGAAAAGGTAAGTCGCCATTTATGTTTTCGATTTGAGTGCATGCGTGCTCTTTGGAAAGTCTTAATGAATAAAGCTGTTTCCAGTTGCCATGCCATGCAAATATATATAATCCTTTGTCTAGATACTTCAATGGTGCAAATGTTGGCGCGATGAAACTGGCCAACAATTTTTTTTCTCACCGCCCCATGGCAAAGCGATGCATACATCCTTTTAGTCATAGCTTTCCGCCATCATGGAACGTGGACATCAACGTGGACCAAGTTGTTGATGAAGTTGAATTTGGCGAAGTGAGAGGTCGGCCGGAGAACTTGTTGCGTCAAACAAAGTTGGCTAAAGTGAGCGAATAGTTAGTCTCCCTTTTTGAAATCATTTAGAAGGAACAGATGGTTTATGCTTAAATCATATGTAAATAGTTGTCTGAGGCGGTGTGGGCCAAGTTTTACGCTAGCCAACAGTCCACGGAGACATTACGAAAAAAAGTTGAGCTCTGGAGAGATGTCCAACGCATTGTACGGAATCTGAAATACACCCAGAAAGATCTCAGAGACGATGTATGTTTATTAAGGATTGTGTATTGCATTATTATTAAACTTTCGAATTTAATGTTAATTTCACAATAATTTACGCATACAACAGCCAAGAAACTTTCCAGTATACGGACTACATGTAGTGGGCTCAACTTTGTCAGGTTTTGGAAGTAATAATAGCGACGTGGACATGTGTTTTCTCATCAGACGGGAAGAAGTGGATCAAAGATTTGAAGCTACAGACAAACTTAGTGCTCTTATGCATGAACTTCGAAATCATACACATTTTCAGGATGTAGAAATAATTTATGCTAAAGTCCCTATCCTTCGATTTCGAGACTCTAGTCGTAACTTGGAAGTTGATCTCAACTGTAATAATCATGTAGGAATACAGAATACTCATCTATTATACTGCTACTCACAAATGGACTGGAGACTGAAGCCCTTAGTTTTGGTTGTCAAATTGTGGGCGCAATTTCAAGGGATTAATGATCCTAAAAATATGACAATATCAAGCTACTCTCTCGCACTTATGGTCATTCACTTTCTTCAGTATGGAGTTGGGCAACCGGTACTTCCTTGCCTGCAGCAAATGTTTCCACACAAGTTTAACGATCTGCAGGACGTGCTATGGATCAAAATAAATGAGACGGTCCCAACCACTTGGAAATCGGAGAACATTGATTCTTTAGGAGAGCTTCTCCTCTCCTTTCTTGAGTATTATGCACGCAGATTCGAGTATGATATTCTCTTCATATTGACCAAGCTCTTTAATATGCAACTGTTCTGTGTTTAGCATTAACAGTTTTGGTTTTAATTTCAGTTACAACAAGCATGTTGTCTCAGTTCGAATGGGATACCCATTACATGTGAAGCACTGTGCCCAGGTGAAAACGGCTAAGAACGACCCCCATCAATGGAAATATTTGTGTGTGGAAGGTGTGTTTTTTAAGACTTCTTTTGGAAATTTTTCGCTTTCATTCTTCATGCAAATAAACTTGCCCTAATAATCAAAACTAATCCAAATTGTTTAACTTTTCCTATTAGAGCCATTTGATCTGACTAACACAGCACGATCAGTGTATGATCGAGATGCATTTGATAAAATCCATGGTGTTTTCTTTTCATCATGGCAGCGACTTTTGGTTAGTGGGAATTTACAATCTATATTCACGCCAATTTCAGAATCCGAAGCTCGAGCCATTGCTGTTCGAATCCGCTAAATAACTTTATATCTCACACAATAACAAAACAATAATGCTTCGCGACAAGGATAATAATGCAGAGATAACAATAATCATCCTAATAAACATTAAGGTATTCTTTCTCAAAATAAAATATAAAATGCATATAATTTAGGCTGTTTTCCTTTTTTCTCTATTTTTTGAAAATATTTTTTTTTTTGTATTTACTCATAGTTAGTAAGCATTTTTGAGCTCTTTGTCAATAACTTGAAACAATACATATCATATATTGTGCCGAATGCCGATAATATTGTCAATTGTCATTGATGGTTTTTATACCAAATAACTGTTTGGAGTGTAAAAGCCTCAGCAGGTAATGAATGATATCTACGTAAGCTTTTTTGTTAGGACCTATGAATAAGTGCTTTTTGGTTTCAACTCTTCTTGTCTTTTTGTAACTCGAAAACTGTTTTCTTTTTGTGTGTATATATAACAATAGCAAGCCAGTAAGATGTTCCACACTAATATCTAGTTTGTTCTTGTCATAATTAGTAGAATTTACCATTATGTACCATGAATTGTTCTGGTGCGTTTTTTTGACGCTGTTTTGTCATTATCCATCGTATCGTATTGTATTAACCCCTAAAAACTTTGTCAATGTCTATGTCTTAAGGTACTGAAAAATTTTTAAAACTCTAAAAAAAATCAATAACAAATACTTAACCTATCGGGCTGGTGCCCCACCAAAAAATTTGTTTTGGTATTTGTATAACGACTTAATTTTTAAAGCTCAATCATATAATTAAAGGTAACAAAAACACTATTGTTTACTATTCCAGTAGCTATTTTTATTACTTTTGTTTTTAATATCAATAATGTGTCATATTGTCAGCAGGCTAGGTAAAGCTTAAGTTGAAGAATATGAAACGTACAATGTAAAAGCATATTGCCGAAAAAACTGAAAAAAAACGACTATAATAATTTGAGCAGGATTATCTGTGTACGTTTTTTCATTTCATTCTTAAAGATCTGGTGCCATCAAACTAAATTATTATCGCTAATTTTATACTAATTTTAAACAGTTCTGTATCATTACATATTTATACAGACACAATAGTAGTACTGCCAAAAACATTCATGTATGAAATCAACGTATCTTTAAGGTGACTTTAACTTGAAAATGTAATAGTTATCATTGCAGGATCAGAGAAACTCGGAAAATCAGGCAAGACAAAGGCCCATAGTGATACTGCAAACCACTACATATACTAAAAGTGATAATCTGTCAATCATCGCGGCCACAAGTATCCATTCTGCATTCGTTGCGTACGGATACTCATAACTATTGCTAACCAAATTGGTCATTTGTTCTTTGTCGTTGTTCAAATCGACTCCACCATTTCTGTTGTCCTCATGTGGGCAAGTCATTTCGACTCCTTCGTCAAGTCTTGAGTGTGTTTGGGAAACCTGTGAAACAAAATCTTAGTTTACCATTCACCATTTATGCAGATTGGTAAGACACTGTCTGTTTCATGGCTTGGGCTTACATATGGAACAATATAGCCGAGACCCAACATGTGGGCGAAATGCACATTACAAAATATTCTAATGCACTGTGGAGGACTAGACGCTTTTCTGTTACGTGATATGTTGATAACAGTGACGGAAACGATGAGAGAGATTCCAATCAGCACAAGACTGCAGGCATACAGGAGAACTGGAAGGTACAACACAGTCATGAGTTAATTTATTAGTATACGAATTTCACATGTGACAATTATGTTTGAAATTTCATTCAATGAGCTTTTTTTACCCAGGAGGGGAAGCTGATCTCCCAGTGAGGGTAATTTGGCTTCAAAGTAGATCAAGTACATGCAGATAATGAGAACATTTATGGAAGAGAGCGTAATTTTTTCACCAGCTGTGGGAGGTAATAGAAATACCAAAATGTTCACTATGGATATCACTGGAAATGAAAAATATTCTATAGTTACAATATACCGCTTGATTTTTTATGAATTATTGATTAAGGTGTGAAATAAGTTTATATTTTTACCTATAATAGGCAAAATAACACAAGCTATGTATGACGGAGAACTTCTTTGGAACTGATATGTGAATGCTGCCACGGAAAATGGTTCGGGACAACATGGGTAGAATTCTTTTTCATCATTGTTTTCTGCTTTTAGAAGGACCCATTCTGAGTTTTTGATGAAAAGTTGAGACTAGAATTTTCAACAGACATGGTAACATGGTATGATATTTTTGGGTGGTGAAAGAGAATTAACATTACTTTTATACTACGAAGACTCACTTCATTTATAGCGACGGAATTTCTGTCTGACTCTAGCAAAATTTCGTTTCCTGAATGGGTCCAGGAACCAAATCTTAGCTGACAAACATGTGTGTCATAAGGCCATCGAATCATTTTCAGCGTACAATGTGCTGCCACTTTAGCTGGTGGGGCCCAGTACATGCGTCCATCGGGTAGAGCAATGATAGGTGTTTCTCCGTAATGATTTTCAGTAGGATACGCACTGAAAAAAGTTTATTAATTGAACTGTTTGTACCAACAGACAAACTAATATTGTATGGTATGGTTAGTTATCTCACTTGTTGTACAGCGTAATATCTGGCACCCAAACTTCTTGAGTGGAAAATCTCAAGTCAAAGGATCCATTAGTTGTACTCGTATTCCATGATAGTCTCGAATCTACCCAGTGCTAAAAAAACAACGTTTTAGCAATGAAAATATCGAGCTGCTCTATTTAAGCATTGCTATATTCAAAATCTTCAATTTTTAGGCTTACCAAAGTAATCCAAACATTTGCTACGAATATATGATCATCTTCTTCCTGCAATTTATCGGATTTTTAATGAAAATCATCGTAATCTATTTCAGCAAGATTTCAACATTTAAGCCACATTACCACAGTGAAGTGATTCAACATAAGTCCCATATTAACTTTAAGCGGTTCATTGTCCTTAAATGGTGGAACTTTGGAGTCGTATTTATCCAAAAGTAGACTTCGAACCTCCTGTCTGCTTAAGCCACCTGTTATTAAATCACAACTTTCATATTACATCTATCTTTCTTGAATTTAAACTTTCTTTAAAGAAGCAAGTCTTACTTATTGACGAAACTAAAATTAAAATCACAAAACCAGGAGTCACAGTGTTCCAACCCATGGTTATTATCACGATTAATGGTGTAGTAGTTTATTATTTTATCACAAGTTCATTTTGGTTACAACAGTTATAGTAATAATATTTCTGGTGGAAACCGGCACTCGAAATTCTAAACTGTGTAGAATGTTTCTTTGTATTTTAAAAGTCACTATTTATTCAGCCGGTGCCATCCCTACTAAACTGAAAATGCGCATTCCTTTGGTAGATCGTTACAGTACAGATAAATAATGCAGCGGATCCAGACTGTTTATATTTCTGCAATGACCTCTCAAGACTTGGCTCCTTATAAGTGTGAAACAGATTTGACGTGGGATGCAAATCATATGCACTGGGTTCGACAACCAAAGTGTTCTACGCACGGCTTAACTCCACACACTGAAGATTGTTATAAAAATTCTATAGCGATTTGGGTAAATGCACGCGTTGGTCTAGTCATTTACAGAATAATCACAATTATTATGATATTATCACTGTAGGTTTCATCCTCAGTTAGTTAGTCGTGTTTGTTGATCTCTTTTACTTACTTACTGCACTGAACTATGAACTATGTGAACTTTCTCAAAGTGGAGTAGTACACATTATTTCACATACGATATTTTTACTAATCCATCATTAGATATTTAATGCGCAGTCACTTGTTGATAACTAACTGAGCTAGAGGTTAATACTAAATCCATTTTCACAGAGAATCTTATAAAATGAAAAAATTTTGCAATCCTACACTTGTCACCAGACCCGAATCAAACTTGGTTGAAAACAAAAAAGTTTTTTTGCAAGTTTGTCCAAAGGATTGTTTTTTGCGAAACTTGCAAGTACTTTATATGCAAATATTTACTCACTGCAGTTAGTTAGTTATAGCTAAATTAATGTTGGAATGTACATCATGATATGAAAACAATGGTAATACTCTTCTATAATGAACTCCAGAAGGTACTAGTTTTTTTAGCTAGCTAACTATAGGGCTCTGATATACTTTTTAGCTTTTTGGGTAGTTATTAAGTAAGTAAGTACAGCATATGATTCCATAACGAAACATAAGGTTGGCTAAAACAGCCTCAAGCAAATTTCCTACATAAACAAGGTAAAGTTATGCGTGAAGGTGTGTTAATTTCCTCGCTGAGAAAAAGCAGCAATGCCCATGCTGCACAAAAGTTAACATTAGTACACTAGTGAGTAACTTAACTAACCAACTGAACAAAAGTTGGATGAAAATGCTCACTATAACTTCCCATCTGAGAACATAGAAAACAAAATGCATGACTACACTAACCGTACTTTAGCCCAAAGAATAACACATAATTTAACATGCATTAATCATTATGCAAACATGACGAGTATATTATTAGTGAACTTGTTTGTGGAGTGCAAAAAAATTATTGCTTGGCTCCAGAAAAATGGGCCTATGTAATATAATAAGAGTGGTAGTGCAAAAATTTATTCATATAAGCAAGAATCTCACATACACAGAGTAAACTAAAATACATAGCCATGCATTGACAATCAATGATGATTACTTAAATAATTTTAAATTTAATTTTTTTAGCAGCTTTGTCCCCAATACGCCCATTTGGCGTTTGGTTTGCCCACTTGATTTTGATTTAAGATAAGTAGAAGACAAGAAGTACAGCCGTGATGGCTGCATAAGTGCAAAATGTGAGACGATCAATGGTCGCAATAAGATTGAACCAATCTAGTTGGTTTTGATCATCATTGAATTTCAAATCACTCATTTGTCCGTCTTCTAATGAGTTGTTAGAGTTTTCTTTTCCATCAGAAGATGATTTTTTTGTCTTCTACATATAAAAGCTTAAATATTAGTATGAACCGAATGGTATTGGTTGGTTTGTATTTAAAAATATATGGAGACTTCTTCATGTGGTCTGCAATTTACTTACGGAATCGGAGCGCTTTTTACCAAGGCATAGTACAGAAGATACAACAGAATTGCTCAAGAATCCAAGAACTTTCGGCGGATTTTTGTCTTCCTTACAACCTTTAGCATTCGTAGCTACTACTGTAGTCAATAAGTTGATAGATACTGCCAATAAATTCCATCCATAGAGCATGACTGAAAAAAGTCAATAAGGTAAAATTAAAACATGAAAAAAACTGGAGAATTTTTGGTAAAAATAAAACGAACCAATATACGGCACATGATCAACTTCTGGAAGTCGCATTCTGAAGAATATCATGTACACGCTGATTGTTAAAAAGTTGACAGATCCAATTAAAATTCGCTCAGGCTTGTGTGCAGGGAATAAAAATGTTATGATCGTCACCAATGATACAACTGTGGATTTGATTCAGGGAAATGAATTGCAATGCTATTAATATAAGAGTCCTGTGTAAATAATAGAGTAAAATCTCACGAATTATTGGCAGGATCACTGTGTACGAATAAATAGTGGATCTCCTTTGCATTACAAACTCATATATGACAGAAGTGTACAACTCTTTGCAACATTCGTATTTCTTGGACCTCCATTTTGCATCTGCTGAGAGTAATTCCCATTCCATATCTTTCTTTGTGAGCTCAGCGGGTGTTTTGATTTCCTCCTGGTCTTTGCCAATCTGTATATCGATTTCCTCAGCATTGTACGTCCATGAGCCCAGTATAATGGAACAGTTTTGAATATCTCTGGGCCATTTACGTAAATTGAGATCACAATACGATACAAATTTTGTTGGTGGAATCCATAGCACTGTTCCATTTCCATTCACTATGCATTCCGTTTTTCCAAAAATGTCTAACTGATTTGGTCTCGCACTGTAAAAAATTAGTTTTATTTCCAATCAATAGATCACTGAATTATGTTGCATCGGGAAATTAAAATTGTGTTAACTTGTTATATAAAGAGATATCCGGAATATAGATTTCATCAGGATTGAAATGAAGATATCCCTCTGTTGGGAATAATGTATTCCGATCCCATTTGAGTCTATCATCCTGCCAAGTCTGTATTTTTCGGAAAAAATAATTTGCTTAAAATAATGCTGAAAAATTATTTTTAACAACTAAACTAATAAAGATCACCATTGCGGGCCATGCTTCCAACTCGAATTGTTGTTCCTCCTCATTCTGAAATAATAATAATAACAAAGTGCTAATTTTCTAGTTTTTAACGCAAAACTAAACAAATATTCACACTAACAATTGTGTAGTAGGTCAACGTTAATGAATTGATAGTCACTGTCACATAAGGTGTATCTTTCCCAGTTCCATAGTTAGGCATGGCCATCACATCGTAGTTCTCTAAAAGTTTTTTCCGTTTGCTCGGATCTGGACTTTTTGCTGCCAAAAATGATCACAAAAACCTTGTACGGATTCTGAACATGTCTTAAAATCTCTATATTCAATTTAGTGTCGTCACTTCTTACCTGATGAATTAGCAGCACAAATCATCAAAATGGTGACAAATAATTTCAAAGTCTCCATGTTTAGAACTTTGAACAAACGTGCAAACGGATCTCTTGAACTCGAATGCGTAAATGAAATGAATTGCAAGGCCATAAAGACTTGCTATTATGGAAAACTCTGGTCCCACATTTGTCGTTTTCCACAATTGCCATTCTAATTGATTCCAATTGAGGGTATCAAAAATTGCCCAAATTATGTGCTAAGTAAGTGCGTATGGCATTGCTGCTGCGATCAATTTTAACATATTGCTCAATTGACATTATTATGAAGAGGACAATAACAAGCCCATAAAGTCGTATGATGTATGATTTCCTTCGCACGCAGTGAGCACAACAACAAGGGATCGGAGAATGAAATAAAAACATGCGTATGCATGCACGTAAATAGTTTGGTAGCTAGCACTAGATTGTGCTGGATAAATGACGATGACAACGGGACTGTTACACAGTGTGTATAACAATTACGCTGTGTAGAGTTTAAACTTGCAAAAACAATGTGCCATGTCCATGCATTAAATTAAATATGACCACTTGAGTATGAAAATAGTTCTCATTTTTTGGCCTCATCGTATCATTGCCGTAATAAACTATGCTTGCTATTTGCTATTGCCTAGCTCAATCAATAATTCATAACAGTCTGAATTTCCCTATTTGACATGCATTTTCACTATTAGTTTCGTATGGTCCTAATGTTTGCGAGTAATATCATCATTTCAACTAGAAAGTTAAACGGGAAGATCGATCAAAGTTTTAATCATACATGACGAATTAAAAAAATAATCAGGGCAAAAAAAATACAGATTTTTTTGTACTTTGCGAAATAAGTCTTAGATACGCATGTATGAATTCTGATTCTAGCGGTAACACAGTTCTATAGCATCTGTTATCTGTTTCATCTAATTAGTTATTAGATTAGGACGCAGAATGTGCAAAAATTTGTTCCCGTTTTCTACAACTTCATTGTATTTTAGTCAGTGAACATGCTTTTTGCAGCACCGCAAAGCGGAGTTCGCGGAGAGGATTCGCTAACGCTAACTATGCGAACTGATAATTAGCTTAACAACAGATTCCCCAGCTCCCGTTTTACTACTTATATTTAATCACGTTAAGAACTAACAGTAGGAGAATAGGAGTTATCTCATGCGATAAATTTCTTGCAAGTATCATGACATTTTGTGCAAGAATTACGCGAATCCCTCTCTCTGGGAATTCTCTCAATTTTTTTCATGGAAGAGTGACTTTTGTGATGTAGTTCTCTTTAAAAAACAAAAAAATTACAATAGTCACCATCAGTTTCTAACGGAGCATGGTTTCAGGTACAGACTTTGACATTATCCTCAGATAGAATTTACGACATGAAAATCGTTCAAGTCCATTGTCAAAATTTCCCCATACACTAAACAGTCCTCATACTGACTGACTTAGTGCGTAAAAATAAAATTGAGCACGTATTTTTATTAGTTAAGTTTACGAGTTCGTTTCAAGTTCAAACTCTGATTTCCGGCAACTAACTTGGGAGTCTCAAACCACGGATGACATTAGAAAACAAAACACAAGTGGACATTCTCGGACTCTAGAATGAACAATTTGACTATTTGCAGATACCTAAATGAGGGGGAATCAAGACAGGTGGATCCATTGTTCAAATTCACTCGTCATCGTCATATAAACAAACATAGTGCAAAAACTTTTAGAAAGATGCTGATTTCATGTTTTCAAACGGGCTCAGCATTATTATTATATTCGTGTAACATAATACAACTTTCTTCCGTGCACTGGTCCAGTTGCCTTGTTTCTAGTAAGTTAACAATACATTTTACAAACCCACAAAAATCGGATGCAAAAAAATTCTTTTTCAATTAGTAAATTTTTCTTATATTTTCATTGCAAACAAATGCTCAGGAAACCACATTTGGGATCAGTGTCCAGAAATATGGCTGTCCGCCTTTCTGCTAAACTATTGATCACCATCTCAAGCGTTGCTATATGCAATATACTTTTCCTCTACCTCCTGCAAACACAGAAATCAGCAACTACCTTGATTGAAACATTTACATCCAGTGATTGGTCTACTCCTGTAGAAAACAGGACGCTTTTCAAGCATGGTGCATCCACATCGACCAAACCTAAAAAAATCCTCCTATGGAATTCTTATTGGGGCTTGAAAGCCGTGTGGCAAAAAATATTTGCTGAAATTCAATATGACCGATGTCCCCAGTCAAACTGTATTTTAACGGTGAACAAATCTGAAGTGGATACAAGTGACATAGTATTATTCCATCTGGTAGATCTGCCTACATCTAACTATACGTTCCCAGTACGACAAAACACGAATCAAATATGGATGGCAATGACTTACGAGCCGCCGTACATAATGGAATACGCTGAAGTGAATTTCCATAGACTCAATGGAATTTTCAATAGAACCATGTCATATAGGTCAGACAGCGATGTTACAGTTCGGCACGGAACTTTTGTTCCCATCACCAAGGAAACGTGGTTTCCAAGGCAACTAACTCGTTGGGTAGATGCCCACGATTCCGTAGAAACTCGAAATTATGCGGAAGGGAAAAAACGTTTAGTTTCATGGTTTGCCAGTTCTAGATACTGTAAAAGTCAAAGCGGACGAGAAAAATTTGTGACCGAGTTACAAAAGTACATACCAGTAGATGTATATGGCTATTGTGGACCGTACAAATGTGGAGTTCAAAAAACACTTCGACACCCATATAAAGTTGAACATGACGATTGCTATCTAATGGTGAGCTTGGGCTACAAGTTTGTATTAGCTTTTGAGAACTCCATTTGTGAAGACTATGTGACGGAGAAATTATTTAATAACTTGAGACTAAATGTTATACCTATTGTATTTGGGGGAGCAAACTATTCACTTTTTGCTCCACCTAAATCATACATAAATGCGAGGGAGTATAACCCTCAAGAACTTGCAGAGTATTTACAATTGTTGGATGGTAATGACACGTTGTACAATGAATATTTTGCATGGAAAAGCAAATATTATATCGAGGCGCATAATGGGGTTCCACTCGCCTGTGATTTATGTGCACAGGCACACAACCCGAATTGGGCTGTGGAGAAAAAAGTGTATGAGCATTTTGATACATGGGTACATACTGGTTGTTTTCCAGGCTATGAGCAAAGCTAATAATAATAAAAGGCTGTACAAACTATTTTAATCAGTGTAAGTTTAGTAATCAGTCACAACTATTGCTACTGCCATTGTGACTGGCTTCATAAAAAGTACAATTTTCTGTACCTGATCGTTGTAATGGGATGAGTGAATGCAAATCTGACGGTTGACAATTGAAAGCAACATCAAATTGATTTGAAGTGGATTTTAATGACGGGAAAGTAAAACTGAAGTAACGAATATGTAACGGGTCTGGATCTAGCCAATGTAGTAGGGGCATTTCACTGCCTTCAGAAAATACGAGTAGTTCTCTTTTTTTGTAATTAAAACGGATGAGAAATCCTCTGTATTGAGTGGGAGACATGATTCCAGGAGTTTTGATCTTGAATACAGGTGCGTCTAGTTGAGTGGACTTCCAAATTTCTGATTGCTGGTTTTCCAGTGATCCTAAAATCACCTAAACAGTGCAAACACATTAAATGAGATTTTATTTTGTCAAAATTTTTTGTAAGATTCTGTTTCTTTAAGTGTACCAAGTAAGACGGGGATATATCGCTAGCTTCTTCTAAAAAGGCCACTTGTGCATTTGAATTTCCTTTGAATCTTATTAAAAGTTCAAATGTATCGAATTCCGTCATAAAAGGTCCCATTTGATAGTACAATGTAGGTGAATTATTGTCTACTGTTATGCCTTCACATGCTGGAAATAAAATTGTACAAATTTAGTAAAATACGTAATACATTTTTTTCAAATTTTTAAAAAATTACTTACTTTCATGTGCAAACTGCATTTTTGTAATGTCGTCGCCCTCATTTGCTTTGACGGCTTCTCTTGAGTTCATAAATATCAGGAACATATAAAACATAACAGTTTTACTATACACTCGTCTACCCATTATTATTGCTAACTATAATTAACTATAAAACCCAAACTACCACAACAAAACTTTCAAAAAATATTATTTACTTCTCAGATTGAGAACCTTGTGAAACCAATTGTTAGGAGCCAACACTTGAAGAATAATACTGCATGAAATGAAAATATTATTACATCCGTATAAGAAGAACCCTACATAGCAAACATAGCATAGCCCATGAAAACATGGATTGCATTGCATTATATCTAACTATAATAAATGCATGGATGTTTCCACTAACTGTCAACTCCCTTTTAACCATCATCCTGGTCCAGCCCTACAAGCCAGCTAATGTTATTACGATTGCCCTTATATGAGGATGCGAGTGAGTCTCCTCCATGCAAGCACATTTGGGAAATTAAATGAAAAGGAAGTACGAGAAGAAGGGTTAATTAGTGTATTAACTCTCTCTCAGATCTGTTCCAACTAACCAAGTAAGTAACTATACCATAGCCAGGTTTAGAGCCATTTAGCTAGTTAGTTAGTTAGTTCCTTGCGTTCAAACTAACATAACATTACACGCATGGAGAATGGAACATTAAATCATTCGTTCCACCAGATAAAATCCATGCATACAGGAAACTAACCTAATATGCACCATGGAAGAATGGAACACTGGACATTTGTGTGTGCTTTCGAAAGGAATCCTACATGCTGCTGATTCTGGAGAGATTACCTACCTTTGTGCCTTACAACCATAGAATGGTCATCCTTAGGCTGACAGTTGAACGCCACTTGAATCCGCCTTTTATGGTAGGTGGAAAAGCTGAAGTAATTGACCATTAGAGGTTCAGGGTCAGTCCAGTGCAATAAAGGCATGTCACCACCTTCTGGATAAACCCAAAGGCCTCCATTATTCCTATTGTATCGAATGAGGAAGCCTCTGAATTCCTGGGGAGAAAGAATTCCTGGTGTGTTGATTTTAAATGCAGCTTGTTCTTTTTTTGTTCGACGGATTTCCGATTTTTTGTTATTGTAGGAGCCAATTATGATCTAAAAAATATTATGATTATAATTAGCTGTGTGAAATTATAAGGCTTGTATACGTACGGATTTGATTTATGATCCTAGAGAGAGTATATCTTTTACCATGTATAATGGCTCCGTTGCACTTGCATTTCTGGTTAGTGCAATGTGTCCATCTGCTGCACCCTTAAATCGAACTAGTAACTCCAAAATGCCATTTTCATTTGAAAACGATTCGCTTTTGTAGAAATTTTTGAAAGCAAACTCACTTAATGTTTCGTTTTGACATGCTAGAATTTTATATAAAAAACCCGCATTAGAATTGAAAAAATTATGCCAGAAATCGGATTCGTTGCAAAATACTTACTTTCATGCAAAAAATCAGTCACTTCTGCTCCTGCATCCTCTTTACAACTTATAAGATTTGGAGATTTCAGTAGAAAAACTAGGGCTACAATTATTGTCTTGTAAGTTTTAGTAACTGGTATATGCATGGCAAACTGATTGATGAATTCAAGTTTATACTCTTGCAAACTGTTTTTATTCTTTTTTAGTTGGTGTGTGTGGATCCCCAATATAAACTGGTCCAATTTCAAACTATTGAGTACATTATAGTATATCCGCTTATCTTTGTGTGCATATTTATTCGCCATTATTTATTACACATGATTATGCACTAGGGAAGGAACGTCATGGTCCCATGTGATTTATGTTGACATTAGATTTTGCGACGAAAGGAAAAATAAAAGATTAGGATATCTTGCAAAGAATTCAAGAAAATGCATTTACTCTTAGCTGTACCACAAAAAATTGAAAACTTGACAGAACGTTTATCTTCCATTTCGTGTGTTTGTAAAATCAATATGAGTCCTTTACATATAAAGTTAAGTAGCGTAGTAGCAGAGCTTACTTATCGCTAAAATGGAGTTCATATGTCAATACGCAACGCTCGAGTTAAATCTACTGTTTACAATTTGCAAACAAAGGAGCCCATATAATAGTTTTTCAGTAGTCAGCAGTGTATACAGCACTCACTGCAAATATAGATTAAGCTAAAGCTAAACTACATACATATTGTTATGCCGTAGCAGTAGTACTGTTAACTATACTATAAGTAGCTGTTCTGCCATCTGACAGCAGTACTGGAGCATGATGATGATAGTCCCAAATCAAGTATGTTATTGTTTAACATTTCGGCTTGTGGAGGAGATTTTACTTTAAATGCTCTCAAATTCCATGCTATGATTTATCCTTGTCTTTCTTCTTTTTACGAAACACTGCACTGGTGAGCTCATTTTTAGCAGCATTTGGATTAGCTGCTTCGTCTGGAATATCCGTAGACCACAGGCCTTCTCCATGAAAAACATCCGGGAATTGGGAAATCTTTGGCTCTTCCAGTAAGTGAGGAGCAAATAGCCAGAACATTTGCTGCATTAGACACATTCAATATCAGATATCATGGCATAAGTAGTTATTATTTTGTAAAACAAGTTATCGGTGTCAAATACATACCTCAACCCATTTCGGAACACCGTACGGAGTGAATCTGAATTGCCATTGAGGTAGTCCGAAGTGAAATAGCATCATGCGATAATAATGGGAAAATGTTGGAGCCAAGAAATGGAACTGAAAGGCAGGATCCAGAAACCAAATGCTAGTTTCGCATTTTACATTTGCAGCTTTGGCTGAACCGTCTTTGTTCTTGTTTTGGGTTTCTGAATCTGGATTTTGATGAAATACAAGACAAGTTTTACCCCAGCCGAGGCGACCTGAATCTAATACGAATACTTTTCCGTCTAAAGATGGACGGAATGAAGATCCGGCATTTTTTGAATCGCCCGCTTTCTGAAAAATAAAATTTCCCGTTCATATTTAACATCACATAAAGCTTTTGTTTTTCACTGAATGAAAACTTCTAGGTAT
>Ga0210040_10000798_pt1 | contig 50638 bp, 45 predicted proteins | sample CryGeyCG12114_NA_FD_185462 | JGI IMG/M metagenome (GOLD analysis project Ga0210040, IMG submission 185462) | Groundwater microbial communities from aquifer - Crystal Geyser CG19_WC_8/21/14_NA (SPAdes) (version 2) | ecosystem: Environmental > Aquatic > Deep subsurface > Groundwater | place: USA...
AGCTTGCGCAGGAGCACGTTCGCGACCGAGTGGTCGGCCTCCTTGCGCAGCACGAGCGTCGCGCGGGAGCGGGTCGGACGCACGTTCTGGACGAGGTTCGGCTCGTTGATGGCGGCCCAGACGTCGCGGGCGCGGGCGCGCGCCTCGTCCTCGCTGAGGCTCGCGAACCGGTGGAAGAACGACCGCGGGTTGGCGAACGCCCCGCGCTGCAGGGCGAGGAACCGCTCCTCGTACCAGCGGGCGATGTCGTTCGTGCGCGCATCGACGTAGATCGTGAAGTCGAACAGGTCGCTCACGGCGAGGCGGTGCTCGGGTGCGGGCGGCTGCAGCACGTTCAGGCCCTCGACGATGAGCACGTCGGGCTGGCGCACGACGACCTCGGCACCCGGCACGATGTCGTAGCTGAGGTGCGAGTAGAACGGGGCCCGCACCTCCTCGGCGCCACCCTTCACATTGCTCACGAAGCGCAGCAGCGCGCGCCGGTCGTACGACTCGGGGAACCCCTTGCGCTGCATGAGCCCGCGCCGCTCGAGCTCGGCGTTGGGGTAGAGGAAGCCGTCGGTGGTGAGCAGCTCGACGCGGGGCGTGTCCTCCCAGCGCGCGAGCAGCTCCCGTAGCAGGCGCGCGATGGTCGACTTGCCGACGGCGACGGATCCGGCGACGCCGATGACGAACGGCGTGCTGCGGGCGCGCTCGCCGAGGAACGCCGAGGTGCTCGCGTGCAGACGGCGCTTGCCCGTCGCGTAGAGCATGAGCAGGCGGCTGAGAGGGAGGTAGACCTCCTGCACCTCGCGCATGTCGAGCGGGTCACCGAGACCGCGCAGCTGCACGATCTCCGTCTCCCGTAGCGGCAGCGGGGTCGCCGCGGCCAGGGCCGCCCAGTCGGCGCGCGCGATCTCCACGAACGGCGACGCGTGCGGCTCCCCGGTGTGACGGGATCCGCTCGTCGGTGCGGGAGACCCGGCCTCAGACATAGAGACACAGCCTAGCGGCGGGCAGGGAACGCGGTCGCCGTGACCTAAAATCGAACCCATGTGCGGAATCGTGGGCTATGTCGGAACCAGCAAGAGCATCGAGGTGCTCCTCGGTGGGCTCCGCCGCCTCGAGTACCGCGGTTACGACTCGGCGGGCATCGCCGTGATCGACGACCGGGGCGAACTGCAGACCCGCAAGCGCGCGGGCAAGCTCGCGACGCTGCTCGACGACCTCGACGCGAGCCCGCTCGACAACGGCGCGACCGGTATCGGCCACACCCGCTGGGCGACGCACGGCGGCCCGACCGACGGCAACGCGCACCCGCACCTGGGCGACGACGGCAAGCTCGCCCTCATCCACAACGGCATCATCGAGAACTTCTCGGAGCTCAAGCAGGAGCTCCTCTCCGACGGCTACACGTTCGACAGCGAGACCGACACCGAGGTCGCGGCGAAGCTCCTCGGCCGCGAGTACGGCCGCGCGGGCAGTCTGGAGCAGGCGTTCCGTGACACCGTGCAGCGCCTCGAGGGCGCGTTCACCCTCCTCGCCGTGCACCGCGACGAGCCGGGCCTCGTCGTGGGTGCCCGCCGCAACTCGCCGCTCGTCATCGGCCTCGGCGAGGGTGAGAACTTCCTCGGCTCCGACGTCGCCGCCTTCGTCGAGTTCACCCGCCGCGCCGTGGCCATCGGGCAGGACCAGATGGTCGCCATCCGGCCGGATTCCGTCACCGTCACCGACTTCTCGGGCACGCCCGTCGAGGCCGACGAGTTCGAGGTCGCGTGGGACGCGTCGGCGTCCGAGAAGGGCGGCTGGTCGAGCTTCATGGCCAAGGAGATCACCGAGGGCCCGGATGCCGTCGGCAACACCATCCGCGGCCGCATCGTCGACGGCCTCGTGCACCTGCCCGACCTCGACCGCATCGGGAGCGAGGCCCTCGCCGGCATCACCCGCATCGTCATCGTCGCCTGCGGCACGGCCTCGTACTCCGGCATCCTCGGCAAGTACGCCATCGAGAACTGGGCGCGCATCCCCGTCGAGGTCGAGCTGGCCCACGAGTTCCGCTACCGCGAGCCGGTGCTCGACGCCACGACGCTCGTCATCTCGATCAGCCAGTCGGGCGAGACCATGGACACCCGCATGGCCGTGCAGTACGCGAGCGAGCACGGTGCGCGCGTGCTCTCCATCTGCAACACCCAGGGCGCCACCATCCCGCGCGAGTCCGAGGCCGTCATCTACACGCACGCCGGCCCCGAGGTCGCCGTGGCGTCGACCAAGGCGTTCCTCGCGCAGGTCGCCGCGCTGTACCTCTTCGGGCTGCACCTCGCCCGGGTGCGCGGCGCCCTCACCGACGAGCAGATCGCGGAGAACGCCGCGGAGCTGTCCGCGATCCCCGAGAAGCTCACGAAGGTGCTCGAGTCGACGGAGTCCATCTCGCAGCTCGCCAAGTGGATGGCCGACACCCGGGCCGTGCTGTTCCTCGGCAGGCACGTGGGGTTCCCGGTCGCGCTGGAGGGCGCGCTGAAGCTCAAGGAGCTCGCCTACATCCACGCCGAGGGCTTCGCCGCGGGCGAGCTGAAGCACGGCCCCATCGCGCTCATCGAGCCGGGGCAGCCCGTGTTCGTCATCGTGCCGAGCCCCACGGGGCAGCCCGAGCTGCACAAGAAGGTCATCTCGAACATCAAGGAGATCGAGGCCCGGGGCGCCCGCGTGCTCGCGATCGCCGAGGCGGGCGACGCGTTCGTGCCGCCGCTCGCCGATGTCGTGCTGCCGATCCCGCTCGCCGCCCCGTTCTTCGAGCCGCTGCTGGCCGTCGCGCCGCTGCAGATCTTCGCCATGGAGCTCGCGACAGCCAAGGGCCTCGACGTCGACCAGCCGCGCAACCTGGCGAAGTCGGTCACGGTCGAGTAGCGGCGGACGCCGCCGGGGAGCGGGACACAGATGATCGCCGGGATCGGCGTCGACGTCGTCGACCTCGCGCGCTTCGAGCGCGCCCTCGCCCGCACGCCCGCCCTGCGCGAGCGACTGTTCGCGCCGGGGGAGCGCGGCCTCGGCGCGCACTCGCTCGCCGCGCGGTTCGCGGCGAAGGAGGCGCTCATCAAGTCGCTCGGCAATGTGCCGGGGTTCCGCTGGATCGACATCGAGATCGTGCGGGACGCCGACGGGAATCCGTCCTTCGTGCTCAGCAACGCGGTGGCGGACCTCCTCGTCTCCCGCGGCATCGCGACCCCTCACCTGTCCATGAGCCACGACGGCGGTGTCGCCTTCGCGTTCGTCGTGGCGGAGAGGACGGGCTCGTGACGATGGGGGACGCCGTCGCCGACGCCGAGCCGCTCGGCGCGGGAGCGGGAACGCCGCCGGCCATGCTCCGGCGCGAGGCGCGCATCGACCTCGCGGCGATCAGCCGCAACGTCCGGCGGTTGCGCGATCTCGCCGGCACGCCCCACGCCATGGCGGTGGTCAAGGCCGACGGATACGGCCACGGTGCGGAGCCGGTCGCGCGGGCAGCGCTCGCCGGCGGCGCGGACTGGCTGGGCGTCGTCGACATCGCGGAGGCGCTGCGGCTGCGGCGGGCCGGTATCGATGCGCCCGTGCTCTGCTGGCTGCACGCCCGGGACGCCGACTTCGGTGCCGCGCTCGACGCCCGCGTCGACGTCGGCGTCAGCTCCCGGGACCAGCTGAGGGAGGTCGCGGCCGCCGCGCGCGGCTGCGGCGTCGTCGGCTTCGTGCACGTCAAGGTGGACACGGGCCTCGGCCGCAACGGCGTCGAGGAGACCGGGTGGCGGGCGGTGTTCGAGGATGCGGCGGCGCTCGAGGCGGAGGGCGTGCTGCGCGTCCGCGGCGTCTTCAGTCACCTCGCGAACGCCGGCCCCGAGGAGGATGCGAGGCAGGTGGCCGCGTTCGAGCGGGCCCTGAGTGTCGCGGGGGACGCAGGCGTCCGCCCCGACCTGCGTCACCTCGCGTCGACCGCCGGCGCCATCCGGGTACCGGAGAGCCGCTTCGACCTCGTGCGCCTCGGCATCGGCGTCTACGGTCTGTCCCCCTTCGAGGACGCGACGAGCGCGGACCTCGGTCTCACGCCGGTGCTCACGCTTCTCGGCGGGGTCGTTGCCGTGAAGCGGGTGCCCGCGGGCACCGGCGTGTCCTACGGCTACAGCTACCGGACCACCGCCCGGGCGAACCTCGCGCTCGTCTCCCTGGGATACGCCGACGGCATCCCGCGGCTCGCCTCCAACCGCGCGCCGGTGAGCATCAACGGCCGCCGGTACACCGTCACGGGCCGCGTCGCCATGGACCAGTTCGTCGTCGACATGGGAACGGACACCTGCGAGGTGGGAGACGACGTCGTGCTGTTCGGCGACCCCGCGACCGGGGTGCCGTCCGCGGACGAGTGGGCGGACGCCGCGGAGACAATCAACTACGAGATCGTCACCCGCCTCGGCGGACGCATCGAGCGGAGGTACCCGTCGTGAGCGCGCTGTCTCCGACCAGGCGCGCCGTGATCGACCTCGAGGCGTTCCGTCACAACGTGCGAACCCTCGCCGCCGTCGTCGCTCCGGCTGAGACGATGATCGCGGTCAAGGCCGACGCATACGGCCACGGGATGGTCCCGGTGGCGCGCGCGGCGCTCGAGGCGGGGGCCACGTCACTCGCCGTGCTCGACATCCCCGCGGCGCTCACGCTGCGCGACGCGGGCATCGACGCCCCGCTGTTCGCCTGGCTGCACGGCCCCAGGAGCGACTTCGCCGCGGCCATCGCCGCCGGCGTCGATCTCGGCGTCTCCGCGCTGTGGCAGCTGGAGGCCATTCTCGCGGCGCGTGGCGCATCCCGCCCGCGCGTGCACCTGAAGGTCGACACCGGGCTCAGCCGTAACGGCGCGAGCGTGGCGGACTGGCCGGGTCTCGTGCGCCGGGCCGTGGAGGTGGATGCGGCGGGCGAGCTGCGCCTGCACGCCGCCTGGTCCCACCTGGCCGACGCCTCGGTGGAGGACGACGAGGCCGCGCTCGCGCGCTTCCGCGAGGCGGTCTACGTCGCGGAGGGCGAGGGCGCGCGGTTCCCGCTGCTGCACCTGGCCGCGAGCTCCGCCGGTCTCCGCATGCCGGCAGCGCACTTCGGTCTCGTGCGGTTCGGCATCGCCGCCTACGGCGTCTCGCCCTTCGACGACGCGACCGGCGCCGACCTCGGCCTGATCCCCGCCATGACCGTCGAGAGCGAGGTCGCGTCGGTCAAGCGCGTACCCGCCGGTCACGGGGTCTCCTACGGGCTCACGTACCGCACCGACGGCGAGACGAGCCTCGCGCTCGTTCCGCTCGGCTACGCGGACGGCCTGCCGCGCGTCGCCGGCCCCCGCGCATCGCTCCTGCTGAACGGGCGTCGCTTCCCGATCGCCGGCCGGGTCGCCATGGACCAGGTGGTGCTCGACGTCGGCGACCACCCCGTGGCCGTCGGGGATCGCGTCGTCATGTTCGGGCCGGGTGGCGAGGGCGAGCCGACCGCGGAGGAGTGGGCGGAGTGGGCGAAGACGATCGGTGACGAGATCATCGCCCGCGTGGGACACCGGGTGCAGCGCGTCTACCGGAACGGGTCGCCGCGATGACGCTGCCGGAGGTCATCCGCCTCGACGTCGCAGCGCCGGACGACATGGAGGATCTGGGGCGGCGGCTCGCCGCGGTCCTGCGTCCAGGGGACCTCGTCCTGCTCACCGGCCGGCTCGGCGCCGGCAAGACGACGCTCACCCGCGGCATCGGCGACGGCCTCGGCGTGCGGGGGCCGGTCACCAGCCCGACCTTCGTGCTGGCTCGCACGCATCCGAGCGCCGTCGGTGGTGCTCCGCTCGTGCACGTCGACGCGTACCGCCTCTCGAGCGCCGCCGAGCTCGACGACCTCGACATCGACTTCGCCCGCTCCGTCGTGGTCATGGAGTGGGGTGCCGGGCTCGTCGAGGGCCTCGCGGACTCCTGGCTCGACATCCGCATCCAGCGGCCGGAGGGTGCGCCGGCACCGGCCCGGGGGCGCCCGACCGATGCGGTGGAGCACCCCGACGAGCAGGCCCGGGTTGCGCAGCGGGCCGGGGACCAGGACGACGCGGACGAGGACGACCTCGTCGAACCGCGGACGGTGCTCATCACGGCGGTGGGCGACCGCTGGGCCGGCATCGCGTCGGCGCTCGCCGGGGGATCGGGCTCCTGACCGGGGCGCGGAGGAACGCGCCGTAAACTTGCCCGGTGCTCCTCGCCATCGACACCTCCGCCGGCACGAGTGTCGCCGTCACCGACGGCGCGAGGGGTCTGTCGGTCGAGCGCAGCGTCGACGACACGATGCGGCACGCCGAGGTCGTCGGCGCCCTCGTCCGCGAGTGCCTCGACGTGGCCGGCATCCGGCCCGCCGAGCTCGACGGCGTCGTGGCGGGGATGGGTCCCGGACCTTTCACGGGGCTCCGCGTCGGCATCGCGGCGGCGCGGGTGTTCGCGCTCGCCCGGGGGATCCCCCTGCTCCCGGTCGTCAGCCACGCCGCGATCGCCGTCGACCACTACGCGGGTGGCGGAGACGGTCGCGTGCTCGTCGTCACGGATGCGCGCCGCCGCGAGCTCTACTGGTCGATCTTCGACGCCCCTGCCGTCCCCGGCGTCCCCCTGCTCGTCGAGGGGCCGGGGCTCGCCGCCCCCGCCGACGTCCCGGCGGGCATGCCGCGCATCGACGCCGGACGGGTGCCCGCTGCCGCCCTCGGCCTCCTCGCCGAGCGGATGCGCGCGGCCGGCGCCGGCTTCCCCGCCGACCAGGCTCTGTACCTGCGCACCCCGGACGTCACGCCAGCCGCGGGCCCCAAGCGGGTGACCGCGTGACCCCGCACTTCCGGCGCGCGACGGGCGCCGACCTCGACCGGATCATGGCCGTCGAGCGCGCGACGTTCCGCACCGACGCCTGGTCCGCGACCGCCATGGCGGGGGAGCTGGACAGCCCGCACACCCACTACCTCGTCGTCTCGGACAGCGGGACGCCGGACGCCGTCGTCGGCTATGCGGGACTGCTCGCGCCCCGCGGCGCCCGCGAGGCGGACATCCAGACCATCGCCGTCGACGAGTCGGTGCGCGGCCGCGGGCTCGGCCGTGCGCTCATGCGGCGCCTCATCGCCGAGGCGCGCGAGCGAGGTGCGGACGAGGTCTTCCTCGAGGTGCGCGCCGACAACCCGACCGCCCAGGGCCTGTACCGCTCGCTCGGTTTCGAGCAGATCGCCACCCGGCCCCGGTACTACCAGCCGGACGGGGTCGACGCACTCGTGATGCGCCTCGCGATCGCGATCGCGGACGCGGACGCGGAGCCGGAGGCGGCCCTGGACGCGGAGGCGGCTGACGATCCCGCCGACGCGCCCGCCGATCCGGTGCGGGAGCCGCTCGTGCTGGGCATCGAGACGTCGTGCGATGAGACCGGTGTCGGCATCGTCCGCGGCACCCGCCTGCTCGCGAACGTCATCTCCTCCTCCATGGACGAGCACGCGCGTTACGGCGGCGTCGTGCCCGAGGATCGAGACGTCGTGCGACGAGACCGGTGTCGGCATCGTCCGCGGCACCCGCCTGCTCGCGAACGTCATCTCCTCCTCCATGGACGAGCACGCGCGTTACGGCGGCGTCGTGCCCGAGGTCGCGGCTCGCGCCCACCTCGAGGCCATCGAGCCGACCATCCGCGCCGCGCTCCGCGAGGCGGAGGTCTCCCTGGACGAGGTCGACGCCGTCGCGGTGACGAGCGGGCCCGGCCTCGCGGGCGCGCTCATGGTCGGAGTCGGCGCGGCGAAGGCACTCGCCGTGGCTCTCGACCGCCCGCTGTTCGCCGTCAACCACCTCGTGGGACACGTCGGCGCGGATCTGCTGCGGGCGGACGGATCCGCCGGGGCGGACCTCGAACTGCCGACCATCGCGCTGCTGGTGTCCGGCGGCCACACCTCCCTGCTGCTCGTCCGCGACCTCGTCTCCGACGTCGAACTGCTCGGCGAGACCATCGACGACGCGGCGGGCGAGGCGTTCGACAAGGTCGCGCGCGTCCTCGGCCTGCCGTACCCGGGCGGGCCGGAGATCGACCGCGCCGCCGCGGACGGGGATCCGAGAGCCATCCGATTCCCTCGCGGCCTCACGCAGCCGAAGGACATGGCGAAGCACCGCTACGACTTCTCCTTCTCCGGCGTGAAGACCGCCGTCGCCCGCTGGGTCGAGGCACGCCAGGATGCCGGTGAGCCCGTGCCGACCGCGGACGTGGCCGCGAGCTTCCGGGAGTCCGTGGTCGACGTGCTCACGGCGAAAGCCGTGGCCGCCTGCGTCGACCACGGCATCCCGCGACTGCTGCTCGGCGGCGGCGTGGTGGCGAACGCCAGACTGCGCACGCTCGCCGAGGACCGGTGCCGTTCGGCCGGCATCGACCTCCGCGTGCCGGCGTTGTCGCTCTGCACGGACAACGGGGCGATGATCGCCGCCCTGGGCGCGCAGCTGATCCTCGCGGGCCACGCCCCGTCCGGCCTCGACTTCGGCGCGGACTCCACGCTCCCCGTCACCGACATCCAGGTCGGCTGAGCGGCGGTGCGACCCCCGTTCGGGTCGATTGACACCCGTTTCCGGCCGATGTCACTATGGCACCGCACCCGACTATCCAGGAGTTCGTCCATGAGCCAGCCCTATCCGCCGCCCGAGCCTCAGCAGCCGGGCCAGCCCGGGGACGCTCAGCACCCGTATCCGGGCGCGTACAGCCCCGGTTCCGCCACCCCGAGCGATCAGTACCCGCAGCCGCCCTACCCGGACTCCCCGTATGCGCAGTCTCCGTACGCGCAGGCATCGGGAGGGCAGCAGTACCCGGCCGCAGCCCCGACCAACGTGCTCGCGATCGTGGCGTTGGTCAGCGCCTTCTTCATCCCGATCGCCGGCGTCGTCTGCGGCCACATCGCGCTCGGGCAGATCAAGCGCACCGGGGAGAACGGGCGCGGGCTCGCGCTCGCCGGGCTCATCATCGGTTACGTGTTCACGGCGCTCATCGTGCTGTTGATCGTGCTCGTCCTCATCGTGCCCTTCGTCATCCTCGGCACGGTCGGCTCGCTGGACGGGGTGGGCACCTACTAGACCCGCTCTCGGGCGCCACCCGGTGCCGCATTCCGCCGCGCCGGGCGTCGTCCGGTGGCCGCGCCGACGCGACAGTACATTTGCTTCGAGGAAAGGAACACCATGACCGACCCCAACACTCCCGGCGGGCCGTCTCGCGACCAGCCCGACATGCCGCCGGCTCCGGCTGCGCCGTCGTACTCCGCTCCCGGCGCTCCGGGCGCGTCGCCCTACACGACCCCCTACAACTCGGGCCCCTACAACGCGGGTCCCGGCGGGGCGCCGGACAAGAAGCCCCTGAGCATCACGTCGATGGCTCTGGGTATCGCGAGCGTCGTGCTCAGCCTCGTGTGGTTCCTCGCGATCCCGCTGGGCATCGCCGCGATCGTCCTCGCCGTGCTCGGCAAGAAGAAGGAGCGCAACGCCAAGGGCTTCTGGCTGACCGGCCTCATCACGGGCATCGTCGGCATCGTGCTGTCGCTGCTCATCGTGGTGCTGGCCGCCATCGCGCTCGCCGCGTTCCAGGACGCCGGCTACCCCGGCACCGTCAACCCGTAAGAGCGCACGGAACGACACGAGCGGGCGGTCCTCCGGGGCCGCCCGCTCGTCGCATCCGGGGGCGCGGCCGGCGGATCCGCTCCGGTCGGGGATCGGATCAGCCGACGCGGTCGGCGAGGATCGCCGTGTGCCGGCCCGCGACGCGGGTGGCGATGAGCGTCGCGCCGGCGGAACCCTTGAGCGCGAGTCGCCTGCGCAACGTCGCCGGATCGATGTCGATCCCGCGCTTCTTGATCTCGAGCGTGCCGATGCCCCGGTCGCGCAGCAGACGCCTGAGCTTCGACTCGTCGAAGGGGAGCGTCTCCCGCACGCGGAACCCGCGGGCGAACGGCGTGGCGAGCGGCTCGTCCGCGGTGAGCCAGGCGATGCCGTCGCTCACCATGCCGGCTCCGGTCCGTCGGGCGAGGTCGCCGATGAGGCGGGCGCGGATGACGGCCCCGTCCGGCTCGAAGAGATACTCCCCGAGGGGGCGAACGTCGGCATCCTCGCTGTCCGCCGCGCCGACGAGTTCCGCCGCGGCACCGTTCGCGAGCACGAGGGCGGCGCGGCGCACGTCCGGGCGCGCGACGGCGCCGAACCACAGGCCCATCTCGACCAGCTGGCCGTCGACCGACACCCACTGCGCCTCCGCCTCGGCGGGGATCAGGTCGCGGTCGAGCCCTGGTCCGAGCTTGATGCCCGTCGGGCGCTTCCGCGCATGCCCGAACGCGAAGTCGAGGGAGGGGCTGTAGGCGTCCGGATCGATGAGGCGCGTGGTCTGCCCGTGCCCGCCCGTGCGGCGGGCGGGGTCGAGGTACACGCCGTCGACGCCGGAGAGGTCCACATCCTCCGCGCGCCCGTGCTGCACGGTGGCGTTGGTGAAAGGAGCGAGGTTGTAGCTCGCCAGGACCGCGGTCACCTCGTCCGACTCGACCGCGCGCACATCGAGGTCGAGCGCGGCCATGGCCATCGCGTCGCCGCCGAGGCCGGAGCCGAGATCGACGATGCGGCGCAGCCCGGCGTCCCGGAAGCGGCGGGCGTGCAGCGCGGCGATGGGCAGGCGCGTCGCCTGCTCGAGGCCCGCCTCGGTGAACAGCATGCGCGACGCGAACTCGCCGAACTTAGCGGTCGCCCGGGCCCGCAGGCGCGACTGGGTGAGCACGGTGGCGACGAGGCGGGGGGAGTGGCCCGCTGCCCGCAGCCGCGCCACCGAGGCCAGCGCGTCTCCCGCCGCGTCATAGGCCGGCAGGGAGTCGAGCAGGCGGAGCCCGTCTGTGGACAGCAGTTCGACGAGATCGGCCTTGTCCATGGGGCCACGGTAGCAAGGCGCGCACCGCTGGCACTCGCGTTGCGAGAGTGCAAGCGCACCCCCTACACTCGTGTTAGCACTCTCCATAGCAGTGTGCTAACCAGAGATTTCCCGTCGTAAGAAAGAAGAGGTCAACCGTGTCGGTCTCCATCAAGCCGCTCGAGGATCGCATCGTCATCAAGCAGGTCGAGGCAGAGCAGACCACCGCGTCTGGGCTGGTCATCCCTGACACCGCCAAGGAGAAGCCCCAGGAGGGCGAGGTCGTGGCCGTCGGACCGGGCCGCATCGACGACAACGGCAACCGCGTGCCGCTCGACATCTCCGTCGGCGACAAGGTGATCTACTCGAAGTACGGCGGCACCGAGGTGAAGTACGGCGGCGAGGACCTGCTGGTGCTCTCCGCCCGCGACGTGCTCGCGGTCGTGGTGCGCTAACCCAGCTGTATCGCGAAGGGCCCCGTCGGATTCCGGCGGGGCCCTTCGCCGTGCAACCGGAAGGGACGTCGGGCGTTCCTCTCGCGAGGAAATGTGACAGCAACAGGAGGGTAACGGCGGGGAAACGGGGGCGCCCTTGCCTGTGGCGGGGGCCGGGTGCGCCGCGCCCCACCCGCCTCGGCTTCCCGGTCGCCGCGGGTTCATCCTCGCTCAGGAGAAGAATGCCCCCCATCATCAGGACCTCCGGCCGGAGCACGAGACGCAGGACCGGTGCTGCTGCCCTGTGTCTCACCGCTGGGTTCACCGCGTTCGCCATCGTGACGCCGCCGGCCTACGCCGCGGAAAGCACCGCCGCCCCCGCGGTCGTGGAGCTGACCGTCGCGGACGCGTTCCGACAGCTCGAGAGCGGGGGGACCACATCCGTCGCCCTGGTCGAGCGTTACCTCGCGCGCATCGCCGCGTACGAGGACGCCTACGGCGATCAGCCCGGCCTCTCCGCGGTCATCACCGTAAGCGAGACCGCGCTCGCCGAGGCGGAGGAGCTCGACCGCGAGCGTGCGGCGGGAACCATCCGGGGCCCGCTGCACGGCGTGCCGATCGTCGTCAAGGACAATTACGACACGGGTGACATGCCCACGTCGAGCGGATCCGCCTCGCTCGCCGCCTTCCAGCCGATCGACGATGCCACTCAGGTGGAGCGCCTGCGCGCCGCGGGCGCGATCGTCATCGCCAAGACGAACCTGCACGAGTTCGCGGCGGGCATCACGACCATCAGCTCTCTCGGCGGCCAGACCCGCAACCCGTACGACCAGACCAGGAATCCCGGTGGCAGCAGCGGTGGCACCGGCGCGAGCGTGGCTGCGAGCTTCGCGACGGCGGGGCTCGGATCCGACTCCTGCGGCTCCATCCGCATCCCCGCCGCCCAGAACAACCTCGTCGGGCTCCGGCCGACCCTGGGACTGTCGAGCCGCGACGGCATCGCCCCGATGTCGAACACGCAGGACGTGGGCGGCCCGATCTCGAAGACGGTGGAGGACGCGGCCCTGATCCTCGACGCGACCGTGGGCTACGACCCGAAGGATCCGGTGACCGCGCTGTCGGACGGCCTCATCCCGGACTCCTACACCTCGTCGCTCAGCGACTCGGCACTCGCCGGGAAGACCATCGGCGTGCTCGTGAACCCCGAGTACCTCGGCACGACGCCCGCCGAGGAGCCCACGACGGCGCTCATCCGCGGCGCGCTCGATGACATGGCCGCCGAGGGGGCGCAGGTCGTCGAGATCACCATGCCTCAGGAGTACGTGGACGCCCTGGCGGAGTCCGGGGTGATCGGCGACGAGTTCAAGCGCGAGATCAACGCGTACCTCGCACAGGAGGGCGCTACGTGGCCGGAAGGGCTCGCCGAGCTCGCGGAGCCCGCGGACGCGCTAACCCTGTCCGACATCATCGCGAGCGGCGCCGTGAGCCCCGCCGTGCTGCCGTCGCTGCAGAACTTCGACGCCGCGGCCGACCTGCCGAACGAGGAGTACGAGGCCAAGCTGGTGAAGCAGCAGCTGGCGCGGGACATCCTGACACGGACGATGGCCGACAACGGGCTGGACGCCGTGGCGTACCCGACCATCCGCCAGGTCGCGCAGCCCGTCGGCGAGACCCAGCCGGGCACCAACTGCGCCGCGTCCGCTCAAACCGGGTTCCCCGCGCTGTCGGTGCCCGCCGGCTTCACGGACGCCGGCCTGCCCGTGGGCATCGAGCTCATGGGGCTGCCCTTCTCAGAGCCGACGCTGCTCGCGATGGGATACGACTACGAGCAGGCGACGCAGCACCGCACGGCCCCGGCCAGCACGCCCGAGCTCGAGGCCGTGACACCCACCCCGACGGATCCGGCACCGACGGATCCGGCCCCGACGGATCCGGCCCCGACGGACCCGGCCCCGACGGATCCGGCCCCGACGGACCCGGCCCCGACGGATCCGGCCCCGACGGATCCCGCCCCGACCGATCCGGCCCCGACCGATCCGGCGCCGGTCGACCCGCCCGCCCCGCCCGCGGACGGCGAGAAGGACCCGGCGGGGAAGCCGGGCGCCGCTCCCGCGGGTGACCTCGCCTACACCGGAGCGGACATAGCGCCCGTCGGCCTCACCGCGGCCGCACTGCTTCTCGCGGGAGTCGTGCTGCGAGCGGTCGTCCTCGTGCGGCGACGCCGTGCCGGGGTGAGCTGACCCGAGGTACTCGGGGGAGGGGCGTCCGTCATCGGGCGCCCCTCCTCGTGTTCGGGCGCCCCTCCTCGCGGTCGGCAGCGCCTTCCTGCGGTCACACCGCTCTCGGTGGTGTCCGATCGCGCCCGTGTCAGAGGGAAGGAATGGTCCCGCCGACCGCGCGCCGAGCGGCGCGATCGCTGCGGCCCGCACACCGGGCAGTAGCATCGGGAGGTGACACAGAACAGCACGCGCTCGGGACTCCTGTACGCGGTGTCCGCGTACGCCCTCTGGGGGATCCTGCCCGCATACTTCCTGCTCATGGCGCCGGCGACGGCGCTCGAGGTCGTCGGCTGGCGTGTGCTGTTCTCGCTGGTCTTCTGCGCTCTCCTGATCACGCTCACGCGCGCCTGGCGCGCCGTCGTCGCGGTCGCGCGACAGCCCCGCGTGCTGTTCACCGTCGGTCTGGCCGGTCACCTCGTGCTCGTCAACTGGACGACGTACGTCTACGGCACCCTGAGCGGCCACGTGATCGAGACCGCGCTCGGCTACTTCATCAACCCCATCGTCACCGTGCTGCTCGGCGTCGTGCTGCTGCGCGAACGCCTGCGCCCCCTGCAGTGGGTCGCCGTCGGCATCAGCGCCGTCGCGGTGCTCGTGCTCACGATCGACTACGGAGCGCTGCCGTGGATTGCGCTCGTGCTCGCGTCGAGCTTCGGTCTCTACGGCCTCATCAAGAAGCAGGTGGGGGACCGGGTCGACGCCCTCACGGGGCTCACGCTGGAGACGGCGTGGCTGGTGCCCGCGGCCGTCCTCATGCTGGTGATCACGTCGAACACCGCGGGCATCACGTTCGGCACGGTCAGCACGCTGCACACGGTCGCCATCCTGAGCGCCGGCGTCGTGACGGCCGTTCCCCTCCTGCTGTTCGCGGCGGGAGCCCGGCGGCTCCCGCTCACCCACATGGGCCTCACCCAGTACCTGGCGCCGGTGCTGCAGTTCCTGTTCGGGGTGTTCGTGGTCCGTGAGGAGATGCCCGCGGAGCGCTGGATCGGTTTCGGCCTCGTCTGGCTGGCACTGCTGCTGCTCACCATCGACATGTTCGTCTCGGTGCAGTCGCGGCGGAGGACCGCTCCCGTGCCGCCCGGGGCGGCTTCGGTCACGGCCGGATAACGATCGGTTCGTGTTACACGCGCGTAACAGCGTCGTATTGTGCCGGGTGGATTCGCTCTATACGGTGAACCACCATGTGCGGGTTCTCCCCGCGCCTACCCTCCATCCCTACCTGAGGAGCACCATGAGCGTATTCCCGAAGGCCTCGCCGCCGACCCGCTCGAAATCGTCCACCATTGCGAAGCTCGCGGCAGCCTCCGCTGGAATGCTGCTGCTGGCCTCCTGCTCGAGCGGTCCGGCCGAGAGCGGGAGCGAGACCGAGGAGTCCTCGGCCCCGTCGTCGCCCGCGCGTGAGGCGGACGGTGTCCTGACCGTCGGCACGATCCTTCCTCAGACGGGAAACCTCGCGTTCCTCGGCCCGCCCGAGTTCGCCGGTGTCGACCTCGCCGCCGCTGAGATCGCCGACTCCGACTTCGAGTTCGACGTCGAGGTCGTGGACCGCGACTCCGGCGACGCTGACACCGACATCGCAACGCAGTCCGCGGGCGAGCTCATCGACCTCGGCGCCGACATCGTCGTGGGAGCCGCGTCCTCCGGTGTCTCGTTCACCTTCGTCGACCAGCTCGTCGACGCCGGCGTCGTGCAGATCTCGCCGGCCAACACGTCGCCGACCTTCTCGGACTACGACGACAACGGGTTCTACTGGCGCACCGCCCCCAGCGACGTGCTGCAGGGCCGCGTGCTCGGGAACCTGATGGTCGGAGACGGCGCCGAGAACGTCGGCATCATCTACATCAACGACCCGTACGGCATCGGCCTGCAGGAGAACGCCACGACGGCCATCGAGGATGCCGGTGGCACGGTCACCGCCGCCGTCCCCTACAACACGGGTGACACGCAGTTCGCGGCCATCGTGGACGAGGTGCTCGCGAGCGACCCCGACGCCGTCGCGGTCATCGCGTTCGCCGAGACGTCGTCGATCATCCCGGAGCTCGTGAACACGCAGGGCTTCCCGGGCAGTGGCGTCTACTTCGTCGACGGCAACCTGTCGAACACCTACGAGTTCCAGCCCGGAACGCTCGAGGGCGCCAAGGGCACGCTGCCCGGCAACTTCGCGTCGGAGGAGTTCCGCAACCGCCTGCTCGGGATCGACCCGTCGCTCACGGACTTCAGCTACTCCGCCGAGTCGTACGATGCCGTGATCATGTCGGCGCTCGCCGCGGCCCAGGGCGGGTCGGACGACCCGACCACCATCCGCGACAACCTGCAGGAGGTCTCGGCCAACGGCACGAAGTGCACCTCGTTCGCGGAATGCCTCGAGATGGTCACGGCCGGTGAGGACATCGACTACGACGGCCCGTCGGGTCCCGTCACGTTCGATGAGAACGGCGACCCCACCGAGGCCTACATCGGCATCTACCAGTACGGTGCCGACAACAAGTACACCGCGCTGAACGCCGAGTTCGGCAGCCTCGCGGAGTAGCACCACGGTGGACTGACACCACGGTGGGCTGACACCACAGTGAGATGACACCACAGAGGGGCCCGGCTTCGGCCGGGCCCCTCTTTCGTGCGCCCGCCGCTACGTGCTGGTGCCCGTCGCCGGTGACGACGCGTCCTCGGACTGGAGCCACGCATGCGCGAGGAGCCCCTGCGCCTCGGCGAGGTCGATCCCCTCGCGCCGGGCGGCGCGGGCGAGCTCACCGGCTGCCCTCAGGAGGGGCGGTGTCGTGGACTGGCCGGGATTGACGCGCGTCCCCGCCGCTCGGGCCGTGCGGATGAGCCCGGCGCCCTCCAGCTCCCTGTACGCCTTCGCCACGGACCCGGGCGCGACCCGGAGGTCGGCGGCCAGCTGCCGCACGGGGGGCAGGCGGGTGTCCGCGGGCAGCTGCCCGGCCCGGATCTGCGCGGCGAGCTGCGACCGGATCTGCTCGACCGGGGAGAGGGGCGAACCGGGATCGATGCCGATCATCGCGTGGACCGGTGCTCGACGGGCCCGACGGGCTCGACACGCTCGCCGCGCTCGCTCGCCGCCGTCCACAGGTCCGCGACGATGGCGATGGACTTCGCGAGCAGCACGAGCGCCGCGACCGCGACGGCCACGGCCGACAGCAGCAGGACCAGGGCGAGCGTGTGCCCCGGCTCCACCGGGACGGTGCCGGGTACCGCGTCGAGGTCCGCGGTCGGTACCGAGTCGAGGTACGAGCCGAGGAGCACCGACCCCGTGATCGCACTCAGGCCGGCGATCTGGAAGGCCAGTGCCGAGCTGGATGCGGCCATGACGAACTGCGTGCGCAGCGAGCGCAGCACGGTGTCGCCGGGGAACAGGTCCGCGCTGGCGGGCCTCGGGGCGTGAGCCACGCGCCGCAGCGACCAGTACACCACCGCGACGAGGAGGATCGTGCCCACCAGAACGGGGACGCCGTAGTACCAGCCGGGGAAGGGGCCGGAGGACGAGACGCCGTACTGCACGTCGACCACACCGCCGTCCTCGACGCCCCAGCCGGAGAACCCCCGGCGCTGGAACACGCGGTGCAGCCCGTTCTCGTCCGTCGCCGAGGCCAGGCCGGCCAGGAGCATGCCGAGCACGAGCACGCATGACGACGCGAGCGGAAGCACGAACACCCACTGCCGGGCGAACGACGTCGGACCGCGCGGCGACAGCTCCGCGACGACGCGGCCGTCCCCGCTCGCGGGCCAGGAGGGCCTCGGCAGCAGCGTGTGAACGAGCAGCCCGGCGACTGCGCCGATGCTGCCCGCCAGAGCGTAGGGAAGGCCGTACCCCTGCGGCCACCACCCGCCGACGAGGCACACGATGGCGGCCGCGCCGAGACCCGCCGCCAGGCCGGCCGATGCGGCCGCCGCCTCCGCTCGGAGGGCGCGCCGGACCGGCGTGGGCGCGGGGGCGGATACGTGCCCGGGACGCGCGCCCACCCCTGTGCCGGTGATGGCGCGCCGAACCGCTGCCCACAACGCGACGGCAAGCAGGGCGACCAGGACGATCGCCAACAGATTCGATGCGGCTGCCACGTCGTTCCTCCGGATCACGTTTGTACTGTGCTCGCAATACAAGCGGATGGGACAGGTTGTGTCAACACCGAAGTACAAGATGATGGTCCCGCGATACGGGGACACCGCCGGGACAGCGCCCGGGTCAGCGGCTCCTCGAACTGCGGGGCCGCGAACGGGAAGCGCCCGGACGGCGACTGCCGTCCGGGCGCTTCCCGTCGAGCCCGCTTCTACTCGGCCGGGTTCACCGGCACCGCGCGATGGGACGTGCCCGCAGCGGCGCCGTCGGCGGCATTCGCCTCCGCGCCCGCACCCGCCCCCGCCGCACCACCGGCAGCGTTCACCGCAGCGCCCGTCTGGCGGGACTTCGTCTCCGCGTCGACGTCCGCGGCGAGGGTGCCGAGGTAGAGCTCGGTCACCTTCGGGTCGTTGAGCAGCTCGCGGCCCGTGCCCGTGTAGGCGTCGCGGCCCTGGTCGAGCACGTAGGCTCGGTCGCAGATCTGCAGGCAGCGGCGCGCGTTCTGCTCGACCATGATCACGGACACGCCCGCGCGGTTGATCTGGTGCACGCGCAGGAACGTCTCGTCCTGGCGCACGGGGGAGAGCCCGGCCGACGGCTCGTCGAGCAGCAGTACCGACGGGTCCATCATGAGCGCGCGGCCCATCGCGACCATCTGGCGCTCGCCGCCGGACAGGGACCCGGCTCGCTGCTTGCGCCGGCTGCCCAGCTCCGGGAACAGGGTGGTGACGAACTCGAAGCGCTCAGCGAACACCTTGGGCCGCTGGAACAGGCCCATCTCGAGGTTCTCCTCGATGGAGAGCGTCGGGAACACGTTGTTGTTCTGCGGCACCATGCCGACGCCCTTGCTGACGAGCTTGTCGGCCTTGAGCCCGGTGATGTCCTCGCCCTTCAGGTGGATCGACCCGCTGCGGATCTTCACCTGGCCGAAGACCGCCTTGAGGAACGTCGACTTGCCTGCGCCGTTCGGGCCGATGATGCCGATGAGCTCGCCCGGATACGCCTCGATGGAGCAGCCGTTCAGGATGTTGACGCCGGGCAGGTACCCGGCCACGAGATCCGAGCTGTACAGCACGGGCTCCCCGGTGCGGGTGGCGGCGCCGGCGGACGTCCCCGCACCGGCCACGGGGCCGCGGGACGCCGATCCGGACGCCGCGGGAGTGGAGAAGTCGGACATCAGTGCTCGCCCTTCCGGTTGGAGCCGCCGTGCTCACCTGCGTGGTGGGCGGCGGCCGCGTCCTTGGCCTCGATGACCGGGTTGGCCCCCGTCATGTCGCCGAGGTCGGTGTCGTGGTGGGCGCCGAGGTACGCGTCGATGACCGCGGGGTCGCTCATGACGGTCTCCGGCGGCCCCTCGGCCACCACCTTGCCCTCCGCCATGACGATCACCCAGTCCGAGATGTGCCGCACCATGTGCATGTCGTGCTCGACGAAGAGCACGGACATCCCCTCGGACTTCAGCTCCTTGATGTGACCGAGCAACGACTGCGTGAGCGCGGGGTTGACGCCCGCCATGGGCTCGTCGAGCATCACGAGCACGGGGTCGCTCATGAGCGCGCGTGCCATCTCCAGCAGCTTGCGCTGTCCGCCGGACAGGGAGGCGGCGTAGTCGTCGCGCTTCGTGTCGAGCTTGAAGCGGGCGAGCAGCTCCTCGGCCTTCGCCGTGATCTCCTCCTCGCGCTTCCGCCACAGCGGCTTGACGAGTGCGGTGAAGACGTTCTCGCCCGGCTGCTTCCTCGCCCCGAGCAGCATGTTCTGAAGCACGCTCAGGCGCCCGAGCGACTTGGTGAGCTGGAACGTGCGAACCATGCCCTTGCGGGACACCCGGAACGCGGGAACGCCCGCGAGGCTCGAGCCCTCGAAGCTCCAGGTTCCGGTGTTCGGCTTGTCGAAGCCCGTGAGCAGGTTGAAGAACGTGGTCTTGCCCGCCCCGTTCGGCCCGATGAGGGCCGTGATGGCGCCGCGGGGGATCTCGACGTGCTCGACGTCGACGGCCGTGAGGCCGCCGAACGTCCGCGTCACGTTGTCCGCGACGACGATCGGATCGACCTTGGCGCAGCCGGGACCGACAGCCCCGGCTACCAGAGGATGCGTTACGGCCGTGTCAGACATTGAACGACAGCTCCTTCTTGTTGCCGAAGATGCCCTGCGGCCGGAAGACGACCAGCAGCATGAGCACCGCTCCGATGATCATGAACCGGATCTGGCCGGCCTGCGTCGTGGAGATGAACGTGATGATGTCGGCCGAGATGAGGCCGCGCAGGATGCCGTCGCTGAGCGTCAGCAGCGCGGCGAAGATCATGGCGCCGATGATGGGACCGAACAGGGTCGCGGCTCCGCCGAGCAGCAGCATCGTCCAGATGAAGAACGTGAGCGTCGTGCCGTAGTTGCCGGGCTGCACGGCTCGCGGCAGCACGAACACCACGCCGCCGAGCGAGCCGAGCACGCCGCCGAGCACGAGCGCCTGCATCTTGTACGCGTACACGTTCTTGCCGAGGCTGCGCACGGCGTCCTCGTCCTCGCGGATGCCCTTGACCACGCGGCCCCACGGGCTGCGCATGAGCAGGTACACGAGCACGGTCGCCAGCACGACGAGGCTCCAGCCGAACACGCGGATCCACAGCTGGTTCGCCGTGTACGTCCACGGGCCGAATCCGTACGAACCGGTGGGGAAGGGGTTGATGGCCACGAACGCGTCGTTGAACCCCGACAGGCCGGCGGCACCACCCGTGACCCCGGTGAGCCCCGTCGTCGACACGACGTAGCGCACGATCTCGGCGCTCGCGATGGTCACGATGGCGAGATAGTCCGCCCGCAGCCGCAGTGTCGGGATGCCGAGCAGGAACGCGAACACGACGCTCGCGAGGATCGCGGCGAGGAACGCGGCCCACAGCGGCGCGTCGAGCGAGAGCGTCGCGATGACGAAGGCGTACGCGCCGACGGCCATGAAGCCCGCCTGCCCGAAGTTCAGCAGGCCGGCGTAGCCGAAGTGCACGCTGATGCCGATGGCGGCGAGGGCGTATGCCGCGGTCACCGGGCTGAGCAGCTCGCCCGCGGCGTTGTTGAGAATCTGACCCCAGTCCATGGGCTAACCCACCCTTTCCTTGCGACCGAGCACACCCTGGGGCCGCACGAGCAGAACCACGATCAGGATCAGCAGCGCGACGGCGTAACGGAGGTCGTTGGGGATCCACACCGTCGAGACCTCGGTGACGATGCCGATGATCAGCGACCCGACGAGGGCGCCGAACGCGCTGCCGAGGCCGCCGAGCGTCACGGCGGCGAACAGCAGCAGCAGGATCTGGAATCCCATGTTCCAGTTCACCTGGCGGAAGATGCCGTACAGGATGCCGCTCAGGCCGGTCAGCGTGGCCGCCATGACCCACACGATGCGGATGATCCGGTCGACGTTGATGCCGGACGCCGCGGCGAGAGACGCGTTGTCGCTCACGGCGCGCGTTGCCTTGCCGATGCGGGTGCGGGTGAGGAAGAGGCCGACGAGCCCGAGCATCACGGCGCTCACGATCATGCTCACCAGCGAGGCGACGGTGATCGTGACCGGCCCGACCGTCAGCGTGTCGGTGAGGCCGGTGTCCAGGGTCTCGATGTTGCCGCCCAGGAAGAACAGCACGACGTACCGCACGAGGATGGAGAGGCCGATCGTCACGATCATGGCCTGCACGAGACCGACGCCCCGGCGCCGCAGCGGCTTGTGCAGCCACGCGTCCTGCGCGTACCCGGTGAACGCGCTGAGCACGAGCGTCACGGCGATGGCCGCGATGAGCGGCATGTTCAGCACGGTGCCGAAGAAGAAGAACACGACGCCGCCGAACGTCACCATCTCGCCGTGCGCGAAGTTGTTGAGCTTCGTCGTGCCGTAGATGAGGGAGATGCCGATGGCGCCGAGCGCCAGCAGCAGCCCGAAGTTCAGGCCGTAGACCAGGCGGGTGAGGATCGTGTCCACGACGTTGGTGCGCACGATCTCGCGCTCGCCGGTGGGGAACAGCACGTTCACGGTGTTCGTGGTGCCGAGCGTCACGGTGCGGGTGACGTTGTCCGGGTCGCGGGGGCTGACCCCCTCGGGCAGCGTGTCGGGCAGCAGCGTCGCGGTGTACTCGCCGGCGCCCGGCACGGCGACGGACCAGCGGCCGTCGTCGCCCGTCGTGCCGACCTCGCTGAAGCCCTGGCCCTCGACCTCGACCTCGACGCCCTCGATGGGCTCGTCGCCGCTGCGGATGATCCCGCCGATCGTGAACGTGTTGGTGAAGTCGCTCGTGGGCGTCGGGGTCGGCGTCGGCTCCGTGCTCGCCGACGCGGGCCCGAGGCCAACGCCGAGCAGGAGCACCCCGACGGACATGATCACGCCGAGCATGCCGACGATCACCGCCAGGATGGGCTTACGTCTCACAAGATCGGGCACTGAACCTCCAGAGGGGGGCCGTCATCGGGTCGGCGCGGCGGCCCGGGGGGTGCCGTCGTCGTCGCTGACGTTACTTGTCGTTTGTGTCTCTCATGTTTCGCACGCGGCGAAAGCCTCGCTCATTATGGGCGGGGGAATAGCGGGAACCCTAACCGGTTAATATGGGGTACCGGATCAGTGCCGACACCGGAGCACCCGCACACCCTCGTGATTCCCAGGGAGACTCATGGACCAGCATGATCCTTTCGGCTTCGTCGGACTGACCTACGACGACGTCATGTTGCTGCCGGCGCACACCGACGTCATCCCGAGCGAGGCGGACACGACGTCGCGGCTCACGCGGCGCATCTCTGTCTCCGCGCCCCTCCTCTCCTCCGCCATGGACACGGTGACGGAGTCGCGCATGGCCATCGCCATGGCGCGCCAGGGCGGCCTCGGCGTCATCCACCGCAACCTGTCGATCGACGACCAGGCCGCGCACGTCGACAAGGTGAAGCGCAGCGAGTCCGGCATGATCACCAATCCCGTCACCACGCGTCCCGACGCCACGGTGGCCGAGGTCGACGCGCTCTGCGGACAGTTCCGCGTCTCCGGCCTCCCCGTCGTCGAGGCGGACGGCACCCTGGTCGGCATCGTGACCAACAGGGACATGCGCTTCGTGTCGCCCTTCGAGAAGCAGTCGACGCTCGTGCGCGACGTGATGACGCGTTCACCGCTGATCACGGCGCCCGTCGGCATCGATCCCGACAGCGCCGTCGCCATCTTCGCGCAGCACAAGATCGAGAAGCTTCCGCTGGTCGACGAGGCGGGCAAGCTGCGCGGCCTCATCACCGTCAAGGACTTCGACAAGTCGGAGAAGTACCCGGACGCGACGAAGGATGCGGAGGGCCGCCTCCGGGTCGGCGCCGCGATCGGCTTCTTCGGTGACGCGTGGGAGCGCGGCATGAGCCTCGTCGACGCGGGCGTCGACGTGCTCGTGGTCGACACCGCGAACGGTGACAGCGCGGGCGTGCTCGACATCATCCGCCGACTGAAGAGCGATCCGGCGGCGGCGCACGTCGACATCATCGGCGGCAACGTCGCCACGCGCACGGGCGCTCAGGCCCTCATCGACGCCGGTGCGGACGCCATCAAGGTGGGCGTCGGGCCCGGCTCAATCTGCACGACCCGCGTCGTCGCGGGCGTCGGCGTGCCGCAGGTCACGGCCGTGTACGAGGCGTCGCTGGCGGCGCGGTCCGCGGGCATCCCCGTGATCGCCGACGGCGGCCTGCAGTACTCCGGCGACATCGCGAAGGCCATCGTGGCCGGCGCGGACACGGTCATGCTCGGATCGCTGCTCGCGGGCTGCGACGAGAGCCCTGGCGACCTCATCTTCGTGAACGGCAAGCAGTTCAAGACGTACCGCGGCATGGGCTCCCTCGGGGCGCTGCAGACGCGCGGCAAGCGCACCTCGTACTCGAAGGACCGCTACTTCCAGTCCGACGTCCCGAGCGACGACAAGCTGATCCCCGAGGGCATCGAGGGGCAGGTGCCCTATCGCGGGGCGCTGTCCAACGTCGTATACCAGCTCACCGGCGGCCTGCGGCAGTCGATGTTCTACGTCGGCGCGCGCACGGTGCCCGAGCTCAAGGAGCGCGGCCGCTTCGTGCGCATCACGCCCGCCGGGCTCAAGGAGTCGCACCCGCACGACATCCAGATGGTCGTCGAGGCGCCGAACTACCGCGGCTGATCCGCGCTCCGCGGCCCGCCCCGAGCGCGAGGGGGCGGCGGAGCGCCGGGTAGTCTTGGTGGGTGAGTGACGTAGAGATCGGCCGCGCGAAGCGGTCCCGCCGTGTGTACGCGTTCGACGACATCGCCATCGTCCCCTCGCGCCGCACGCGTGACCCGCAGGACGTCTCCGTCAGCTGGACGATCGACGCCTACCAGTTCGACATCCCGATCCTCGCCGCGCCCATGGACTCGGTCGTCTCGCCCGAGAGCGCCATCCGCATGGGGGAGCTCGGCGGCCTCGGCGTGCTCGACCTCGAGGGCCTCTGGACGCGGTACGACGACCCGGTGCCGCTGCTCCAGGAGATCCGCGGCCTGTCCGCGGAGAAGGCGACCGCCCGCATGCAGGCGATCTACGCGGAGCCGATCAAGCCGGAGCTGATCAGCGCCCGCATCGCGGAGATCCGCGCGGCCGGCGTCACGGTCGCGGCCGCCCTGTCGCCGCAGCGCACGCAGGACCACTACGAGGCCGTCGTCGAGGCGGGCGTCGACCTGTTCCTCATCCGCGGCACCACCGTCTCCGCCGAGCACGTGTCGAAGAACCAGAAGCCGCTGAACCTCAAGGAGTTCATCTACGAGCTCGACGTGCCCGTGATCGTCGGCGGCGCCGCGACCTACACGGCCGCGCTGCACCTCATGCGCACGGGCGCCGCCGGCGTGCTCGTCGGCTTCGGCGGGGGAGCGGCGTCGACGACCCGCGGCACGCTGGGCATCCACGCGCCCATGGCCACCGCAATCTCCGACGTCGCGGGCGCACGGCGCGACTACATGGACGAGTCGGGCGGCCGCTACGTGCACGTCATCGCCGACGGCGGCCTCGGTCGCTCGGGCGACATCGTGAAGGCCATCGCCATGGGCGCGGACGCCGTCATGCTCGGCTCCGCCCTCGCCCGCGCGACGGACGCCCCCGGCGGCGGCTACCACTGGGGGCCGGAGGCGCACCACTCGGAGCTGCCCCGCGGCAACCGCGTGCACGTCGGCCAGGTCGCCCCGCTCGAGCAGGTGCTGTACGGCCCGTCGACCGTGGCCGACGGCACGGCCAACCTCGTCGGCGCCCTGCGCCGCGCGATGGCGACGACCGGGTACTCGGACCTCAAGGAGTTCCAGCGCTCCGAGGTCGTTGTCGCTCCATACTTCGCGTAATAGCGTTATCGCGGGGCGCAGCGCGGCCCGCTCGGATAGTTCGGAGGCAACAATGGCCGCACGAAGGACTGTGTCCCGCTCGTCGAAGCTCGGGCCGGAGGAGCGCGCCGCGGCGATCACGGCGCTCAAGGAGAAAGAGCTCGACATCCTGGTCGTGGGCGGCGGCATCGTCGGCACGGGCGCGGCGCTCGACGCGGTGACCCGCGGCCTCAGCGTCGGCATGCTCGAGGCACGGGACTGGTCGAGCGGCACGTCGAGCCGGTCGTCCAAGCTCGTGCACGGCGGCATCCGGTACCTCGAGCAGCTCGACTTCCGCCTCGTGCGCGAGGCCCTCATCGAGCGCGGCCTGCTCCTGCAGCGCATCGCGCCCCACCTCGTGAAGCCCGTGCGCTTCCTCTACCCGCTGAAGACGCCGGTCATCGAGCGCTTCTACATCGGTGCCGGCATGTTCCTCTACGACATCTTCAGCTGGTCGGGCGGCCGCCCGCCCGGGGTCCCGCACCACAGGCACCTGTCCAAGCGCCAGGTCATGCGTGCCATCCCGAGCCTGTCGAAGGACGCCCTCGTCGGCGGCATCACGTACTACGACGCCCAGGTCGACGACGCGCGCTACGTCGCGTCGCTCGCGCGCACCGCGTCCTTCTACGGCGTGCACGCGGCGAGCCGGGTGCGGGCCGAGGGCTTCGTGAAGGTGGGCCAGCGCGTCGTCGGCGTCAAGGCGCACGACATCGAGACGGGGGAGCGGTTCGAGATCCGGGCCCGCCAGGTGGTGAACGCCACGGGCGTGTGGACGGACGACACCCAGGCCATGGTGGGCGAGCGCGGCCAGTTCAAGGTGCGCGCGTCGAAGGGCGTGCACCTCGTCGTGCCGCGCGACCGCTTCCAGTCGAACACGGGCCTGCTGCTGCGCACCGAGAAGAGCGTGCTGTTCGTCATCCCGTGGGGCCGGCACTGGCTCCTCGGCACGACGGACACGGACTGGCACCTCGACAAGGCGCACCCCGCGGCGACCGCGGCCGACATCGACTACATCCTCGAGCACGTGAACCGCGTGCTGCAGGTGCCGCTCACCCGCGAGGACGTCGAGGGCGTGTACGCGGGCCTGCGACCGCTGCTGGCGGGCGAGTCCGAGCAGACCTCGAAGCTGTCCCGCGAGCACCTCGTCGCGCACTCCGTTCCCGGCCTCGTGGTGATCGCGGGCGGCAAGTGGACCACGTACCGCGTCATGGCGAAGGACGCGATCGACGAGGCCGTCGCCGCGCTCGACGGCAAGGTGCCGCAGAGCGTGACGCAGGACATCGGCCTGCTCGGCGCCGAGGGCTACCAGGCCGCGTGGAACCGCCGCGGCAAGATCGCGCGCGCCTTCGGCGTGCACCGCGCCCGCATCGAGCACCTGCTGAACCGCTACGGCACGCTCACGGACGAGATCCTCGACCTGCTGCGGGAGCGGCCCGAGCTCGGTGAGCCGCTGCCGGGCGCCGACGACTACATCGGCGCCGAGATCGTGTACGCCGCGAGCCACGAGGGCGCCCTGCACCTCGAGGATGCGCTCGCCCGCCGCACCCGCATCTCCATCGAGGCGTGGGACCGGGGCGTGTCCGCGGCGCCCGTCGCGGCCGCCCTGATGGCCGACGTGCTCGGCTGGGACGCGGAGCGCGAGCAGAGCGAGGTGGCGAACTACCTGAAGCGGGTGGCCGCCGAGGTGGAGAGCCAGACGCAGCCGGACGACGAGTCCGCCGACCGCGTGCGGCTCGGGGCTCCCGACATCGCCGCCTCCGCCCTGTAACCGGACGGGGCCGGGCGCGCTCCGGCCCCGCCGCCGGTGGCGTCCTCAGCGCCGCCGGCCCCGGGCCGTGCTCGCAGGTGCCCGCGCATAGACTGTTCTGGCCTCTTCTCACGCAAGGAGTACGAGATGGTCGACGTTCGGCGGGTCAAGCTTCCCGGGGTCGGTGTGCTGCATACGTTCCTCACGGACGACGGCGGGAAGGTCGGCGTCATCGCCCACCGCTCCGGCCACAGCGACCTCATCACATTCGCCGACGACGAGGACGGCCCTGACGGCAGCAAGGTGTCCCTGCGGCTCAGCGAGGACGAGGCGCACACCCTCGCCGAGCTCCTCGGTGGCACGCGCATCACGGAGTCGCTCGGCAAGCTCGAGCAGATCCCGGGCCTCAGCATCGACTGGTTCACGGTCGACTACGACGACTTCATCGCGGGCCAGCCCCTCGGCGACCCCGCATCCCGCGGCGTCGTCGGGCTGACCGTCGTCGCCGTCGTGCGCGGGGAGTCCGCGAACCCGGCCCCCGCGGACGACTTCAGGGTGTTCCCGGGCGACACGCTCGTCGTCGCGGGGTCGCCCGAGAAGGTCGCGAAGGCATTCAACTTCTACCGGACGGGCGACGTCTCCTCTTCGGCGAAGCACGAGCGCATCGACGCTCCGCCCGGGGGCTGAGCGTGCACCTCGGCGAAGACCTCATCATCCTCGGTCTGCTTTTCGTCATCGCCTACGTGCTCGGCCGGCTCGGCACCCTCATCGGTCTGCCCGCGATCCCCGTCTACATGGCGGTGGGGCTGCTGGCGAGCCCGAACACGCACGTCTTCCCGTTGAACTTCGACTCCGCGGACGTCGAGCTCATCGCGGTCTTCGGCCTCGTGCTGCTGCTGTTCAGCCTCGGGCTGGAGTTCGACCAGGACGCGTTCTTCACGAGCGCCGGGCGACTCCTGCTCTCTGGCGGCTCGTACATCCTGCTGAACACGGGAGCGGGACTGCTGTTCGGCCTCGTGATCGGCTGGGGCCCGCGGGAGGCCCTCATCATCGCGGGCATGATCGGCACGTCCTCGAGCGCCATCATCACGAAGCTGCTCATCGAGCTGCGCCGGCTCGCGAACACCGAGACGCCCGTCGTCCTCGGCGTCACGGTTGTCGGCGACATCTTCATCGCCGTCTACCTCGCGATCGTGTCCGTCGTGCTCTCCGGCGAGACCGAGGCATGGCCGATCGTCGTGCGCCTCACCGTCGCGTTCCTGTTCCTCGTGCTCATGTTCGGCATCGCGCGCTGGGGCGGGCGGGTCGTCACGCGATTCACCCGCACCCGCGACGACGAGCTGTTCACGATCCTGTTCTTCGGTCTGGCCGTGATGTTCGCCGGCATCGGCGAGCTGATCGGTGTCACGGACGCGATCGGCGCGTTCCTCATCGGCCTCGTGCTCGGCGCGACCCGCCACCGCGCCCGCATCGAGCGCACCACCGTGCCGCTGCGCGACGTGTTCGCGGCGTTCTTCTTCCTGAACTTCGGGCTGGCCCTCGACGTCGCGGAGTTCGGCAGCGTCGTGACGCTCGTCCTCGCGGCGGTGGCGCTGACCTTCGCGATCAACATCGTGTCCGGCTTCGTGATCGCCGGCCTGCACGGGCTGAACACGCCGCAGGCCATCAACACGGCGGCCATCATGGTGAACCGCGGCGAGTTCACGCTCATCCTCGCGACGCTGTCGCTCGGCGCGAGCCTCGATCCACGGCTGCAGCCGTTCGCCGGCCTCTACGTTCTGCTGATGGCCGTGCTCGGCCCCCTGTTCGCGGCCAACTCGGAGCGCATCGGGCAGCGCCTCACGCGCCGCCGGCGTCCGGTCACGCCGCTGCGCCCGCCGAGGAACCTCGAGCGCGAGAACGCCATCGCGCTCATGGAGGCGGCCACGGCGGGCATGGACGCAGACGGTGGGGACGCGGACGACGCCGGGGACGACGACCTCGGGGCCGCGGCGGGCGAGCCCCCGAGCCGCCACGAGCGCGAGAGGGAACCGGACTACTGACCATGTTCGCGATCATGCGCCGCCCGAAATGGATCGGGCTCCTCATCCTCGCCCTCGCCGTGGCGGCCGCCTTCGCGGCGCTCGGCCAGTGGCAGCTCTCCCGGGCCGTCGAGGAGGGCGTCGTCGTCGAGCGCACGACCGAGGACGCGGTGCCGCTGACCGACGTCGTGCAGCCGCAGCAGATGACGGAGCAGAGGGCGTCCGGGCAGATCGTCCACGTTGCGGGCGCCTGGGTGCCCGGCGACTACGACGTCGTGGGCGACCGGGTGAACGGCGGGGAGACCGGCTACTGGGTCGTCGGCCACGTCGCGGTCGCGGTGGACGGGGCGAGCCCCGGTCCGGACTCGCCGGGGCTGGCCGTGGCGCTCGGCTGGGTCGCGGACGAGGACGACGCCCGCGAACTCCGGGACGCCTTCGACGCGGGGGATCCGGACGGGGAGCCCGGGACCATCGAGGGCCGCTTCCTGCCCACGGAGGGGCCGAACGTGCCGGACGACGGCGAGGACCCGTTCGCGATCACGTCGATGTCGGTCGCCGCCCTCGTGAACACGTGGCAGGACTTCGACGGCCGCGACGCATACTCCGGCTACGTCGTGCTGTCCGACGCGCCGGCGGGCCTCGTCGACATCGACTCGCCCGCGCCGAGCGACGAGGTCCGGCTGAACTGGCTCAACATCTTCTACGCGGCCGAGTGGGTGATCTTCGCGGGCTTCGCCGTGTTCATCTGGTACCGCCTGGTGCGGGACGAGCTCGAGCGCGAGACCGAGGAGGCGGAGGAGGCCGCGACGGCCGAGGCGGCGGCACAGGCTGCGGCGGAGTCCGCGGAGGCGCAGGCGGCGGCGGAGTCCTCGTACAGGGCCGGTCGGTAGAATCGACGCCATGCCGCTCGCACCCAAGCCAGAAGCGTTCCCCCGCATCCGCAGCGCGCTCCGGTTCTACCGCATCACGGCGTACGTCACGGGTGTGCTCCTGCTGCTGCTGACGATCGAGATGCTGTTCAAGTACGTCGGCAGGGTCGAGATCGAGCTCGGCGGCCCGTTCGGCCTCCTCGCCCTCGTGCCCGAGGGCACGACGACGGCGGTGAACCTCAGCACGGGCATCCTCATCGTGCACGGCTGGTTCTACGTCGTGTACCTCATCGCGGACTTCCGGCTCTGGAGCCTCATGCGCTGGGGCCTCGGCCGCCTCCTGATGCTCGCCGCGGGCGGCGTCGTCCCGTTCCTCTCCTTCATCGTCGAGCACCGCACGTCGCGCCAGGTCAACGGCTACCTCGCCGGGCGCGAGGCGGAGCTCGCGTCCCGCGCCGCGGGGACCTCCGCGGCGACGTCCGACCCCACAGTGGAGGCATCACATTAGCGTCGACAACCCCACCGAGCAGCGGCCCGTCCTCGTCGTCGACTTCGGAGCGCAGTACGCGCAGCTGATCGCGCGCCGGGTGCGGGAGGCCAACGTCTACTCCGAGATCGTGCCGCACTCCGTCACGGCCGAGGACATCGCGAAGAAGAACCCGGTCGGCATCGTGCTGAGCGGCGGTCCGTCCAGCGTGTACGAGGAGGGCGCCCCCGCGATCGACCCGGACATCTTCGATCTCGGCGTTCCCGTGCTCGGCATCTGCTACGGATTCCAGGCCATGGCGAAGTCGCTCGGCGGCGAGGTGGCTCGCACCGGGCAGCGCGAGTACGGCTCGACGAACGTCACCGTCTCCGGCGCCGGCGGCGTGCTGCTCGACGGGCAGTCGACCGGGCAGACGGTGTGGATGAGCCACGGCGACTCCGTGTCCGCCGCCCCCGAGGGGTTCGAGGTGCTCGCGAGCACCGAGTCGACGCCCGTCGCCGCCTTCGCGAGCGACGCCCGCAGGCTGTACGGCGTGCAGTGGCATCCCGAGGTGAACCACAGCCAGCACGGCCAGGCGATCCTCGAGAACTTCCTGCATCGCGCCGCGGGCATCCCGGCCGACTGGAACAGCGGCAACGTGATCGCCGAGCAGGTCGCGCGCATCCGCGAGCAGGTCGGTGACGCGCGCGTGATCTGCGGGCTCTCCGGCGGCGTCGACTCCGCGGTTGCGGCCGCCATCGTCCACGAGGCCGTCGGGGACCAGCTCACCTGCATCTTCGTCGACCACGGGCTGCTGCGCGCCGACGAGCGCCGCCAGGTGGAAGAGGACTACGTCGCGTCGACGGGGGTGCGCCTCGTCACCGTCGACGCCGTCGAGCAGTTCCTCGACGCGCTCGCCGGCGTGAGCGACCCGGAGCAGAAGCGCAAGATCATCGGCCGGGAGTTCATCCGCACGTTCGAGAACGCGGCGGAGGCACTCGTGCTCGAGGCGGCGGCGGGCGGCGAGCCCATCCGCTTCCTCGTGCAGGGCACGCTCTACCCGGACGTCGTCGAGTCCGGCGGCGGATCGGGAACCGCGAACATCAAGAGCCACCACAACGTCGGCGGCCTCCCCGAGGACCTGCAGTTCGAGCTCATCGAGCCGCTGCGCACCCTGTTCAAGGACGAGGTGCGCGCCATCGGCCGCGAGCTCGGGCTGCCCGAGGCGATCGTCGGCCGCCAGCCCTTCCCGGGGCCAGGCCTCGGCATCCGCATCGTCGGCGAGGTCACCCGCGAACGGCTCGAGCTCCTGCGCGAGGCGGACGCCATCGTTCGGGCGGAGCTCAGCGCCGCGGGCCTGGACGGAGAGATCTGGCAGTGCCCCGTCGTGCTGCTCGCCGACGTCCGCTCCGTCGGCGTGCAGGGCGACGGCCGCACGTACGGCCACCCCATCGTGCTGCGTCCCGTGTCGTCCGAGGACGCCATGACCGCGGACTGGACGCGACTGCCGTACGACCTGCTCGCGCGCATCTCCAACCGCATCACCAACGAGGTCGCCGGCGTGAACCGCGTCGTGCTCGACGTGACGTCGAAGCCGCCGGGCACCATCGAGTGGGAGTGATCCCGCCCCTCGAACGACGAACGGCCGCCCCGAGGGGCGGCCGTTCGCGTTGTGCGGGAGTGCTCAGTCGCTGCCGCGCAGGATCGCGAGGATGCGCAGGATCTCGACGTAGAGCCACACGACGGTGACCATGAGGCCGAAGGCGGCCTGCCAGCCGAGCTTGCGGGGAGCGCCGCTGCGCACGCCGCGCTGGATGAAGTCGAAGTCCAGCACGAGCGAGTACGACGCCATGAGCACCGCGAGGGCGCCGATGACGAGGCCGAGGACGCCGGCACGCAGGCCGAACGGGGTGTCCAGCACGCCGAACGCGACGAGGCCGAAGTTGGCGAGCGAGAACACGAGGTAGCTCACCATGGCGATCATGAAGATCTTCGTCGCCTTGGCGGACGCGCGGATCTTGCCGCTGCGGAACAGCGCGAGCACGACGCCCACCACCACGAGGGTCGCGAGCACGGCCTGGACGGCGATGCCGTTCCACCGCGCGTCGAAGATGCGGGAGATGCCGCCGACGAACAGGCCCTCGAACGCGGCGTACGCGACGATGAGCGGCACGCTCGGCTGGCGCTTGAAGCTGTTGACGAGGCCGAGCACGAGGCCGACGATCGCGCCGACGATGGCGAGTCCGGGGACGAGCCAGCCGACCGCGGCGCCCACCAGCAGCACGGCGAACAGGCCGATGGCCTTGTTGATCGTGTCCTCGTAGGTCATGCGTCCCGTGTCGGCCGCGGAGGCGGACGGCGCGTTGTACATGGCCTGCAGGCTTTCGGGCGTGACCTCCTGCGTAGGGGCTCCGCCGCGGCCGTTGAAGGCCGGGTTTCGCGAGAACGTGGGGTTTGCCATGGTTCCTCTATCTTTAGGGGTGACTGCACCACTCGGTGCCCCTTCAGGCTAATGGACGTCCGTTGGCAGTTGGCTTGAATTTCGCCTGAAGCGTTGCGCCGCCGGGCCGAGCGCGAGTGCCCGAGCCGCCCAGGCCGCGGCGATGACCACGACGGTGCTCACGGTCACCGCGAGGCCCTGATCCGGGTAGCCGTGCAGCAGCCCGCCGAGCACCATGCCGGCGCCGAGCGGCAGCAGCGCGGCGAGGGCCGAGACGACCGGCCGGTGACGCACGAGCAGCCAGCCGAGGAGCGGCACGGCGAAGAGCGGCATCATGCTCGGCCCGATGAGGAGGCCGAGCACCGCGAAGGCGCTGGGCGGGGCGGCGACCATCCTGCGCCACCGGACGGCGGGCAGCACCAGCCAGCCCGCCAGATGCAGCACGGCGCCGATGAACAGGCCGGCGAGGAAGTAGGTGTTGGTCAGCACCAGCAGCAGGCCCCCGACGAGGATTCCGGCGAGCCCCGCGACGTATCGGCCCCGGTACGTGCCCCAGCGGAGCGCAAGGACGGTCGTCGGTTCCTGCTCGGGCATGGCTGTCCCTTCCCTCGGACCGACCGTGGGCGCGGGCGGCCGTCTTCACTGTCATGCGGGGGAAGGGGTGTCGCAGCATACTAGCGCCGGGCGGAGCGGCGTCGCCCTCGCTAGCGTTGACGGGTGACGCTTCCCCCGAAGACTCGCGCCCGGGTGATCGGCCACCGCGGAGCGAGCGGATACCGACCGGAGCACACGCGCTCGAGCTACGAGCTCGCGCTCGCCCTGGGTGCCGACGCTGTGGAGCCCGACCTGGTCGCCACGCGGGACGGTGTGCTCGTGCTGCGGCACGAGAACGAGATCTCGGGCACGACGGACGTTGCGTCGCGGCCCGAGTTCGCCGACAGGCGCACGACGAAGACCGTGGACGACCGGCGGATCACCGGATGGTTCACCGAGGACTTCACGTGGGCGGAACTCTCCACCCTCCTGGCGCGCGAGCGACTGCCCGCGCTGCGGCCCGCGAGCGCGTCGTTCGACGACGCGTACGGCATCCTCACCCTGCCCGACCTGCTGCGGCTGCTCGACGACGCCGGGGCGGCGGCGGGGTCCCGTCCCGGTCTCGTCGCGGAGATCAAGCACGCGACATACTTCGACTCCCTCGGCCTGCCGCTCGACGAGCTGCTCGCCCGGGACCTGGGGCAGGCGGGCTGGAACGGAGCGGGCGACCGCCTCACGGTCGAGGCGTTCGAGGAGACCGTGCTCGGCAAGGTGCGCGCGCGGGGAGTGCCCGGCGAGCTCGTCTTCCTGCTCGAGGCGTCCGGCGCGCCCTTCGACGAGGTGGCGGCGCGCGGCGCAGATGCACGGCCGTACGCCGACCATCTCACCGACGACGGGCTCGCGGCGCTCGCCGGGCGGGTCGACGGCATCAGCGTCGAGAAGGGCCTCGTGCTGCCCACGGATCGGAACGGGCGTGCCGACGTGCCGACCGACCTCGTGGCCCGGGCCCACGCCGCCGGCCTCATCGTCTTCTGCTGGACGCTTCGCGCCGAGAACCGGTTCCTGCCGGTGAGCTTCCGGTACGGCGGCGGCCCCGGCGCACCGGGCGACTACGAGAGCGAGTGGTCGCGCATCCTCGCGACCGGCATCGACGGGGTGTTCGCCGACCAGCCGGACCTCGCGGTCGCGGTGCGGGACGCCGCCATCGCGCAGTCCTGACGGGCGGCGCGGGGACCGCGGCTGGTCAGTCCTTCTCGAGCGCCGACGGCTTGTGCACCGCCTCGCCGCCGCTCTTCTCGCTCTTCACCAGGTACTGCGGGTCGTCCTTCGACGCCCGCACGGTGCGACCCGCGGCCTCCGTGTCGGAGGTGATCTTCTTCTCGACCTCGCCCGTTGCCTCGCCGCCGTGCGACTTCCAGGACACGTGGTCGCCGGGGGAGAACTCGTCGTTCTTCTTGTTCGTCATGCCGCGACGCTACGCCGCGGGGGAGGGGCCCGGCCGGGGAGGTGCTGAGAGCCGGCGGGCACGGCGGCACTGCGAGGACGGGCGCGGGCGACCGCGGCCGGTGTCGGAGGGAGAACGTAGAATCGGGTACCGAGATGACACCCCCTCCCGAGAACACCGTTCGCATCGTGTCCGGCACGGCACCGGTGATCGTCGAGCCGCACGACTCCCTGCTCGACGGTCTGAACCCGGAGCAGCGCGAGGCCGTCGAGTACCGGGGGCCGGCCCTGCTGATCGTCGCGGGCGCCGGGTCGGGCAAGACCCGCGTGCTGACGCACCGCATCGCGGGGCTGCTGGAGTCTCACGAGGCCTGGCCGAGCCAGATCCTCGCCATCACCTTCACGAACAAGGCGGCCGCCGAGATGCGCGAGCGCGTCCACTCGCTCGTCGGCCGCGTCGCCGAGGGCATGTGGATCTCGACGTTCCACTCCGCGTGCGTGCGCATCCTGCGGCGCGAGGCCGAGAACTTCGGCTTCACGCCGAACTTCACCATCTACGACTCCGCCGACAGCCGGGTGCTGATCAAGCGCATCATCAAGCAGTACCAGGCTGACGCGTACGGATTCACGGTGGGGTCCGTCGCGGCACGCATCTCGAAGCTCAAGAACGAGCTCGCCGATGTCGACAGCTTCGCGCGCACCGCGAACTTCTCCGACCCGGCCGAGACCGCCTTCGTCGAGGTGTTCCGCGAGTACAGCCGGTCCCTGAGTGCGGCGCACGCGTTCGACTTCGATGACCTCATCGGGCAGACCGTGTACCTGTTCCGCGCGTTCCCGCACATCGCGGCGAAGTACCAGCGCCGGTTCCGCCACGTGCTCGTCGACGAGTACCAGGACACGAACCACGCGCAGTACTCGCTCATCCGCGAGCTTACCCGCCCGATCGCCCCCGAGCACGTGCCCGCGGACACCCGCGCGGAGCGCAACCCGATGGGCGGCGTCGACGGCGCGTCGCTCACGGTCGTCGGCGACTCCGATCAGTCGATCTACGCCTTCCGCGGCGCGGACATCCGCAACATCGTGGAGTTCGAGCGCGACTTCCCGAACTCGAAGGTCGTGCTGCTCGAGCAGAACTACCGGTCGACCCAGAACATCCTCTCCGCGGCGAACTCTGTCATCTCGAACAACTTCGACCGCAAGGACAAGAAGCTCTGGACGGCAGTCGGCGACGGCGAGAAGATCACGGGCTTCACCGGTTACTCCGGACACGACGAGGCCCAGTTCGTCGCGGACGAGATCCAGAAGCTGCACGAGGAGGGGATGGACTACAAGGACATCGCCGTCTTCTACCGCACGAACTCCCAGACGCGTGCCCTGGAGGAGATCTTCATCCGGTCGGCCGTGCCGTACCGCATCATGGGCGGCACGAAGTTCTACGAGCGGGCCGAGATCAAGGATGCGATGGCCTACCTCGTCGCGGTCGCGAACCCGAACGACGTGCTCGCGCTCAGGCGCATCCTGAACACGCCGAAGCGCGGCATCGGTCCGGCGACCGAGACGCAGCTCGCGGTGTACGCGGACACGAACGGCGTCGGCTTCCGCGAGGCGATGCGGGATGCGGGCAAGCTCGGCCTGGGGCCGAAGGTCACGGGCTCGATCCTGCAGCTCGCCCGCCTGCTCGACGAGGTCGAGGAGATGCTCGACCCGATGACCCCCGGCGGCCCGTCGTCGGTCAGCGACGTGCTGAGCGTCCTCATGGATCGCAGCGGCCTGCTCTCCACCCTGCGCAACAGCCGCGACCCGCAGGACGAGGCCCGCGCCGAGAACATCGACGAGCTCCTCGCCGTGACGAAGGAGTTCAACCGGAACAATCCGGACGGCCAGCTCATCGACTTCCTCACCGAGGTGTCGCTCGTCGCCGCAGCCGACGAGCTGGACGACAGCTCCGGCACGGTGTCGCTCATGACCCTGCACACCGCGAAGGGGCTCGAATACCAGGCGGTGTTCCTCACCGGCGTCGAGGAGGACCTGCTGCCGCACCGCATGTCGGCGAACGAGCCGGGCGGGCCCGCGGAAGAGCGGCGGCTGTTCTACGTCGGCATCACCCGCGCCAGACGCAGGCTCTTCCTCTCGCTCGCCATGACGCGCGCGCAGTTCGGCGACACGAGTGTGGCGATGCCGAGCCGGTTCCTGCAGGAGATCCCCGCCGAGCTGATCGAGTGGCGGCAGTCGCCCGGCATGGCCACCTCCCGCGGCGGCACCCAGCCGCGGGCACTGAACGCCAGGCGCGAGGGCGGCGGCTACGGCTTCAACCGGTCGTCCCGTTACAGCGGCGACGGTCCGAGCTTCGCGGACCGGGCGACGCGGGAGCTCGGCGAGGGCCGGCCGAAGACCGAGTGGGCCAACCGTGTCACGGGAACGGTGCGCGACAACGGCGACCTCGAGCTCGCGGCGGGCGACCGCATCCGGCACACCGACTTCGGCGAGGGCCGCGTGAACGCCGTGACCGGCGTCGGGCCCAAGCGCATCGCGGAGGTGCAGTTCGACGGCGCCGGCCGCAAGCGGCTGCTCATCAAGGTCGCGCCGATCGAGAAGCTCTAGCGACCCGCCCGGGTCCTCCCCACGGACGCGCCCCACACTGGGGGCATTGGGGCCGTGTCGCAGCGGTGCCCCCGCGAATAGCATGGGGATGTCCGCGGGGGATGCGGGCAGGGGAAACTGGGGGGTTTCGTGCTGGAGACGAATGCGCGGACGTCGCGCACCGACCGGGGGGTGGGCGAGCGCGGTCCGGTGGGCTTCGCGCTGCTGCGCGTGCTCGTGGTCGCCACGATCGTGCTGGGCCTCAACTACGTCGGCTGGCGCTGGCTGTTCTCGCTGAACTGGCACGCCTGGTGGATCGCGATCCCGCTGGTGATCGCGGAGACGTACAGCCTCATCGACGTCGCCCTCTTCGGCATGACCATGTGGCGCGCCCGCACGAGACCGCGCCCGCCGGTGCCGGAGGACGGCCTCACCGTCGACGTGTTCATCACGACCTACAACGAGCCGATCGAGCTCGTCGCCGAGACGGCACGCGCCGCTCGCGACATCCACTACCCGCACAGCACGTGGATCCTCGACGACGGCGCCCGCGACGAGATGCGCATCGCCGCGAACGAGCTCGGGGTCGGCTACATCTCGCGCGGCGACGAGTGGAAGGGCCGCCCGCTGCACGCGAAGGCCGGCAACCTGAACAACGCGCTGCTGGCGACCGAGGGGGAGTTCCTGCTCATCCTCGACGCGGACCAGATCCCCCGCCCGGAGATCCTCGACGCCGCGCTCGGCTACTTCGCCGATCCGAAGGTGGCGCTCGTGCAGACCCCGCAGGAGTTCGGCAACGTCGCGACGGGCGACCCGCTCGGCAGCCAGGCGCCCCTCTTCTACGGCCCGATCCAGCAGGGCAAGGACGGCTGGAACGCCGCGTTCTTCTGCGGGTCCAACGCGCTGCTGCGCCGCGAGGCGCTCATGCAGCTGGGGCTCACCCAGTACGTCCGCGAGGTCGAGCGGGCCGTGCTCGTCGCGCTCCGCGGAGCCGACCGCGTCATCACCCGCGCCCGCCGGACGGCGGACCCGAACGACGTCATGGTCAATGCCGCTCTCGACGAGATCGCGCTCGCCGTGGACACGGCCCGCACCGCCGTCAAGCAGGGCCAGCCCATCGCCCGCGTCACGTACGACCTGCAGCACCAGATCGACTCCGTGTCGCGCGCCATGGTGTCGTTCGATCTGCACCTGCTCGAGATGGACCTCGCGGCGATCCGCGAGCTCGACGCCGCGGCGTCGGGGGAACCGCTCGACGCCCTGCTCGACGTCGACACCACCGTCGACACCCTGGCCATGCGCCAGCTGTCGCCGCTCGGTGCGCTGGAGTCCGTGCAGGCCCTCCTGCGCACCATCGACGTCGACCGGTCGGACGAGGCCGTGCCGCTCATGCCGCTGGCGACCATCTCGGTCACGGAGGACATGGCGACGTCGATGCGGCTGCACGGCCTCGGCTGGAAGACCGTGTACCACCACGAGCTGCTCGCCGTGGGGCTCGCCCCCGAAGACCTCGGTACCATGCTGAAGCAGCGGCTGCGCTGGGCGCAGGGCACCATGCAGGTGCTCCTGCGCGAGAACCCGCTCGTGCAGAGGGGCATGTCGCTCGCGCAGCGGCTCATGTACTTCTCCACGATGTGGAGCTACCTGAGCGGATTCGCCGCCGTCGTCTACTTCGGTGCACCGGTCGTCTTCCTCTGCTTCGGCGTGCTGCCCGTCGACTCGAGCGCCGCCGAGTTCTTCCTGCGCTTCCTGCCGTTCATGGTGGTGAACCAGCTGCTGTTCATGGTGAGCAGCCGGGGGGTCTCGACCTGGCGTGGCCAGCAATACAGTCTCGCGCTGTTCCCGATCTGGATCCGGGCGGTCACGAGCGCCGTGGCCAACGTCTTCTTCGCCCGTCCGCTCGGCTTCGTCGTCACCTCGAAGACCCGGCAGGAGGGCGACCAGTGGGGTCTCGTGCGCGTGCAGCTCGTGCTCGCCGCCGTGCTTCTCATCTCGACCGTCATCGGTGTCACGCGCCTCGTGCTCGGCGTCGGTGAGCCCATCGGAACGCTCGTCAACGTCGCGTGGGTCGTGTTCGACCTCGTCGTGCTCAGCGTTCTCGTACCCGCAGCCCGCTTCCAGGGCTTCGCAACCAAGGAGGAATCCGCCTGATGGAGTACACAGTCGAAGACCTGGGTGGTGGAGTCGCCGTGCTCCACCTCGACGGCCGGCTCAACATGGTGAGCGCGGCCCGGCTGCGCGAGGCCGTCACGAGCACCGTCGCCCTCGGCCACACCCGCATCGCCGTCGACCTCGCCAAGGTCGACTTCATGGACTCGTCGGGCCTGGGCGCCCTGATCAGCGGTCTGAAGACCACGAGGCAGGCGGGCGGCGACCTGCGGATCGCCGCACCGTCCGAGCAGGTGAAACTGGTGCTGCAGCTCACCAACATGGAACGCGTGCTGCTCGCCCACGAGCACGCCGAGACCGCGTTCAGTGGCTGACGTGGCCCGACACACGCTCCACCTGGCCGTTCCCCCCGGGGACGTCGACGCCGTGCACTCCCTGCTCGAGGCGGTGTGGGCCGAGGCTCCCGGTATCCCGATGATGGAGCGCTTCCGGTTCGAGACCGCGCTGCTCGAGCTCGCCTCCAACGTCGTCAAGCACGCGGACGGCGGGTCCGGGTTGTGGTGCACGCTCGAGATCGACGCTCACCCGGAGCACATCGAGGCGACCGTGCTCGACGACGGCGAGCCGTCGGACGCGCAGATCCTCCTGCCGCGGGAGATGCCGGACGAGCTGGCGGAGTCGGGGCGCGGCATCGCGATGATTCAGGCGCTCGTCGACGACCTCACGTACTCGCGCGAGGGGACGACGAACCGCTGGAGCATCTCCAGGCGATTCGCGTCGTGACCGCCGGGCCGGCGGTGACCGGAACGGCCGGTCCGCCGGACGAGGCGAGTCGGCAGGAGGCGCTCGACGAGCTCGGCATTCTCGACACGGCGCCCGAGGAGCGCTTCGACCGCATCACGCGGCTGGCGGCGCAGGTCTTCGGCGTGAGCGGATCCGCGATCTCGTTGCTCGACCGCGACCGGCAGTGGGTGAAGTCCGCGGTGGGCGGGGCGGTGCAGGAGAGCCCGCGCCGCACCGCGTTCTGCGACACGGTCGTGAGCCAGCACGCATCGCTCGTCGTGCCGGACGCGCGAGCGGATCCGCGGTTCCGGGAGAACCCCTTCGTCACCGGTGACCCGAACCTGCGCTTCTACGCCGGTCATCCGCTCGAGGCGCCCGGCGGCGAGCCGGTGGGCGCGCTCTGCCTGTACGACCCCGAGCCGCGCACCTTCACGGCCGACGAGCGGCGCCTGCTCGAGGAGCTGGCGAGGTGGGTCGAGGACGAGCTGAGCGCCAGCGAGGAGCTCTCCCGCGCCGCCGAGGTGCAGCGTGCGCTGCTGCCGAAGACCGAGCTGCGGCCCCCGGGTTACGACGTCGCGGGACGGTGCCGACCGGCTCGCGTCGTGGGCGGGGACTTCTACGCGTGGCGGGAGATCCCCGGCGGAGCCGCGTTCACCCTCGGCGACGTCATGGGCAAGGGCCTCGCCGCCGCGATCATCGCCGCGACCGTGCGCGGCGTCTTCCTCGCAACGTCGGGGCTGGGCGACATGGTGCCGACGATCACGGCCGCCGCCGAGGCGCTGCAGGGCGACCTCGAGGTGGCCGGCAGCTTCGTCACCATGCTGCACGCGCGCCTCGAGACCGCATCCGGCGCACTGCACTACCTGGACTCCGGCCACGGGCTCGGCATGATCGTGCGCGCGGACGGGCGGCTGGACCGGCTGCGCTCGGTCAACCCGCCGCTCGGTGTCATCGTCGGCGCGCCCTGGCTCGCGCAGGAGGAGACCGTCGATCCCGGGGATGCCTTCGTCGCCGTGAGCGACGGCGCGCTCGACCTCTTCGACGGCACGCTGGCCGCCCTGGACGACATCGCGGCCATCGTGCGCGAGGAGCCGACGGCGCAGGCGGCCGTCGACCGCATCGCCGCCCTCGGCCCGCGGCGGGCGACGGATGACGTGACCGTGCTCGTCGTGCGCCGGCAGGCCTGAGACCCGTCGGTCGCCGCGGTGCGGCGCGGGTCGATCGCGCAACACCGTCGCACGCAGCCGGTCGTCCCGCCACACTGGGGGTATGAGCGAAGAAGGAACGACCACCGGGACGTCGGTCGCCGCCGTCGTCTACAACCCGATCAAGGTGGACCTCGACGCCATCAAGGCCGTCGTGGCCGCTGAGGAGGAGGCTGCAGGCTGGGCCGAGACCCTGTACTTCGAGACCTCGGTGGACGATCCGGGCCAGGGCGCGGCACAGGCCGCGCTCGACGCCGGCGCGACCATGATCATCGCCGCGGGCGGCGACGGAACGGTGCGCGCCATCGCGGAGGTCGTGTATCGAAGCGAGGCGACGCTCGCGCTGCTGCCCTCCGGCACGGGCAACCTGCTCGCGCGCAACCTGAAACTGACCCTGGGCAACCTCGAGCACTCGATCCACTCCGCCTTCTCGGGCGGCGACCGTGCGATCGACATCGCCGAGATCGACATCCGGCACGAGGACGGGTCGATGACGTCGCACGCCTTCCTGGTGATGGCGGGCCTCGGCCTCGACGCGAAGATGCTCGCGAACACGGATGACGAGCTCAAGAAGAAGGTCGGCTGGCTCGCCTACGTCAGCGCGTTCGCGAAGGCGCTGCTCGACAAGAACCAGCTGCGGGTGCGCTACAAGCTCGACGACCGCCGCGTGAAGGCGATCCGCGCGCACACCATCATCGTCGGCAACACCGGTTCCCTGCAGGCGAACGTGCTGCTGCTGCCGGAGGCCGTCATCGACAACGGCGAGTTCGAGATCCTGCTGCTGCGGCCCGAGGGCCTGGTGAGCTGGGTCCAGATCGCGGTGAAGATCCTGTGGGAGAACGGTGTGCTCCGCCGCATCCGCTTCGGCGACCGCCTCATGACCAAGGAGGTGGACGCGCTGAACTACGTGAAGGCCAAGCTCGTCACGGTGCGATTGAGCCGGCCGGAGGAGATCCAGCTCGACGGCGACGGGTTCGGACGGGCGATCGCCTTCCGCGCTCGCATCGTGCCCGGTGGCCTCACCGTGCGGGTTCCCGCGGAGGCGGCGGCGTAGCCGGCGGCCGACGCGGCAACGGGGGCACGCGGCGACCGGTGGTCTACGGCCGCCTGTCGCCGCGGAGCACGCCCAGGCAGTAGTCGCGCGGCCAGTGCCGCACGCGCGCAGGCAGCCGCGGGTAGACGAGGCGCGTCGCCGCGAGCAGCAGCCGGAAGCGGCGCTCGCGGCGCGGCCCCCAGGGCATGCGGTACGCGGCCCGCAGGCGCGGCGGCAGAAGCCCTGCCGTGGCCAGCCGGCCGACCGGCAGCGCGGCCCGCAGCCACAGCGGCGCGACGGGCGGGTGCAGGAGGGCGCCGGCCACCGACCGCGCCTCGTCCGTCACGGTGAGTCGGTCGACGGCCGCGTCCCAGTACTCGGCGAACGCCGCCCGGTCCGCCGGCCACAGCGCAGCGGGCATCTGAAGGGCGGCGCCCACCGTCACCCACTCCGCGTATGCGCGGTCCGCGGTCCGCGCGTCGAGCGGCCCGAGCACGAGCTCGTGCATCCGCACCGCGGAGTCCCACAGCGTCGCGGCCACCCAGAGCTGCAGCCCCGGGTCGACGGCGTCGTACGCCGGCCGGTCCCCGTCGGCGTCCGCTCGGACGCCGCGGTGAGCGCGGTTCACCATAGCCACCGCACGCCGGGTGTCCTCCGGCGTGCCGCAGCCGATCGCGTAGGAGTAGACGAGCGTGTTGCGCAGGCGCACCACGGGGTCGCGCGCGAACCCGCTGTGCGCGGCAACACCGCGGCCCACCGCCGCGTCGGCGATCTGCAGCAGGATGGCGCGGCCGCCCGCGCCGATGAGCACCGCCTCGCTCGCGAGCTCCGCCATGCCGCCGGGGACCGGCCGGCGCCGTGCTCGTGGCCCGTGCCGCATGCCCGCCTCCCTCCGGCGGCACGCGACGCGCGTCCCGCACAGGGAAACGCTAGCGGTAGGCTTTTCGACGGTCTCCCGGAATCCCGGGTGCGGCGCGCGTCGCTCGCGCTCGGCGGCTTCCGGCCGACGAACTCAGACACCGTGACTACGCGCGCCGCACCACGGCCCGCGGATGGGATGGACAGCGTGGACCTATTCGAATACCAGGCGAGGGACCTCTTCGAGTCCTACGGAGTGCCGGTTCTGCCGGGGATCGTCGCGGACACGCCCGAGGAGGTGCGCGCCGCCGCGGAGAAGCTCGGCGGCACCGTCGTCGTCAAGGCGCAGGTCAAGACCGGCGGCCGCGGCAAGGCCGGCGGCGTGAAGGTCGTCAAGGACCCTGATGCCGCGTTCGAGGCGGGCCAGGCGATCCTGGGCCTCGACATCAAGGGCCACACCGTGCAGCGCGTCATGGTCGCCGCCGGTGCCCGCATCGCCCAGGAGTTCTACTTCTCGATCCTGCTCGACCGGGCCAACCGCTCCTACCTCTCGCTCGCCAGCGTCGAGGGCGGCGTGGAGATCGAGGAGCTCGCGGTGACCAAGCCCGAGGCCCTCGCCCGCGTCGAGGTGGACCCGCTCGCCGGCGTCGACGCCGACAAGGCGCGCGAGATCGCCCGCGCGGCGTCCTTCCCCGACGACCTCCTCGAGAAGGTCGCGCCCGTCATCGAGCGCCTGTGGGCCGTCTACCGTGACGAGGACGCCACCCTGGTCGAGGTCAACCCGCTCGTGCTGACCGAGGACGGCGAGGTCATCGCCCTCGACGGCAAGGTGACGCTCGACGAGAACGCGTCCTTCCGCCACCCTGGCCACGAGGCCCTCGTCGTCGCGGGCGAGACCGACCCGCTCGAGGCCAAGGCCAAGGAGTCCGACCTCAACTACGTGAAGCTCGACGGCCAGGTGGGCATCATCGGCAACGGCGCGGGTCTCGTCATGAGCACGCTCGACGTCGTCTCCTACGCCGGCGAGAGGCACGGCGGCGTGACCCCCGCGAACTTCCTCGACATCGGCGGCGGCGCCTCCGCGGAGGTCATGGCGGCCGGGCTCGACGTCATCCTCGGCGACGAGCAGGTCAAGAGCGTGTTCGTGAACGTCTTCGGCGGCATCACGGCCTGCGACGCCGTCGCCAACGGCATCGTCGGCGCTCTGGACAAGCTGGGCGATGCGGCATCCAAGCCCCTCGTCGTGCGCCTCGACGGCAACAACGTCGAGGAGGGCCGGCGCATCCTCGCGGAGGCTGCCCACCCGCTCGTGACCGTGGTCGACACCATGGACGAGGCCGCCGACCGCGCAGCAGAGCTCGCCAACGCCGCCAACTGATCCGCGTTCCGACAGAGAAAAGGAAAACACCCATGTCGATTCTTCTCGACGAGAACTCGATCATCATCGTCCAGGGCCTCACCGGATCCGAGGGCAGCAAGCACGCCGCGCGCATGCTGCGCTCCGGCTCGCGCGTCGTCGGCGGCGTCAACCCCCGCAAGGCCGGTACGCAGGTCGAGATCGAGGGCACCTCGCTGCCGATCTTCGGCACGGTCGCCGACGCGATGGCCGAGACGGGCGCCACCGTGTCCGTCATCTTCGTGCCCCCGGCGTTCGCGAAGGACGCTGTCATCGAAGCCGTCGACGCGGGCATCCCGCTCGCGGTCGTCATCACCGAGGGCATCCCGGTCAAGGACTCCGCCGAGTTCTGGGCGCACGCCAACAACCACGGCAACAAGACCCGCATCATCGGCCCGAACTGCCCCGGCGTCATCAGCCCTGGCAAGTCGAACGCCGGCATCATCCCGGCCAGCATCACGGACGCCGGCCCCATCGGCCTCGTCTCGAAGTCGGGGACGCTGACCTACCAGATGATGTTCGAGCTGCGCGACATCGGAATCTCCACCGCCGTCGGCATCGGCGGCGACCCCATCATCGGCACGACGCACATCGACGCGCTCGCCGCGTTCGAGGCCGACCCGGAGACCAAGGCGATCGTCATGATCGGTGAGATCGGCGGAGACGCCGAGGAACGCGCCGCGGACTTCATCCAGAAGAACGTGACGAAGCCCGTCGTGGCCTACGTCGCCGGCTTCACCGCGCCAGAGGGCAAGACCATGGGCCACGCCGGCGCCATCGTCTCCGGCGGCAGCGGAACCGCGCAGGGCAAGAAGGAGGCCCTCGAGGCCGCCGGTGTGCGCGTCGGCAAGACGCCCACGGAGACCGCCAACCTCATGCGCGAGGTCATCTCGGCCCTCTAGCGATCCGGCATCCGTGAGGTGCCGCCCTCGGTCCTCCCGCAACTAGGAAGCGACCGAAGGCGGCACCTCGCGGCGTTTGAGCGGGGGCGCCCAGGTGGGCGCCGGTAGGGTCGAAGCCGCATGAATCGTCCAACCACCGCGCTCTTCGCGGCCCTCGAAGCCCTTCTCGTCGCCGCGATCGGAATCGGCATCCCGCTGGTCCCGCTCACGGTGCTCTGGGCGACCCAGTACGACCTGCAGATCGACTGGGCCGTGTTCTTCCGGGCCTCCGTCGACGTCTGGCTGCTCGGTCACGGCGCCGACCTCGCCGTGTCCCTCGACCCCGGCATCGCCGCATCGCTCGGGCTCACCGGGGCGGACGCGCCGTTCACGCTCACACTCGCACCGCTGGGCTTCGCTCTGCTCACCCTGCTGCTCGGGATGCGGGCGGGACGCCGCCTCGGCGACACGGACCACCGGGCCCTCGGCCTCGGGGCTGCCGTCGTGGTGTTCGCGCTGCTCGCCCTGGGGGTCGCCGCGCTGGCCCAGCATCCCGGCGCCGCGCCGGCGCTCGGCCAGGCCGTCGTGCTGCCCACTCTCGTGTTCGGTTCTGGCGTCGCGGCCGGGTCCGAGCTCGGCAGGCGACGCCGCTCGCGCGCGTCGGCCGCGGGCGCGAGCCTGTCCGCCCGTGGGGCGTCCGCAGGGTCGGCGCTCGGCTCGACGCGGGTGGGTCGCGTGCTGCTCACGCCCGTCCGCGGGGCGCGCGACCGTGTCGACGCCGTGCCGGGGAGCGTGCGGGTGTCGATCGCGTCCGCCCTCTCCGGCGGTGCCGCCGCGGCCTTCGCGGTGGTCGCCGTCGCGTCGGTCGCCGTGGCTGTGCTGCTCGCGACGGGCTACGCCCGCGTCATCACGCTCTACGAGTCGTTGCAGGCCGGCGTCGCCGGTGGCATCGCACTGACCCTCGCGCAACTCGCACTTATCCCCAACGTCGTGCTCTGGGGAGCGAGCTGGCTGGTCGGGCCGGGCTTCGCCATCGGCACCGGATCATCGGTGTCGCCCCTCGGCACCTCGCTCGGGCCGATACCGGCACTCCCGCTGCTCGGCCCCCTGCCGCACGGGGATCTCACGTTCGGGCTGCTCGGCGTGCTCGTGCCGGTGCTCGCCGGCTTCCTGTCTGCCGTCGCGCTGCAGCCGCGCGTGCGACGCGCGTTCGGCGCCGCCGCACTCCGCCGGCGCTGGCTCGCCGCCGTGGGTGCCGGCATGGGGCTTGCGGGGGCGGCGGCCCTCGGGCTGCTCACCTGGTGGTCGGCGGGGTCCGCAGGCCCGGGGCGGCTCGTGCACGTCGGGCCGTCACCGTGGTGGGTCGTGCTGTTCGCCTTCCTCGAGATCGGCGGCGGTGCGGTCCTCGGCATGCTGGCGTCGGCAAGGGGCGTCCGTCTGCCGCGACGGAAGCAGGCGGATCCGCCCGGCTGACGCGAGCTCGGGTCGGGCCCGGAGCGTGTCAGTGGTCAACATGGTGGGTGGGGCGGTTTACTGGCGGAATGCGTCCCCCGAATCGCAAGCAGTTCACTGCTGCCCGCACGCCCGACCACGCCTTCCCGTCCGCCGAGGTCGCGCACGTCGGACCGTGGATCGTCCATCGCTCACCCGACCTTCCGGTGCACCGCCTGTCGCTCGACGGGCAGGCTGCTCTGGTGCTCGGCTGGCCCACCCATCTCGGGCATCGAGCCGAGCTGACCCGCGCCGAGCTGGGCGAGCTCGGTGGATCCTGGGTGGCTATGACAGAGCGCGAGGTGATCCCGGATCCTCTCGGGTCGTACGCCACCGTCTACAGCCCCGACGGGGAAGTGGTGGCCTCGACGACCGCGATGCTGGCCGGGCATCGGCTCGTGGCGCGCGAGTCGCTGAACGCCCTGCTCGACCTGCCGCGCAGCCGGAACTGGTACCCGTTCGGATTGACGCCGTACGTGAACGCCCACCGCCTGCTGCCCAACCACGTGCTCGACCTCGTCAGCTGGACCACCCGCCGCGTCAACACCCCGCGTCCGGCTCTGCCGGTCGACGACGCCATCACGACCATCGCCGACAACCTGCGGCGCAACATCACGACGGTCGGCGCGCAGCATCCGCTCATGCTCGGCGTCACCGCGGGGAACGAGACGCGGATGCTGCTCGCCGGGCTGAGGGGCGTGCCGGACGTCTACGGCTACACCTTCGGCACCGTCCGCAGCATGGACACGGTCACCGGTGCGCGGCTCGGGAGGGCAACCGGCATCACCCACGAGATCCGGCCCAACGCGTACGACCCGGACGTCTCCGCCCGCTGGTTCCACGACGTGGGCGGCATCGTGACCGGGCAGACCATGCGCAACGCCGCCGGCAAGGAGCTGCTGCCCGAGGACCGGGCCCAGATCAAGGGCATGGGCGGGGAGATCGGCAGGGGCGTCTACTACCGCACCCATACGCCGGCCGTCGACACGGCGGCCGATCTGGTGACCGCCCTGTTCCTGCCCGCGCATCCCGACCTCAGCGCGGCGGCCCAGGCCTGGCTGGACCGGTTGGAGCCCACCGACGTCCCGGACCTCCTCGACTCCCTCTACTTCGACAACCGCCTCGGCGGGTGGTCCGCGCCGCAGCGTCACGCCGACACCCGCGTCCTGATGGTGTCGTACCCGCTCAACTACGCCTCCACCATCGCCGCCATGCGGTCGCTGCCGCTTCCCGTCAAACGCGACAGGCAGATGTCGCCGCTCGTCGTGCGCCGCCTGTGGCCCGAACTGCTCGACATCCCGATCAACAGCCAGCTGCCCGTCGCCCGCGCCAAGAACGCCGCTCGGACGTGGGCGAAGAGCGCCCTCCGCGCGGTTCGACGGTGACCGTCGGGTGGCCGGTCTTGGGCCCGGCGCCCGTGACGGATCCGTCCCCCGCGCCCGCCGCTAGGCTTGTCTGGTGCTGAAGGTCGTTGTGCTCATCTCGGGCGGCGGATCGAACCTGCGGGCGCTGCTGAACGCGACCGAGGATGCCGGCTACCCCGCCCGCGTCGTCGCCATCGGCGCTGACCGTGACGCGGACGGCCTGGGCCTCGCGGAGGAGTTCGGCATCGCATCCTTCACCGTGCCGTTCACCCACTTCCCGACGCGGGACGAGTGGGCGGACGAGCTCGTGCGGCAGCTGCTCGTCTGGCAACCGGACCTCGTGGTGCTGAGCGGTTTCATGCGGTTGCTTCCGCCTCGCGCCGTCGAGGCGCTGCGGCCGAACCTCATCAACACCCACCCCGCCTACCTGCCGGAGTTCCCCGGCGCCCACGCCGTGCGCGACGCGTTCGCCGCGGGCGTGAGCGAGACCGGGGCGTCCATCATCGTGGTCGACAACGGCGTCGACAGCGGACCGATCATCGCGCAGCAGCGCGTGCCCGTGCTCGCGGGCGACACCGAGACGGCGCTGCACGAGCGCATCAAGGTGGTGGAGCGCGCTCTGCTCGTTCAGACCGTGCGCGACATCGCCGACGGCGCCCTCGTGCTCGACACCGTGACCCAGACCCCCGGAGGCAGTGCACCATGAGCGGACCCATCCACGACCCGGCGAGCTACCGGGAGCGCGACGTCGTCGCGATCGAGCGCGCCCTCATCTCGGTGAGCGACAAGACGGGCCTCGTCGAGCTCGCCGGGGCGCTCGCCCAGGCAGGGGTCGAGATCGTGTCGACGGGCTCGACGGCGAAGACCATCTCGGACGCGGGTTTCGCCGTGACCGAGGTCTCCACCGTCACCGGCTTCCCCGAGTCGCTCGACGGGCGCGTCAAGACGCTGCACCCCGCTGTGCACGCCGGACTGCTCGCGGACCTCCGTCTCGAGTCGCACGAGCGACAGCTCGCCGATCTCGGCATCGCGCCGTTCCAGCTCGCCGTCGTGAACCTCTACCCGTTCGTGGAGACGGTCGCCTCCGGCGCATCCCCCGCCGATGTGGTCGAGCAGATCGACATCGGCGGCCCCGCGCTCGTGCGGGCGTCGGCCAAGAACCACGCCAACGTGGCGGTCGCCGTCTCGCCCGCGAGCTACCCCGTGATCCTCGAGGCGCTGCGATCCGGCGGCACGTCGCTCGTGCAGCGCCGCGCGCTCGCCGCGACCGCCTTCGCCCACACTGCGGCGTACGACGCCGCCGTCGCCGCCTGGTTCGAGGCGCCCGCGGGCGCCGGGGGTGCTGATGTCGACGCGTCCGGCGACGCGTCGGGGGAGTCCTCGCCGGACGGGGCGGACTTCGCAGACTCCCTCGCGTCGGAGTTCTCGCTCACCCAGGTGCTGCGCTACGGCGAGAACTCGCACCAGCGCGCGGCGCTCTACGCGCGTCCCGGTGGCGCGGGCATCGCGCAGGCCGAGCAGCTGCACGGCAAGGAGATGTCGTACAACAACTACGTCGACGCGGACGCCGCCGTGCGCGCAGCGTACGACTTCGCGGAGCCGGCGGTCGCGATCATCAAGCATGCGAACCCGTGCGGAATCGCTGTCGCCACCCCGACCGCGGTCGACCCCATCGCGTCCGCTCACCGCCGCGCCCACGACTGCGATCCCGTCTCGGCGTTCGGCGGCGTCATCGCCGCGAACCGCGCCGTGACGCTCGGCATGGCAGAGACGGTCAAGGAGATCTTCACGGAGGTGCTCGTCGCGCCGGGCTTCGAGCCGGATGCGCTCGAGCTGCTGAAGACGAAGAAGAACCTGCGCCTGCTGCAGCTGCCGTCCGGATACGTGCGCGAGCCGCGCGAGGTGCGCCAGATCAGCGGTGGCGCGCTCGTGCAGACCGCGGACACCTTCGACGCGTTCGACGCGGCGTCGTGGACGCTCGTGTCGGGGGCCGAGGCGGACGAGGCGACCCGCGCCGACCTGGAGTTCGCGTGGAAGGCGTGCCGGTCGGTGAAGTCGAACGCGATCCTGCTCGCCCATGCGGGCGCGTCCGTCGGTGTCGGAATGGGGCAGGTGAACCGGGTGGACTCCTGCCACCTCGCGGTGAACCGCGCGGGCGACCGTGCGACCGGCTCGGTCGCCGCGTCTGACGCGTTCTTCCCGTTCGCGGACGGCCTCGAGGTGCTCATCGCCGGCGGGGTGCGCGCGGTCGTACAGCCGGGTGGATCGGTGCGCGACGAGGAGGTCGTCGCGGCGGCCCAGGCGGCCGGCGTGACGATGTACTTCACGGGCGAGCGTCACTTCTACCACTGACCCGCGCCGCCGGTGCCGGTGCGCGGTATACCGGCCGCCCGCAGCGCACGCC
>Ga0210040_10000799_pt1 | contig 50630 bp, 41 predicted proteins | sample CryGeyCG12114_NA_FD_185462 | JGI IMG/M metagenome (GOLD analysis project Ga0210040, IMG submission 185462) | Groundwater microbial communities from aquifer - Crystal Geyser CG19_WC_8/21/14_NA (SPAdes) (version 2) | ecosystem: Environmental > Aquatic > Deep subsurface > Groundwater | place: USA...
TGCGGCTGGTGCGCGGGGAGCCGGCGAGCACGTTCCGCGGCGTGCGCGGCATCGAGGAGTTCTCCGACCGGGTGCAGCCGCAGTCACCGGGCCTGGCGAGGCGCCTCTGGTACGGCGCGAGCAGCCTGCGCTCGGCCCGGCGCGCCGGCGAGCTGGGCCTGAACCTGCTGACCAGCAGCGTGGTGCGCGCGGAGGAGTCGGAGGACTTCGCGCAGGTGCAGCGCTCGCAGGTGAGGGCCTTCCGGGCGGCGCACCCGGCCGGTGACGCCGCGCGGGTGTCGCAGGGCCTGGTCGTCATCCCCACCGACAGCGCCACCGCCGAGCAGCGCGCGCGGTACGCCGCCTACGTCGAGGCGCGGCTGCCGCGGACGCGGAGCCCGCAGGGCCCGGGGCGGATCCTCTTCGCGCCCGACCTGCTCGGGACGTCGGAGGAGATCGCCGAGGCGCTGCACGCCCACGCCGGCTTCCGCGAGGTGAGCGAGGTGGCGTTCGCGCTGCCGTTCAGCTTCGGCCACGACGACCAGGTGCAGATCCTCACCGACATCGCGACCCACCTCGGCCCCGCGCTCGGCTGGCGGCCCGCTGCGGGCTGACCGGAGGCGGCGGAAACCGGTGGCGACCGGACGCCGTCCCGCGCAGGCTGTCGCCGGTGGAGCGGATCAACGACAAGCTGCTGTCCTGGGCCTCGATCCTGGAGCCGGAGACCCGCGCGCAGGCCGAGCGGGCGGCGTCCCTGCAGTTCGTGCAGCCGCACCTGGCCCTGATGCCCGACGCCCACCTGGGCAAGGGCGCGACGGTCGGGTCGGTCATCCCCACCGAGGGCGCGATCATCCCGGCCGCGGTGGGCGTGGACATCGGCTGCGGGATGATCGCCGTCCGCACGCAGTGGCAGCGCACCGACGTCGAGCGCGCCGGAAAGCTGTCGCGGCTGCGCACGGCGATCGAGCACGCGATCCCGCTGTCGGCCGGCGTCTCCAACAAGAAGCTGACGCCGTCCGCGGGGGAGCGCGTCGCGGTGCTGGAGCGCGAGGCCGAGCGGGCCGGCGTCCACCCCGACGGCGCCGCGGGGAACTGGCGGCTCCAGCTGGGCAGCCTCGGCTCGGGCAACCACTTCATCGAGGTCAGCGTCGACGAGGCCGACCGGGTGTGGCTGTTCCTGCACTCCGGCAGCCGCGGGGTCGGCAACCGGATGGCGATGCGCCACATCGCGGTGGCGGTCGAGGAGTGCCGCCGCGCCGGCGTCGACCTGCCCGAGCGCGACCTGTCCTACCTGACCGAGGGCACGGCGTCCTTCGACGCCTACATCGCCGACCTGCGCTGGGCGCAGCACTTCGCCCTGCTCAACCGCGAGGAGATGATGGACCGGGTGGTCACGGCCGTCAGCCACCACGTGGGCGAGCACGTGGAGGAGGCCGAGCGCATCAACTGCCACCACAACTTCACCGAGCGCGAGGAGCACTTCGGCGCCGAGCTGTGGGTCTCGCGCAAGGGCGCGATCAAGGCGGACATCGGGGACGCCGGCCTGGTCCCCGGGTCGATGGGGACGGCGTCCTACGTCGTGGTGGGCAAGGGCGACCCCGACTCGCTGAACTCCAGCCCGCACGGGGCCGGGCGCAGCCTGTCGCGGACGGCGGCCCGCAAGCGCTTCAGCCGCGAGGAGCTGCGCGAGGCGATGAGGGGCATCGAGTACCGCGACACCGACGCGTTCCTCGACGAGATCCCCGCGGCGTACAAGCCGATCGACCAGGTGATGGCCGACGCCGCGGACCTGGTCGAGGTGCGCCACGTGCTGCGGCAGATCGTCAACGTCAAGGGCGACTGAGCGCGCCCGTCTCCAGTGGCGGGCGGGGCGCAGGTGCCGTACACCTTGACGCTGCTGGAGAGCACCGGCAGAGCCGCTCCCGCGGCCGCACGTCGTCCTGGGCCCCTCGGGCCACGGGCGCGACGCCCACCTGCTCTCTCCCACCAGGTCGTCCGACGTCGGCGCTCGCGCCGGCGGCTGCAGCCGTGCAGCTCTGCGGCGGCCCCACCACACAGACCCCAGGAGAACACCATGGCGAACGCCGCCCAGCGCACCACCCGCGACCGTCGTCTGAGCACCGAGACCAAGGCGTCCACGAAGACCACCGAGCTGTACGCCTACGTCGCCGCCGTGGTCGCGGTGGTCATCACCGCCCTCGTCGTCGGCAACGGGAACGGCGGGGGCGAGGACCAGTTCGACGCCTCCGAGGCGATGCGCTACATCACCTACCTGACCATCGGTTACATGCTGGCCCGCGGCCTCGCCAAGTCGGGCAGCCGCGACTTCTACGACGAGCACGACCACTGACGCAGGCGTGTCACGCAACCAGCGCCGCAACAAGCGCAACAGGGCGTCCGGCCACCAGAACGCCAACCGGGCCCAGAACCGTGACCGGGCCGTGGACCGCTCCGCCGGAGCCGAGCCCCGCCGACCCAGCAGCGAGACCAAGTCCTCGCGCCGGACGACGGAGCTCCTCGTCTACGTCGGCGCGGTGCTCGCGGTCGTCATGACCGCGCTCGCCATCGACGAGGACGCCCAGGGCCGCGACCCGTTCGGCGCCGAGACCGCGATCCGCCTCATCACGTACCTGACGATCGGCTACGTGGTCGCGCGCGGCCTGGCGAAGTCCGGGAGCTTCGAGAACCGCGTCGAGGACGACACCGACGACCACGACACCGACGACGACACCGACGACGACGCGCCGCGCCCCGTCGCGGTCGGCGACGAGGGCCGCGCCGAGGTCGAGGGTCGCGATGACGACGAGGGTCTCGACGTCGAGGCGCGCGAGCTGGACCGTCCCGCCGGGACCGCCCGACCTGCAGCCCTCCTCGACGCAGACCGTCGAGCGGCGGGCGACGACGGCGACGCGAGGCCCTGACCGCGCGAGCCCAGCGCCGCGCCCCCTGGGGGGCGCGGCGCTGGGCTTCGTGTCGTACAGAAGGCCCAGCACCGACCGTGATCGACAGCAGCGCCCCGGACCACATCCAGCCCCCGGTCGCCGGCAGCGAGGCCGCGACGGTGCTCGGGTCGTTGGAGCGCCAGCGCGCCACCTTCGCGTGGAAGGTCGCCGACCTGGACGCCGCCGGGCTGGCCACCACGGTCGGCGCGTCGTCCCTGACCCTCGGCGGTCTGCTGAAGCACCTCGCGTGGGTGGAGGAGCTGAAGTTCTCCACCGTGCTGCACGGCCGCCCGCCGGCAGCGCCGTGGGACGCCGTGGACTGGGACGCCGACCCGGACTGGCCGTGGCGCACCGCGGCCGACGACGCCCCCGAGGACCTCTACCGGCTCTGGCACGACGCGGTGGTGAAGGCCAGGGCGGCCATCGACGAGGCGCTGGCCGACGGCGGCCTGGACCGGCGGGTGGCGTGGACGCCCGACGACGTGCCCGAGCACCCGAGCCTGCGCCGGCTGCTCGCGGACCTCGTCGAGGAGTACGCGCGCCACGTCGGGCACGCCGACCTCATCCGCGAGGCGGTCGACGGCCGCGTGGGGGAGGACCCGCCGGGGCCGGTCCACCCCTTCCCGCCGCTGGGCTGAGCCTCAGGCCCGGGCGGACATCCGCAGCACGCGCGCCTCCCACGGGCCGAGGACTGCCGGCAGCAGCCCCGGGTCGGTCTGGCCCAGGTGCGCCGGGGCGTTGCTCAGCACCACCTCGCGGGCCTCCAGGGCCTGCGGCAGCACGTCGGCCAGGTCGAGCTGCTCGCCGCTCACGTTGCACACCACGAGCAGCTCGTCGGGGCCGGCGGCGGAGTCCCAGCGGCGGGTGAAGGCGTACAGGTGCTCGTGGTCGGGCAGCAGCATCGTGAAGTCGCCGAGCGCCACGACCGGCTCGTCGTGGCGCAGGGCGATGAGCCGGCGGTAGTGCGCCAGCACCGAGTGCTCGTCGTCGCGCTGGGCAGCGGCGTTGACCTGGTCGGCGTCGGGGTTGACCGCGATCCACGGCTCACCGGTGGTGAACCCGCCGTTCGGGCCGGCGTCCCACTGCACGGGGGTGCGGGCGTTGTCGCGGCTGGCCCCGGCGATCTCAGCCAGCACCTCGGCCTCCTCGCGCCCCAGCGCGACCTGCTCGCGCAGGTGGTTGAGCGACTCGATGTCGCGCAGCTGGTCGGGCGAGGTGAACGGGAAGTCCGCCATCCCCAGCTCCTCGCCCTGGTACACGTACGGCGTCCCGCGGTGCAGGTGCAGCAGCGTGGCCAGGCAGGTCGCCGATCGCACGCGGTGCTCGCCGTCGTCGCCCCAGCGCGAGACGATCCGCGGCTGGTCGTGGTTGTTCCAGTACAGGCTGTTCCAGCCGGTGGAGGCCAGGCCCTCCTGCCAGCGCCCGAAGCTCGCCTTCAGCTCGCGCAGGTCGAAGGGGCGGCGCGCCCACTTGCTGCCCTCCTGGTCGAGGGAGACGTGCTCGAACTGGAAGACCATGTCGACCTCGCGGCGGGCGGGGTCGGTGAACAGCACGGCGTCCTCGACCGTGACGCCGGGCATCTCTCCCACCGTCAGCAGCTGCGCCGTCCGCCCGGCGAAGACCTGCTCGTGCATCTCGGCGAGGAACTCGTGGATGCGCGGACCGGAGACGTAGGACGCCGACCCGTCGCCGAGCGCGCCGGGCGCGGAGCCCTCCGGCACCGGGCCGTCGGCCAGGGCGCCCTCGAGGTCGACGTCCTTGGACAGGAAGTTGACGACGTCCATCCGGAAGCCGTCGACGCCGCGGTCCAGCCAGCCGCGCATCATCGCGTAGACCGCGTGCCGCACCTGCGGGTTCTCCCAGTTGAGGTCGGGCTGCTTGCGGGAGAACAGGTGCAGGTAGTACTCCCCGCTCGCCTCGTCCAGCTCCCAGGTGGGACCGGAGAAGAACGAGCGCCAGTTGGTCGGCTCCGCGCCGGGCGCCCCGGGCGCCATCCCCTCGCGGGGGCCGCGCCACCAGTACCAGTCGCGCTTGGGGGAGTCCTTGCTCGACCGGGACTCCACGAACCACGGGTGCTCGTCGCTGGTGTGGTTGACCACGAGGTCCATGACGAGCTTCATGCCGCGCGCGTGCAGGCCCTCGATGAGCTCGTCCAGGTCGGCCAGGGTGCCGAAGGCGGGGTCGACGTCGGTGTAGTCGCTGATGTCGTAGCCCGCGTCGTCCTGGGGGGAGCGGTAGACCGGGGAGAGCCACACGACGTCGACCCCGAGGTCGACGAGGTGGTCGAGCCTGCCGGTGATGCCGCGCAGGTCGCCGACGCCGTCGCCGTCGGAGTCGGCGAAGGAGCGCGGCCAGACCTGGTAGACGACCGCGCGGGTCCACCACGGCGCCCCCTCGTGTCCGGACGCCGGGTGGGCCTGCCTCGCTGTGGTCACCGGCGCGAGGCTATGCCCCGGTGTGGCGTCCGGCTCCCCGGGTGCGCGACCCGTGCGGGCGCCAGGAGGGCGTCGTCGCGGCCTGGACCGCGCTGGAGGACGCCCGCGTAGCGTGAGCGCGTGGACGACGCCCCGCCCGGCCCGGTGGCCGAGCTGCTGCCCGGCCGCGACGTCCCGCTGGGCGGCGTGCGCGGCATGAGCGTCACCCGGTGGCTGCCCTCGCGGGCGCTGCCGATGGTCGGCGCGTGGTGCTTCCTCGACCGGATCGGGCCCGAGGACGTCGACATGCGGGTGCTGCCGCACCCCCACACCGCCCTGCAGACGGTCACCTGGCCGCTGGCCGGGCAGGTGCACCACCGCGACAGCCTGGGCACCGACGTCGTGCTGCGGCCCGGCGAGCTCAACCTCATGACCAGCGGGCACGGCATCTCCCACTCCGAGGTGTCCCTGGGCGACCGGCCGCTGCTGCACGCCCTGCAGCTGTGGGTGGCGCTGCCGGGCGACCTCGCCGACGGCCCCGCCCGCTTCGAGCAGCACCGCGCCCTGCCGGTGGCCGAGGTGCCCGGGGCGCGGGCGACGGTGTTCGTCGGGTCGCTGGGCGGCGCCGCGTCGCCCGCGCTGGTGCACACGCCGCTGCTGGGCGCCGAGGTCGTCGTGGACGCCGGCGCGAGCGCGGTGCTGCCGCTGCGCGAGGACTTCGAGCACGGCGTCCTGGTCCTGGAGGGCAGCGCCCGGGTCGCCGGCACCGACCCGGGCACCGACCTCCTGCACCTCGGCACCGGGCGCAGCGAGCTGCCGGTGACCACGGCCGGCGGTGCGCGGCTGCTGCTGCTCGGCGGGGAGCCGTTCGCCGAGGACCTGGTGATGTGGTGGAACTTCGTCGGCCGCAGCCACGAGGACGTCGTGCGGGCGCGCGCGGACTGGGAGGCGGCCGGTCAGACCCGCTTCGGCACGGTGCCCGGCCACGGCGCCCAGCGCATCCCCGCCCCGCCGCTGCCCGACGTCCGGCTCACCCCGCGACGGCGCCGGGCACCGTCGTCGACACCGGCACCGGCGTCGACGCCGGCGTCGACACCGGCGCTGGCGGAGGCGCCGGCGATGAGCTGAGCGCCGGCGTCCTCACTGGTAGGAGACGAAGGCGGGTGCGGGCTGCACCGCCGCGGTCTGCTCCGGGGTGAGCATCGGGTCGTCCTGGCGGTAGAAGTTCTTCCAGCCCCACGAGACGCCGGGCGGTGCGTCGGCCACCAGCGCCTGCCACGTCCCCTGCTTGAGCTCCGGGCTGCCGTGGCCGTCGGCGTGCAGGACGACGGCCAGCTCGTCGTGGCCCATGTCCAGGCGCTCGCGGCCCTTGATCATCGACAGGCGGAACTGGTGCACCAGGAAGACCTTCTGCGGCAGCGCGCCGGCGCGGGTGAGCTCAGCCAGCCAGTCGCCGACCCGGTTGACCTCCTCGACGTCCATCGAGCCGATCTGCTGCAGCGGGCGCTGGTCGCCGTGCAGGCGCCACTCCGGGTCCAGGGCGAGACCGACGTGGGGCTGCTGCAGCAGCTCCGCGTACTGCTGGGCCTGGTCCAGGCAGTCGCTGCGCCCGCACTGCAGGTCGAGCACCACGGCCACCCCGGCGCGCCCTGCCGCGTCGACCCAGGGGCGCAGGTCCTCGACGTCGGCCTCGTTGGAGTAGTCGCCGTCCGCGCCCGGGCTGCTCGAGGCGACCGTGGCGATCACCTCGAACGCCGGGACGGCGGCCAGGCCGCCCAGCCCGTCGTACTCGGCGGCCAGCGCCTGGACCCGCCCGATGGCGGCGTCCAGGTCCTGCTGGCCGAGCGCTCCCAGCGAGGTGCTCCCCGGGTGCCCGTACAGGGCGACCAGGCGCCGCCCGGCCAGGGGCAGCTGCCCGCCCCCGGGCACCTGCGCGCCCGTGCTCGCCGTGGCCAGGCGCGCGGTGAGCCGCTCCGGCGGGCCGAAGGCGTCGCCCAGGGCGACCACGTGCGCCGGCTCGTCCGCGGCGAGCTCGGCGACCAGCTCGCCGTCGCCGCGCGGGTCGCCGCCGGGCACCACCCTCACCTGCGCGCCGGCGGCCTCCGCGGTCGCCGCGGCCGCGCTCTGGGCGGGGTCGCCGGTGGTCAGCACGAGCGTGCCGGACGCCGGCCCGTCCGGTGCTGGGGAGGGATCGGTGGGGGCGTCGGCGGGGGCGTCGGTGGGCAGGGCCTCGGTGGCCGGCTCGCCGGAGGGGTACTGCTCCTGGGCCCACGCCGCGGCGCCCTCCCCGACGGTGGTGACCTGCTCAGCGCCCAGGCGCTCCACCTCGGCCGCCGCGGCGTCCCCGGTCAGCAGCACCGGCAGACCGCTCGCCCGGGCGGCCTCGGTGGCCCGGGCGACGGCGTCGGCGTCCTCCGGCGCGGCGACGACGACCTCGCGGCTGCCCGCCAGCAGCAGCTCGCTGGTCGCGGCCGCCAGCTGCGCGCCGTCGGTGCCGGCCAGGTGCGTGACCGCCTGCTCGGGCTCGGCGGCCCGGGTGCCGGGCGTCGCGCCGTCGCGGTCAGAGCCGTTCGCGCCGCCCGTGCCGCTCGGGCCGGTGCAGGCGGACGGGCCCGCCACCAGGGCGAGGCAGACGAGGACGGTGAGCGGGCGGGGGAACCTCATGACGCCCCTCCTCCCGGTCGGGGGCGGGGTCCACGCTAACCGCGCCACCGACCACGGGCGAGGGCACCGGGATCAGGGGCGGCCCGGGCGGTGTTGCACCTGCGGGGCCCGGCACGGGTTGGGGCCCGCGGCGGCGGGTAGGTCCCTCCCCGTGCCGGCGGACGCCGGCAGCCCGCCGCGCGCAGCGGCGAGGCCACGCAGACCGGAGGTGAGCAGCCATGACGGTGAGGACGCGGATCCACCGCCGGCTCGCGCACCCCTCCACCACCCCCCGGGCGCGAGGGGCAGCGGCGGCGCGGTGGGCGGCAGAGGGGCCGGCGTCCTCGGTGGCGTCCTCGGCGTCTCCGGTGGCGCCTCCCGCCGCGACCCCCGAGATCTCCGGAGCGCCCGGGCCCGGCCCGCTGCGGGTGGCGCCCATGCCTCCGGTCCCGGCCGAGCCGTCACCGGACGGCGCGGCGCGCCGGCGCGGCGCCCTGCGCGCCCTCGGCCTCACGGCGCTGAGCGCGGCCGTCCCCGGAGCGGGCCTGGTCGCGGCCGGACGCCGACGTGGCTGGATCGCGCTCGCCCCCGCCCTGCTCGCCGCCGTCGTCGCCTCGACGCTGGTGCGGTCCTCATGGGCCCGCGACGCCGCCCTGGACGCCGCCCGCGCCGGGGCCTTCGACCCGACGGTCATGCTCGCGGTCGCGGTGGGTGCCGCGGCCCTCGCGCTGGCGTGGTCCGCCGTGGTCGTCGCCACCGCCGTCGCCGCGCGGCCGCGACGCGCCACGCGCGCGCAGCGGGCCCTGGGCGTCCTCGCCACGGCGGCCCTGGTCGCCGCGGTGTCGGTGCCGCTCGGGACGGCGTCCGCCTACGCGCAGAGCAACCGCTCGCTGCTGCTCGGCGTCTTCGGCGAGGACGCCCCGGCGCCGGCGGCCGACCACCGCGAGCCCGGCGCCGCCCGGCCGGCTGCCGCCCCGTGGGCGGGTGAGCCCCGGCTGAACGTCCTCCTCGTCGGCGCGGACACCGGCGCCGACCGCACCGGCACCCGCCCGGACACCCTCGTCGTGGCCAGCGCGGACACCCGCACCGGCGACACGGTGCTCATCAGCGTGCCGCGCCAGCTGTCGGACATCCCGTTCCCCGCCGGCAGCCCGGCCGCCGCCGCGTGGCCCGCAGCGTGCGCGGCGAACGGCGCCGGCGGCTGCATGCTCAACGCGACGTACCTGTTCGGCACCCAGCACCCCGAGCTCTTCCCCGGCGAGGCCGACCCCGGCATCGCCGCCACGCGCGCCGCGGTCAGCTCCGTGGTGGGCCTGGACGTCCACCGCTACGTCAGCGTCGACCTCCAGGGCTTCCAGGACCTGGTGGACGCCATGGGCGGCCTCACCCTCGACGTGCCCCGCGACATCCCGATCGGCGGGGGCACGAACCTCGCCACCGGCGGCAAGTACCCGATCACCGACTGGATCCGCGCCGGCGCCGGCCAGCACCTCGACGGCTACCGGACCCTGTGGTTCGCGCGCTCGCGGGAGGGCTCGGACAACAACGAGCGCATGCACCGCCAGCAGTGCGTGCTCGAGGCCGCCGTGGACCAGTACGCCGCCAGCGACCTCGCCCGGGCCTTCCCGCGCCTGGCCGCCACCGCCGAGCGCAGCATCCAGACCGACATCACCGCCTCCGAGCTGGACGCGCTCGTCGACCTCGGGCTGCTGGTGGAGGGGGCGCCCCTGCGGTCGCTGTCGCTCACCATCGACAAGATCGACACGGCGCACCCGGACTACGCGGCGGTGCACGCGCTGGTGCAGCAGGTGCTCGTGCCGCCGCCGCCCCCCGCACCTGCCGCCGTCGCCGTCCCGCAGCCGGGTGCGGCCGTCGTCCCGGCTCCGGCGCCAGCTCCTGCGCCGGCTACTGGGGGAGCGGCTCCAGCCGACACCGGCTGCTGAGGTGCGCCACGCCGGGCTCGCGCGCGACGTGCCGCGTTCTGCCCGCCCCCGGTGCGAGGCTGGGGCATGCAGACCGCCCAGCGACCCGCCGTCCCGGCCCGCACCGGGCCGGGCGCGCTCGTGCCACCCGTCGCGGTCGACGTGCGCGAGGCAGCGCCGGCTCCGCGCCGCGAGGGCCCGCCCGCCACCGCGGTCACCGACCGGGCCGTCGAGCTGCTGGCCATGGCGCAGGAGCACGCCCAGAGCGTGCGGGCCTCGGCCCGCGACGGGGCCGAGGCGGTCCTGGCCCGTGCGCGGGAGCAGGCCCGCGGCGTCCTGGCCGATGCCTCCGAGCGCGTGCAGGAGGCGGCCCGAGAGCTGGCCCGGGTGCGCGCCGAGGTCGAGGGCCTCCGCGCGCAGGCCGAGGCCCTGCGCAGCGCCCAGGAGGTCGCTCGGCGACGCACCCGTGCCGTGGAGGACCGCGCGAGCGTCCTGGCCGCTGTGGCGACCGCCGCGGTCGACGGCGCGGTCGCCCAGGCCTCGGTGGTCACGACCACCGCGGCGGCGGCGGCCGAGCGCCGGGTCGCGGCCGCCCGGGCCCAGGCAGCGGCGGTCCTCGCCGAGGCGCGCGAGGACGCGCAGGCCGTGGCCGTGGGCGCCGAGCGCGCGCTGGCCACCGCCCGCCGGGGCGCGGCCGCCCTGCACTCACAGGCCGAGGAGGTGCTCGCCGCGGCCCGCGCGGCCGCCCTGCACTCACAGGCCGAGGAGGTGCTCGCCGCGGCCCGCGCGACCGCGCGCGCGGTGGTGGAGCGCGCGGCGTCCGACGCCGTGGTGGTGGCCGAGCAGCGGGCCGCGGAGGTCCGCGAGCGGGCCGCCGCCGAGCTGCGCGCCGCGCGGACCGAGGCGGAGGTGGTCCGGCGGGCCGCGGAGTCCGACGCGCACCGGCTGAGCGCCCACGTCCACGGGCGCGCCAAGGACGTGCTGAGCGCGGCGTGGGACCACGCCGAGGGGCTGCGGCGCACCGGGGCGCGGGAGCTGGACGCGGCCCGCCGCGAGGCGGGGGCGGCCCGCCAGGAGGCGCAGGGCCTGCTGGAGGCGGTGCACCGCGACGTCGACCGGCTGCGCCGGCGCCACGAGCGCATCGTCACCGACCTGCGCGAGCTCGCGGACGCGGCGCAGGTGCTCCCCGCGCCCGCCCCCCGCCCGGCGCTCAGCCGCGCAGAGCGGGGATGACCTCGCGCTCGAAGAGCTCGATGCCCGAGGTGTCGTAGGCGGCGTCGGAGAAGTAGGTGATCGGGTAGGTCATGCCCGCGGCGATGACCGGCCCCAGCTTCTCCACGACCTGCTCCGGCGTGCCGACGCCGGGGGAGTCCAGCGCGTAGGCGCGCGCCATCTCCGCCTCGACCACGTCGGCGGGCGCCCGGGTGAGCAGGCGGGCGCGGATCTCCTCGCGGCGCGCGCGCACCTCGGCCTCGTCGCGGCCGAGGACGACGTTGTAGTTGGCGCTGCGGGTGATGGCGTCGAAGTCGGTGCCGAGGTCGGCGCAGTGCCCGCGCAGGACGTCGGACTTGTGCGTGAACTCCTCCAGCGTCCCCCCGAAGTTCGTGCACGCCGCGTGCTGCGCGGCGATCCGCAGGGTTTTCCTCTCACCGCCGCCGGCGATCCACAGCGGGATCCCGCCCTCCTGCAGCGGCTTGGGCCAGCACAGGGCGCCGTCGGTCGTGTAGTGGCGGCCCGAGAACGTCGAGGTGCCGTCCCGCCAGAGCTGGCTCAGGATCTCCACGCCCTCGGCGAGCATGGCGATCCGCTCCCCGGCGCCGGGGAAGCCGTAGCCGTAGGCGCGCCACTCGTGCTCGTACCAGCCGGCGCCGATGCCCATCTCCACGCGTCCGCCGGAGATCAGGTCGACCGTGGCGGCGACCTTGGCGAGGTGGGCGGGGTTGCGGTAGCCCGTGCAGGTGCACATCTGACCCAGCCGCACGCGCGACGTCGAGGCGGCCAGCGCCGCCATCAGCGTCCACGCCTCGTGGGTGGCCTCCTGCGTCGGCACCGGCACGGTGTGGAAGTGGTCGTAGACCCAGACCGAGTCCCACGGGCCGGCGTCCGCGCGCTGGGCGAGGCCCCGCACCGTGTCCCACTGCTGGGCCGGCGGATCGCCGACGAGGTCCAGCCGCCAGCCCTGGGGGATGAACAGCCCGAAGCGCAGGTCCGGTCGCGTCGTCGCAGCACCAGTCATGGCCGGACGCTAGCGCCTCGCCGGACGCCGCCGTGGGCGCTCTTGCCACCACGAGTGCGCATGGGCGCGGATGGTGGGTAGGGGGCCTGGTGACCGCCGGGCACCCCCGGCGAGGACCACCGCGACGAGGAGGACCCGCCATGACCACGTTCGAGGACACCATCGAGGTCGCCGTGCCGGTGCGCACGGCCTACGACCAGTGGACCCAGTTCGAGGAGTTCCCCCGCTTCATGGGCGGCGTGCAGGAGGTCAAGCAGCTCGGGCCGGCGCTGACGCACTGGGTGGCCGAGGTCGGCGGCGTCAAGCGCGAGTGGGACGCCGCGATCCTGGAGCAGGTGCCCGACACGAAGGTCGCCTGGGCCGCGACGTCCGGCGCGACGAACGCCGGCGCTGTGCACTTCATCCCGGTCGACGCCGGGCGCACGATCGTGCGCCTGGTGCTGGACTACGAGCCCGAGGGCGTCGTGGAGAAGGCTGGTGACGCCCTCGGCCTGGTCGAGCGCCGCGCGAAGGCGGACCTGGAGAAGTTCAAGGAGTTCATCGAGGCCCGCGGCCAGGCGACCGGCGGGTGGCGCGAGGGCGTGCAGCCCGGGGTCGACCTGCCCGACGCCCCCGGCGTCGAGGCCGCCGCCCTCTCCCGCGGCGACAGCGGCAGCGCCGGCATCACCACCGGGGCGGCCGTCGCCGGCGCCGCGGTGGCCGCCGTCGCGGGCATCGCCGTCGCCCGGGCCGTCAAGCACCACGGCGACACCGAGGAGGAGGCGCCCGTGACGCCGTCCGCCGCCATCCCGGGGGAGACCGGCTCCGCCGGCACCTCGACCCAGTCGGTCGGGACGACGATCACGCAGCCCGCCCCGGGCACGGCCGAGCGCCGCGGCCAGGACGCCGCCCCCGAGGCGCCGGAGGTCCCGGTGATCCCCGTGCTCGGCACGACCGACCCCGACGCCTCCGTGCCCGACGTCGGCACCGGTCCCACCTACGACGCGGCCTCGGGCTCGCCCGCCGGTGACACCCTCGCCGACGACGCGCTGCTGGACGGCGTCCGCAAGACCGACGGCGCGGACGGCGGCCACTGAGCACCAGCCGGTGAGCACCGGTCGATGACCGCCTACGAGGACACCTGCACCGCGCTCGCGGTGTGCCTGCTCGCCGACGTGCCCGTGGTGCTGTGGGGCGACCCCGGCCAGGGCAAGACCAGCGTGGTCGAGCAGCTGGCGGTCGACCTCGACCTGCACCTTGAGACGGTCATCGCCTCCATCCGGGAGCCCAGCGACTTCGCCGGGCTCCCGGTGGTGCACCCGGTCACCGGCAGCGTCGCGCTGGCCCCGCCCTCGTGGGCGCAGCGCCTGCACGACGCCACGGCGGACGGCGTCCGCGGCGGCATCGCGTTCTACGACGAGCTGAGCACCGCCCCGCCGGCGGTGCAGGCCGCGCTGCTGCGCCCGGTCCTGTCCGGGTGGGTCGGCGACCTGCGCCTGCCGGACGGCGTCCGCACCATCGCCGCCGCCAACCGCCCCGAGGTCGCGGCCGACGGGTGGGACCTGGCGCCGCCGATGGCCAACCGCTTCGTCCACCTGTCCTGGAGCCTGCCGGCCGACGTGGTGCGCGAGGGGTTCTCCGCCGGCTTCCCGCGGGTCGCCGTGCCGCACGTGGAGCCAGGGGCCGTCGAGGCCGCGCTGCGCGAGAGCAGGGTGCTCGTCGGGGCGTTCCTCGGCGCGCGGCCGGAGCTGGTCACGCGCATGCCGACGTCCTCGCGCGACACCGGTCTGGCCTTCCCGACGCCGCGCTCGTGGGAGATGGCCGCCCGGCTGCACGCCACGGCCGGCGCGGCCGGGTGCTCGACGTCGGTGGTCGCGCTGCTGGTCGGCGGCGCGGTGGGGATGCCGGCCGCGACCGAGCTGCTCAGCTACGTCGACCACCTCGACCTGCCCGACCCCGAGGAGCTGCTCGCCGACCCCGGCGCGCTCGTCGTCCCGGCCCGCGGGGACGCGGTCTACGCGACCGCCGCCGCCGTGTGGTCGGCGACGCAGGCGCGCACCACGCCGCAGCGGTGGGTCGCGTGCGGCGCGGTGCTGGCGCGCATCGCCGACGCCGGCAGCGCCGATGTGGCGTACTCCTTCGGTCGCCGCTGGGCCCGCGCCCGGCCCGCCGGTGCGCTGCCCGACCCGGCGACCATCGCCTCGCTGCTGCCGATCCTCGCCGAGCTGGACCTGCTGCCGCAGTGAGCGGGCCGACGAGCGGGGGCGCGGACGCCGACCTGCGCGCCGCCGCCCTCCGCCTGGCCGCGGGGAGGGCGCGGGCCGCGGAGACCATGCCGTACCTGGCCACCGCGCTGTTCGCCATGACGCCGCTGCCCCGCCCGGGCATCGCCACGATGGCGGTCGACCGCCGCTGGCGCCTGTACTGGGACCCGGCCTTCGCCCTGTCCCTGACCGTCACCGGCTGCGCGGCCGTGTGGCTGCACGAGGTGGGGCACCTGCTGCGCGAGCACGCCGACCGGTGGACGGCCCTGGCCGAGCCCGCGGGCCAGGCGCCGCGGTGGAACCGGGCCGCCGACGCCGGCATCAACGCCGACCTGCGCGCGGGCGGCGTCGAGCTCCCGGTGGCCGGCGCCTGGTACCCCGAGCGCGTTCCCGGCGGCGCCGAGGGGATGACCGCCGAGCAGCTCTACCGGCTCCTGCCCGCCCACCCCGACGAGGGCCCCGACTGCGGCTCGGGCGCCGCGGGCCCGGAGCGGGTGTGGGAGGAGGGCGAGGGGGCCGGCGACGGCAGCGTGGACGCCGGCCGCGCGGTGCTGCTGCGCGAGCAGGTCGCCCGCGCCGTGCGCGAGCAGGCGGCGCGCGGCACCGTGCCCGCCGGCTGGCGGCGCTGGGCCGACCGCACGCTGGACCCGCAGGTGGACTGGCGCGAGGAGCTGCGCAGCGTCGTGCGGCGCACCGCGGCCACCGTGGCCGGGCTGCGCGACTCCAGCTACTCCCGCCCCTCGCGCCGCTCCTCGGCCGTGCCCGGCGTGGTGCTGCCGGCCATGCGCCAGCCGCGCCCGCCCGCGGTGCGCGTGGTGGTCGACACGAGCGGGTCGATGGACGAGGTGATGCTCGCCCGGTGCCTGGCCGAGATCGGCGCGATCTGCGACCGGGTGGCCCGCAGCCGCGGGAGCGTCGAGGTGATCGCCTGCGACGCCTCCGCGGCCCAGGTGCAGGCGGTGCGCAGCGCGGCGGCCGTCACGCTCGTCGGCGGCGGCGGCACCGACCTGCGGGTGGGCCTGGAGGCCGCGGCGCAGCGGCGCCCGCCCGCCGACCTCGTGGTGGTGCTCACCGACGGGCAGACCCCTTGGCCGGACGCGCCGCCGGAGCGCAGCCCGCGGGCCCGCTACGTCGCGGTCCTGGTCGCCGGGGCCGCCGGCGCGCACGCGGTGCCGAGCTGGATGCACGCCATCGTGCTCGACCCGGCGGCCCTCACCGCCCGGTGACCGATGAGTCCCGCCCGCCGGTGCGGTCTGCCTGGGGTCAGCACCTGACCGAGGAGGACGCCATGAGCATGCGCACCATCGAGAAGGCCGTCGACGTCGCCGCCCCGCCCGAGCGGGTGTGGGACGTGCTGCTCGACGACGCCACCTACCGGCAGTGGGCGGCGGAGTTCATGCCCGGCTCCTTCGCGCAGACCGACTGGCAGGAGGGCAGCACCGCCCGGTTCCTCGACCCCTCGGGGTCGGGGATGCTCGGCCACGTCGTCGTCTCCCGCCGGCCCGAGGTGGTCGAGATCGAGTACGACGGCCTGGTCGCCGCGGGGGAGGACGACACCGACAGCGACGTGGCCCGCCAGTACCGCGGGGCGAAGGAGACCTACCGGCTGACGCGGACGCCGGAGGGGACGCACCTGGTCGTCGCCGCCGACATGGGCGAGGAGCACCACGACGACGTGTCCGCCGCCTGGGACCGCGCCCTCGAGAAGGTCCAGGCGCTCGTCTGAGCTGCGGCTCCGCTCGCGCGCCGGGCCGTGCCCGGCGACCGCGGTGGGTCTAGCCGCGCAGGGCGGCCAGCCCGCGCAGCACCGCCAGGGTCGGGCGTGCCGGGCCGGCCTCCATGCCCGCCGCCTCGGCCGCGCCGACGCCGGCGGCCCGGTAGGCCACCGCGCGCTCGGGCGCGAGGAGCACCTGCCCGTCGCCGGCGCCGAGCACGTACCGGGCGAGGTCCCCCAGGCCCTCCGCGTCGGAGGTGCGCACGCCGCAGGCGCGCAGCTGTGCGGCCAGCCACCCGGCGTCGGCGTGGACGGCGGCCAGCGCCCGCCACGCCGTGGTGCGCCGCCGCGGCAGCACCCCCACGCCCAGGCGCGCGGCCAGGACGCCGACGCCCGCGCCCGCGGCGGCGTGCTCGGCCCAGCCGCGCGCCAGCAGCACCTCCACGAGCACCGCGCGGCGGTGGCGGGCGGTCCACAGCACCGCGGCCGGGACGTCCAGGCGCAGCTGCAGGGAGCGGTCCTCGCCGGCGGCCGCCGGGTCCAGCACGCGGCGCAGGCCGGCGTCCTGCTGCACCTGCTCGCCCAGCCAGGCGGACGCCGTCGGGCTGGCCCGCACGTCGACCACCCAGTGCTGGTGCGCCCAGGCGGCGAGCTCGGCCCCGTCGGCGGCGGCGAGCAGGCCCTCGGCGGGCACCGGCACCTCGGCCAGGCTCGACGGCCGGGGCACGAGGTCGGTGGCCCCGGCGGCCCCGGCGGCCCCGGCGGGGCCGGCGGCGGCCCGGGCGGCGTCGGCGCGCGCGGGGAAGGCCGTGGTCACCGGGCGCAGGACGGTGCCCACGCTCAGCCGGCCCTGCACCACGGCGCCTCCTGCGGTCCGGTGCCGCCGCCCACGGCAGGCGGCCACCCGTCCAGCCGAGCAACCGGGACGCCGCGGCTGTTCCCCGGTGTGACGCGCCCCGCTCGTCCCGGCGGGTGTGCGGGGGCGCCGGCGCGGGTAGGCCGTGGGCATGCTCGCTGACCGCACGCTCGGCCTCCTCCGCGAGGGCTACCCCTGGGCCCCGCACCTGCGCGGCGGACGGACCGCGGTGCCGATCCGCTTCCTCGGTCGCCGCTCGGCCGTGGTCGGCGGGCCCGAGGGGGTGCGCCGCTTCTACGACGCGAGCCTGCGCCGCCGGGGCGCCTTCCCCCCGCCGATCAAGCTCGTCCTCTTCGGCGCCGGCTCGGTGCACGGCCTGGACGACGCCGACCAGCACCACCGCAAGGCGATGTTCGTGGACGTGCTGTCGCCGGCGTCCGTGCAGGCGCTGGGCGAGCGCACCGCCCGCGAGTGGGAGGCGGCCCTGGCGCGCTGGCAGGACGCCGACCGCGTGGTGCTCTTCGACGAGGCGGTGCGGGTCATCGCGACGTCCGTGCTGCTGTGGGCCGGGATCCCGGTCACGCCCTCGGAGCTGCCCCGGCGCGCCCGCCAGCTCGCCACCATCGTCGACGGCTTCGCCAAGCCCGGCCGGCCCTACCTGCAGGCCGTCGTCGCCCGCGCGCAGACCGACCGCTGGGCGCGCGCCCTGGTGCACCAGGTGCGGACCGGGGCGGTGGACGCCGTCCCCGGCACGGCCCTGCACGCCGCGGCCACCGCCACCGACCGCCAGGGCCGGCTGCTGCCCGAGCACGTGGCCGGCGTCGAGCTGCTCAACGTCGTGCGCCCGACGGTCGCCGTGGCGTGGTTCGTGGCCTTCGCCGGGCAGGCGCTGCACGAGAACCCGCGCTGGCGCGAGCGCATCGCGGGCGGGGACGACGCGGCGCTGGAGGCGTTCGTGCAGGAGGTCCGGCGCCGCTACCCCTTCGTCCCGGTGCTGGCCGCGCGCACCCGCTCGGCCCAGGACGTGCTCGGGGTGGCGGTGCCGCGCGGGGGCTTCGTCGTCCTCGACGTCCACGGCACCGACCACGACCCCGAGCACTGGCCCGACCCCGAGCGCTTCGACCCCTCCCGCTTCCTCTCCGGGCCGGTCGACCCGGACACCCTCGTGCCCCAGGGCGGCGGCGACGTGGCGACCGGCCACCGCTGCCCCGGGGAGGGCGCGACGCTGACGGTGCTGGCCGTGGCGGTGCGGGCGCTCGCGTCGGCGTCGGCCTCCCTGACCGTGCCGCCGCAGGACCTCGGCCACGCCCCGGACGTCATGCCCGCCCGCCCGCGCAGCGGCGTCGTGCTCAGCGTCCGCCCGGCCGGTGCCCCGGCGGCCGCCGGATGCCCCTTCAGCGGGGGAGCGGCGTCGTGAGCGAGGGTCCGCAGGTCTTCCGCCCCGGCCGCGGCTGGGTGCTGGAGCGCGCGGCCGCCCACCGCTGACGCGCCCCGAGGGGACCGACACGCTGCGTGACCACGGCACTTGCCAGGATGCGGTCACGGAAAGGTACATTTCGGTCGCTCTCGGACACTTCCGGGGCGCTCCCGTGCGCACGCCGAGCTCCTGCCGGTGCACCGGGGCTCTGCGAACCGCACGGCAGGAGACGGGGGAACCAACTACCGGGCGCCACCGCGCGTCCTCGGGGTGAAGCTCGCACCGCGCGAGCCGGGTGACTTCCCACCCGAACCCGACAGCTCACCTCGCAGGCGTCGGAGAGGCGCACCGCTGTGACCCACGCACCCACCACCCGCACCCGCCGCGTCCTGGCCAGGGCCGCCGCCGGCGTCCTGCTGTCCGGCGGACTGCTCGCCGGGACCGTCGTCCCGGCGCAGGCCGCTCCGCCCGGGGCCGCCGTCCTCGACGTGGCCGACGACTACCTGGGCACGCCCTACCGGTACGGCGGCACCACGCCGGCGGGCTTCGACTGCTCCGGCTACACCCAGTTCGTGCTCGGGCGCCTGGGCGTCCCGCTGCCCCGCACGGCTGACGCGCAGCTGCGGGCCAGCCACCGCATCTCCGCGGCGCAGGCCGCCCCCGGCGACCTGGTCTTCTTCACCAGCGGCAGCGGCCGGGCCTACCACGTGGCCATCTACGCCGGGAACGGCCGGATCCTCGACTCCCCGCGCGCCGGGAGGGTCGTGAGCGAGCGGAACATCTGGACCAGCGCCGTCGTCTACGGCCGCGTCGCCTGACCCAGCTCCGCCGATCATGGGCGAGACCGGGGTGCGCGCCCTGCGCACCCCGGTCTTCTCCATGATCGCCACGAGGGGCGGTGGCGCTGCCCTGGCAGCATGCGCGCCATGACCGCCACCAGCACCAGCGCCGCCCCGGCGACCCCGTTCCCCCGCTTCGACGTCGAGGGGCAGGTGGCGCTGGTCACCGGCGCCGCGCGGGGCCTGGGCCGGGCCGTCGTCCTCGCGCTCGCCCACGCCGGCGCGGACGTCGCCCTGGGGCTCCGCGACGTCGGCGCGGACGCCGGGCTGGTCGCCGAGGTCGAGGCGCTCGGGCGGCAGGTCCTGCCGCTGCAGCTGGACGTCAGCGACCTGGCGCAGGTGCGGGCCGGCGTGGACGCCGTGGTGGAGCGCTTCGGGCGCCTCGACGTCCTGGTCGCCAACGCGGGCATCGCCCCCGGCAACCGCGCCGAGGACGTCACCGAGGCCGACTTCGACGCCACCCTCGGCGTCAACCTCAAGGGCACCTTCTTCACCGCCCAGGCCGCGGGCCGCGCGATGATCGCCCGCGGCGGGGGCGGGCGGATCGTGCTCATGGGCTCCCAGGCCGGCGCCGTCGCGCTGCCGGGGGAGTCGGTGTACTGCCTGACCAAGGCCGCGGTCTCCCACCTGGCCGCGTGCCTGGCCGTGGAGTGGGGCGACCGCGGCATCACGGTCAACTGCGTGGCGCCCACCTTCATCCGCACCCCCGGCACGCAGGCGGCGCTCGCGGACCCGGCGTTCGAGGCCGACGTCGTGGAGCGGATCGCCGGCCTGCACCGCATCGGCGACCCGGTGGACGTCGCGGGCGCCGTCCTCTACCTGTGCTCGCCCGCGGCGTCGCTGGTCACCGGTCACACCCTGCTGGTGGACGGCGGGTGGACCGCCCGCTGACCCGCCCCGCCGGTCTCGCGGATGGCCCGGGCGAGCAGGGCGATGCCCGGCTCGACCTGGGCGAGGCGGATGGAGTTGAAGCCCAGCCGGAAGGAGCTGCGCGGTGCCGGTTCCCGCAGGTAGTAGCGCTCGCCGGGGATGACCAGGACGCCGAGCTCCCGGGCCCGCTCGGCCATGGCCGTGGCGTCGAAGTCGTCCGGACCGGTGACCCAGAAGCTCAGCCCGCCGGAGGGCACGGTCGCCAGCGGCCAGGGCAGGTGCTCGTGGAGGGCGGTGGTGACCGCTTCCCAGTTGCGCCGCAGGTCCGTGCGGTGCTTGCGCAGCGCCCGGTGGAAGTCCCCGGAGGTGATGAACAGGGCCAGGGCGCGCTGGTCGAGCCCGGAGGGGTGCTTGGTCGACAGGTACCGCCGCTCGCGCAGCTCGTCGATGATCGGCGCCTCGGCCACCACGTAGCCCAGGCGCAGGGCCGGGGCCAGGAACTTGGAGAACGTGCCCAGGTAGATGACGCGCCCGCTCGTGTCGTGGGCGCGCAGGGGAGCGGTCGGGGCGCCGCGGAAGCGGATCTCGGAGTCGAAGTCGTCCTCGATGACGAGGAAGTCCTTGGCCGCCGCCTGGGCGAGCATCTCGCGCCGGCGGCTGGCGTGCAGCGTGGTGTTCGTGGGGTGCTGGTGGCTGGGGGTCACGTAGATGAGGTCGAAGTCGGTGCGGTAGTCCGGCCGCACGCCGCGGGCGTCGACGGGGAAGAGCTCGAGCCGGGCGCGCGAGCGGTGGAAGATGCGGGCGGCGTCGACGTAGCCGGGGTCCTCCACCGCGACGGTGCGGCCCGGGTCGAGCAGGGCGCCGGCCAGCAGCGAGAGCGCCTGCTGCACGCCGGCGGTGATGAGCACCTGCTCGGGGCGGGCCCGGATGCCCTTGCTGGGCAGCACGTGCGTGATGAGCGCCTCGACCAGCAGCGCGTCGTCGGCGTCGGCGGAGTCGCGGACGGCGTAGACGGAGTGCGCCCGCTCGAAGGCCTGCGCGGTGGCCCGCAGCCACGCCCGCTCGGGGAAGGCGCCGGGGGCGATCTGGCCGGGCAGGAAGGGGTAGGGGTGGTCCAGGTAGTCGGGGTCGCTGACCGACTTCGTCTGCCAGGGGTCGTCCTGGGGCAGCAGGTGCGCGGACCAGTCGACCGCGTCGCCGGCCGCCGTGGTCGGCCCGGCGGCCGCGGCCGGCCAGGGGCGCGAGGACTGGGTGGTGGACCGGGGCGCCCCCGGCGCGGGGTACAGGCCCGAGCGCGGCTGGCTGATCAGCAGGCCCAGCGCCGTCAGCTCCTGCAGGGCGGCGTCGACCGTGGTCCGCGAGACGCCGAACATCGCGCTGAGCTGGCGGCTGGAGGGGATGGGCCGGTGCGGCGGGTACTCCCCGCGGCTGAGCGACTCCTCCAGCGACCGGCGGATGCGCGCGTAGAGCGGTCCGGGGCCGGCGGCCAGGCTCCACTGCGGGGTGTCGGGGTCGATGGCCGGGGACTCTAGCGGCCGGGGACTCTAGCGGCCGGCCGCCGCGGCCAGGTGGCCCGCGCCCGAGACCAGCAGCACGCCACCGCTCACCAGGCAGAGCCACAGGGCGGCGGGGCGCACGGCGGCGGCCGGCACGCGCCGGCGCAGGAGCAGGCCGAGCCCCAGCCCCGCCGCCACCCCCGGCAGGAGCCGCGCGGCGGTGAGCAGCGCCCCGGCGTCCAGCCCGCCCCCCAGCACCAGCGCCGCGGTCGAGACGGCGCTGGTGAGGAGGAAGAACAGGCACAGGTTGGCCCGCAGCCGCACCGGGTCGCCCGGGTGGTAGGCCACCACCACCGGCGGGCCCGGGGTGGCGGCCAGGGTGCTCAGCGCGCCGGCCACCACCCCGGCCCCGGCCAGCGACCACCGGCCCTGCGGCACCTGCCAGCCCCGCAGGGCCGCGACGACCGCGACCACGACGGCGGCGCCGACCGCCACCGCCGTCGGTCCCGGACCGCTGCGCGGCACCAGCCACAGGGCCACCACGGCGGTGGGCACGGCCCCCAGGGCCGCCGGGCCCAGGTCGAGGTGGCGCAGGCCCGCCCGGGCACGGCTCCCAGGGCCGCCGGGCCCAGGTCGAGGTGGCGCAGGCCCGCCCGGTCCCGCCACCCGGCGGCGGCCATCACCGCCAGCGTCACCAGCAGCAGCGGCCCGGGCACCAGGGACGGGTCCACCGCCAGCAGCAGCGGTGCCGCCACGAGCCCGAACCCCGAGCCCGTGACGACCTGCACCGCGACCGCCACGGCGACGACCACGACCGCGACCGCGCCCACCAGCAGCGCGGCGCTCACCCCCGGCGGTGGACGACCTGGGCCGAGGACTGGTCCCGGGCCAGGACCAGGATCGAGTCGACGTTCACGTGCGAGGGCCGGGTGGCGACCCAGCCGACCGTGTCGGCCACGTCCTCCGCGGACAGCGGGGTCAGGCCGGCGTAGACGGCGTCCGCCTTCGCCTGGTCGCCCTTGAAGCGCACGAGGCTGAAGTCGGTCGCCACCATGCCGGGGTCGATCTCGCACACCCGCACCGGCTGGCCCAGGAGCTCGATCCGCAGCACCCGGCTCAGCACCGCGACGCCGTGCTTGGCCGCGTTGTACCCCGCGCCGCCCCGGTAGGGCTCCCGGGCGGCGATCGAGCCGATGTTGATCACCTGGCCGTCGCCGGAGGCGATCAGCGCCGGGAGCAGCGCCTGGGTGACGCGCAGGGTGCCGAGCACGTTCGTCTCGTACATCCACCGCCAGTCCTCGACGTCGGCCTCTGCCACCGGGTCCGCGCCCAGCGCGCCCCCGGCGTTGTTGACCAGCAGGTCGCAGGGCCCGACCTGGGCGGCGAAGGCGTCCACGGACTCCTGGTCGGTCACGTCCAGCGGCAGCGCCCGGCCGCCGCACTCGGCGGCCACCGCCGTCAGCAGGTCCTGGCGGCGCGCGCCCAGCACGACGTCGAACCCCGCGGCGGCCAGCGCGCGCGCCGTGGCCGCGCCGATGCCGCTGCTGGCGCCGGTGACGACGGCGGTGCGCCCGCTCACGAGACGGCCACCGCCGCGACCGCGTCGGTGTGCAGGGCCGCGGTGTAGTCCTCGACCGGCGCGACAGCGTCGATCTGGCCCTCGTCGTGCAGGAACGCCGCGGTGTCCTCCAGCACCGGGCCCAGGGGGCCGCCGAGGTACTGGCTCTCCTGGTCGGCCGCGCGCAGGTAGGTCGTCCCGGCCAGCTGGGTCTCGACCACGTCGGGGGTGGCGCTCATCTGGACCGCGATGGACTCCGCGGCCGCCGCCGGGTCCTCCTCGATCATCTGGACCGCCCAGTCCTGGGCGCGGGTCCACTGCTCCATGAAGTCCGGGTTGGCGTCGACGAACGCGGTGGTGGCGGCGGAGAGGTCGAACGTCGGGGCGCCCGCGGCGCTGACGTCCTTGCCCGAGACGAGCTTCGTGCCGTCGGCGAGGATCTCGCCCAGCGTCGGGTCCCAGATGTAGGCGGCGTCGATCTGGTCGCCCTGCCAGGCCCCGAGGATGGCGTCCGGGGCCAGGTTGATCACCTGGACGTCGGTGGCGGGGTCCAGACCGGCGTCGCGCAGGGCCGCGAGCAGGCTGAAGTGGGCCGTGGAGCTGAAGGGGACGCCGATCCGGGCGCCCCTCAGCCCGGCGACGTCGGTGACGGCCGGGTCCTTGGCCACCAGCGCCTCGGCCTCCCCGATGACGTCCTGGACCCAGACCACCTGGACGTCGAGGTCCAGCGGAGCGGACAGCGCCCTGACCGTGGGGCTGGACCCCGCGGTGCCGAGGTCCAGGGACCCTGAGCCGAACGCCTGCACCACGTCGCCGCCGGAGGCGTACTGGGTCCAGGTGATGTCGGCCTCGGGCATGCAGGCCTCCAGCACGCCCTGGTCCTTCACCACGAGGTCGCCGCTGGGCAGGAGCTGGTACCCGAGCCGGACCGGGCCGGTGATCGAGTCGTCGGCCTCCCACGGGCAGGCCGAGGACGCGCCGCCGTCACCGGCGGCCGCAGCGGTGGAGCTGCGACCGCCCTCGACGCAGCCGGTGAGGGCGAGGGCGGTGGCGCTCAGGACGGCGCCGAGGGCCAGGGGGGGGCGCTTCACGGGGGTGCCTCTCGTTCGGGGGCGGAGCGGGGGAGCAGAGCGGGGGAGCAGCGCGCGGTTCAGGCCACCGCGGCCGGCGCGGTTCAGGCCACCGCGGCCGTGGGGCGGTCGTGGGAGGCGTGGATCGCGGCGGCGACCTGGTCGCGCAGGGCGACGAACTGCGGCAGCGAGCGCATCTCCGGCCCGGCGTCGCCATCGCCCAGGCGCACCGGCAGGTCGAGCACGACCCGGCCGGGCCGGGCGCTCATCACCAGCACGCGCGTGCCGAGGAAGACGGCCTCCTCCACGTCGTGCGTGATGAAGAAGACGGTCTTGCGCTTCTCGCGCCAGATCGCCAGCAGCTCGGTCTGCATGCGCTCGCGGGTGATCGCGTCCAGGGCCCCGAACGGCTCGTCCATGAGGATGATCTCCGGGTCGTTGGCCAGCACCCGGGCGATCTGGCACCGCTGCTGCATGCCGCCGGACAGCTCGTACGGCTTGCGGTCCATGAACTGGTCGAGGCCGACCATGGTCAGGAACCGCTCCGCGAGCTCCCGCCGCTCGGCCGCCGGGCTGCCGCGCAGCCGGGGCCCGAGCTCGACGTTGCGGCGCACCGTCATCCAGGGGAGGAGGTTCGGCTGCTGGAAGACCACGCCGCGGTCGGCGCCCGGCCCGGTGACCAGCGAGCCGCCCACGCGGATCTCGCCCGACGTCGGCTCGTGGAAGCCGGCGAGCATGTCCATCACCGTGCTCTTGCCGCAGCCGGAGGGCCCGACGATGCACACGAACTCCCCGGGCTGCACCGCGAGGGTGGTCTCGCGCAGGGCGAGCACCTCGTCGCCGCTGTCGGTGAGGTAGGTCTTGGTGACGCCGGTGATCGTGACCGCCGGCGGGGTCTCGTGGTCGTGGTGGTCCACGGGGGCTCCTGGGAGGTGGGCGCTCATGCCTTGCCGTGCCACGGGACGAGCAGGTCGCCGACGCCCCGGATGAGGGCGTCGAGGGCGATCGCGGCGAGGCCGATGACGATGACGCAGGCGATGACCAGCGGGGTCTGCAGCTGCGTGCCGGCGATGTAGGCCAGCCCGCCGATGCCCGGGATGCCGTTGTTGAGCTCGGCCGCGACGACGGTGGTCCAGGCGAAGCCGACGGCGATCCGGACGCCGTCGACGATGGCGGGCAGGCTCGAGGGCAGGACGACGTGCCGCAGCACCTGCCAGCGCGAGGCCCCCAGCGACTGCACCGCGTGGATGCGGGTGGCGCGGATGCCGCGGACGCCGGCGATGGTCGCCATCGCGACCGGGGGGAAGGCGGCCAGGAAGAGCAGCCAGGTCTTGGACGCGTCGCCGATGCCGAACCAGACGATGAGCAGGCCGATGTATCCCAGCGGCGGCAGCGAGCGCAGGAAGTTCAGGTACGGCTCGACGACCGTCGCGACCGGCCGCACCGTGCCCATGAGGAAGCCCAGCGCGATGCCGACGACGACCGCTGCCGAGACGCCGGCGGCGATGCGCTGCAGGCTGGCGAGCAGGTGCTCCCACAGGAAGTAGTTCTGCTCCCCGCAGACCACCCGCTCCACGCCCGCGCTGATCGGGTGGCAGGTGTTGGCGCGCACGAACGCGTGCCACACCGCCGCGGGCCCCGGCAGGAACAGCGGCTCCACCAGGCCCGCCGCGGTGACGGCCCACCACAGCAGGAGCAGGGCGGCGAAGACGCCGAGCCTGACCGCCAGCGACCCGGGGCCGCGTCGCCGCCGGCGCGGGGAGGTCGCCGAGGCGGTGGGGCTGCGGGTGACGGCCTCCGCGGCGACGGTCGTGCTCACGCCGCCGCCCCGGCGCGGGTGAACGAGTCGGCGACGTCCAGCGCGACGTCCAGGACCGCCAGCCCCTCCTTCGCCTCGGCGGCCGTGGTGGTCAGGGGCGGGGCGAGGTGGATGCGGTGCATGTTGGTGAAGACGAGCAGGCCGCCGTCGCGGGCCGCGGCGACCGTGCGGGTGATCGCCTCGTTCGCGGTGCCGTAGGGGCTGAGCGGCTCCCGGGACGCGCGGTCGACGACGAGGTCCAGCGCCCAGAACGCCCCCAGGCCGCGGACCTCGCCGATGCTCGGGTGCCGCTCGGCCAGCTCGGCCAGGCCCGGGCCGAGGACGTCCCGGCCCAGGCGTGCGGCGTTCTCCACGACGCCCTCCTCGTGCATCGCGGTGATGGTGGCCACCGCCGCGGCGCACGCCAGCGGGTGGCCGGAGTAGGTCAGCCCGCCCGGGTAGACCCGGTCGTCGAAGGTGGCGGCCACGGCGTCGGAGAGCAGGACCCCGCCCAGCGGCACGTAGCCGGAGTTCACGCCCTTGGCGAAGGTCATCAGGTCGGGGACGACGTCGTGGTGCTCGACGGCGAACCACCGCCCGGTGCGGCCGAAGCCGACCATCACCTCGTCGGCGATCAGGAGGATGCCGTAGCGGTCGCAGATCTCCCGGACGCCGGCCAGGTACCCCGGAGGCGGCGGCATGACGCCGGCCGTGCCCGGGACGGTCTCGGTGATCAGCGCGGCGAAGGAGCTGGGGCCCTCGAAGCGGATGACCTGCTCCAGGTGGGCCAGGGCCCGCTCGCACTCCTCGGCCTCGGTCGTGGCGCGGAACTCGCTGCGGTACAGGAAGGGTCCGAAGAACCGGACGACGCCCGCGGCGCCCCGGTCGACCGCCCAGCGGCGGGGGTCGCCGGTGAGGTTCATCGCGGTCTCCGTGCCGCCGTGGTACCCGCGGTACTGGGCGAGGACCTTGTGCCGGCCGGTGTGCAGCCGCGCCATCCGCACGGCATGCTCCACCGCGTCGGCGCCGCCGTTGGTGAAGAAGACCCTGTTCATGCCCTCCGGCGCGCGCTCGGTGATGAGCTGCGCGGCACGCGAGCGCGGGGCGCTCGCGTGGGCCGGGGCGATGGTGCACAGCACGTCGGCCTGGTCCTTGATCGCCTGGACGACCCGCGGGTGCTGGTGCCCCAGGTTCGTGTAGACGAGCTGGGAGGAGAAGTCCAGGTAGCGGGCGCCGTCGGCGTCCCAGAGGTAGGAGCCCTCGGCGCGCGCCACGACCATGGGGTCCAGCGACCGCTGGGCGCTCCAGGAGTGGAACACGTGGGCGCGGTCGAGGTCGTAGACGGCGCGGCCGTCGGGGTCTGCAGGTGCGGGCACGGTGGGCGGTCCTTCCGGAGGGCTCGGGAGCCCGCCCATCGTGGGCGGCGCCCGCGCCCGCCAGTAGGTCCAGGCCGCTGGACGACCACCGGACCAGCTGTTACACGGCCGTCATGCGGTGACGGTCCTGTGGCGCCGGCCCGGGAGCCCGGCGCCGGCCGCCGCTCGACCGGCGCGCCCGGGCCGGCTCACGGCTCCAGTCGCACCGAGGCCTCGCCCGCCACGGCGGTGACCGCGGTGCTCGCGTCGCCGGCGACCTGGACGCTCCACGCGCCCGGGGCGCCCGAGGCCGTCACGGTGACCTCGCCACCGGAGCGCGCCACCTCGAAGACGGCGTCCGGGCCGCCCTCGACCGGGACGACGACGCGCGAGCGGTGCCCGTCGCTCAGGCGGTACAGGCGCAGCACCACGCCGTCGGCCCAGGCGTAGTCGGGCCGGTCGTCGCGGGCGCCGACGGGCAGCACGGTGTCCGGGCGGACCAGCAGGGGCAGGCTGAGGGCGTCGTGGGTCTCGGCGACCCAGCGGGGTCCGGTCACGACCTGCCCGGACAGCAGCGACGTCCACTCGCCCTGCGGGACGTAGTAGCGCACGCGCCCGTCGGCGGAGAAGACCGGCGCCACGAGCAGGGCCTCGCCCAGGTGGTACTGGCGGTCCAGGAACGCCGCGGTCGGGTCGTCGGGGTGCTCCAGCACCATCGCGCGGGCCATCGGCAGGCCGGCGTCGCTGGCCTGGCGCGCGACCCCGCCCAGGTAGGGCATGAGCGACATCTTCAGCCGGGTGAAGGAGCGCAGGACGTCCACGGCCTCGGCGTCGAACGCCCACGGGACCCGGTAGGAGCTGGAGCCGTGCAGGCGGCTGTGGGAGGACAGCAGCCCGAAGGCGACCCAGCGCTTGAAGACCTCCGGATCGGGGGTGCCCTCGAAGCCGCCGATGTCGTGGCTCCAGTAGCCGAAGCCGGACAGGCCCAGGCTCAGCCCGCCGCGCAGCGTCTCGGCCATCGCCTCGAAGGTGGAGGAGCAGTCCCCGCCCCAGTGCACGGGGAACTGCTGGCCGCCCGCGGTCGCGGAGCGGGCGAACAGCACCGCCTCGCCCTCCCCGCGCTCGGCCCGCAGCAGGTCGAAGACCGCGCGGTTGTAGGCCTGCGGGTAGTAGTTGTGCATCCGCTGGGGGTCGGACCCGTCGTGCCAGACGACGTCGGTGGGGATGCGCTCGCCGAAGTCGGTCTTGAACGCGTCGACGCCCATGTCGAGCAGCCCCTTGAGCTTCCCCTGGTACCAGGCGACGGCGTCCGGGTTCGTGAAGTCGACCAGGGCCATGCCCGCCTGCCACAGGTCCCACTGCCAGACGCCGCCGTCCGGGCGCCGGACGAGGTACCCCTCGCGGGCGCCCTCGGCGAACAGCGGGGAGGCCTGGGCGATGTAGGGGTTGATCCACACGCAGATGCGCAGGCCCCGGGCCTCGAGCCGGGCCAGCATCTCCTCGGGCTCGGGGAAGACCTCCGGGTCCCACTCGAAGTCGCACCAGCGGAACTCGCGCATCCAGAAGCAGTCGAAGTGGAAGACGCTGAGCGGGATGTCGCGCTCGGCCATCCCCTCGATGAAGGAGGTGACGGTCGCCTCGTCGTAGTCGGTGGTGAAGGACGTCGACAGCCACAGGCCGAAGGACCACGCGGGCACCTGGGGCGCCCGGCCGGTCAGGGCGGTGTAGCGCGCGAGCACGTCCTTGGGGGTGGGGCCGTTGACGACGTAGTACTCCAGCACCTGGCCGGGCACGCTGAACTGGGTGCGCGAGACGACCTCGGAGGCGACCTCGAAGGAGACGCGCTCGGGGTGGGCGACGAAGACCCCGTAGCCGCGGTCGGAGAGGTAGAACGGCACGTTCTTGTAGGCCTGCTCGCTGGACGTGCCGCCGTCGGCGTTCCACACGTCGACGCTCTGGCCGTTGCGCACGAACGGCGTGAACCGCTCGCCCAGGCCGTAGACGTGCTCGTCGACGGAGAGCGTCAGCTGCTCGTGCACGTGGTGCTCGCCGGTGTCCGTGGTCACCACGCCGACGCTCTTCGCGGCGCTGGTGGTCAGCACCCGCCCGTCGGCGACGAACTCGGCCAGCCAGCCCGGCCCGCGGTGCACCCGCACCGACAGGCCGCCGGAGGTCAGGACGCCGGCCCGATCGTCCACGCTGACGTCGACGCGGTGGCCGTCCTCGACGGCCACCGCGAACTCCGGCGTGCGCGCGAGCTGGCCGGCCCAGTGCTCCACCCGCACCCGGATGACGTCGGGGGCGGGGGAGCTGTAGGTCACGGTGACCGCTGGCTGGTTGAGCGTGTCGCCGCGCCCGCGGATGACAGCGGTCGGCGCCAGCACGGTCATCCGGTCGGTGCCGGCGGTGATCGACCGCGCCTCGCGGGCGCGCAGCACCTGCACGCCGGGGCGGTCCTGCCAGTAGCCGTCGGTGAACTTCATGCCCGCTCGTCCCGCCTCGTCGTCGAGTGGCGGCGTCGAAGCGCTTCGACGACCGCTGCGGAGGACGCTAGGCCACGCCGGCTAGGCGTCGCCCATGACGAGGCCCTCGATCTCGTGCCTCTGCGTGATCGGGGTCAGCTCGTCCACCACCGGGCACCGCAGGTGGGCGCGGACCTGCTCGGGCAGGGCGTCCCAGTACGCCCGGGTCACCGCGAGGTCGTGGTGGGCGGCGTTGCCGGCCCCCGGCGCGTCGACGCCGAGCACCAGCACCGGGCGCGACTCCTGCGACAGGTTCGCCGTGCCGCGGTGCAGCGTCAGCGCCGAGCGGACGGCGATGTCGCCCATCGAGGGGAACTTGCGCACGGCCCGCTCGGCGTAGCGGCCGTAGAGCTCCTCCGGCGGGAACATCTCGTGCTGCCAGTGCTCGTCCGGGGCGTCGTGCTGGGTGCCGAGGGCGATCTCGAACGGGCCCATGTCCGGCTCGGTGTCCACGCCGGTGAGGTTGAACGCCAGCGACGTGTACCGGCCCGTCTCCAGCGTCTCGGGCGGGGACGGGAAGTCCCGGTGCCACGGCTGGTCCTTCGCCCCGGCGAACGGGATGTCGAACCCGACCTCGACCACCTCGTGGTCGGGCCCGAGCACCGACTCGCACACCGAGGTCACCCACGGGTGGGTGACCAGGTCGACGAAGCCGCGCAGCTGCTCGGGGTGGATCTCCACGTACCAGCGCTCCGTGCCGCGCCCGACCGCGCCCCGCGGGCGCGAGCGCGCCTCGGCGAACGCCGCCTCGACGTCCTCGCGCACCTCCTGCACCCACGCGCGGGAGAAGGCGCCCGGCTGGGCGGTGGTGCCGTCGCGGCGCAGCGCCTGCAGCTGCTCGGCCGTGACGGGGGTGGTGACGGGTGCGGTGGGGCGCTGGTGCTCGGTCGCGGTCATCCCGGTCCTCCTCGACGGTGGCGACGCCTCCAGCGTGCTCCTGGCGGCGCCCGAGCGCGACCGGCCGGCGACGGATCGTGCTCGGGCCCCTGGTGCGACCGCCGGACAGGGGCGAGAGTGGCCCGCTACCCGTCCCGCACCGCAGCACCGGAGGACCGCCGTGGACACGACGATCACGCACTGGATCGGGGGGAAGCCGTCCGAGGGCTCCTCCACCCGCACCGCCGAGGTCACCGACCCGGCGACCGGCGCGGTCACCGCCCGGGTGCTGCTCGCCGGCCCCGAGGACGTCGAGGCGGCGGTGGCCGCCGCGCGCGAGGCGTTCGCCGAGTGGAGCCAGGTCTCGCTCACCAGGCGCACCCAGGTGCTGTTCGCCTTCCGCGAGCTGCTCAACGCCCGCAAGGGCGAGCTCGCCGAGATCATCACGTCCCAGCACGGCAAGGTGCTCTCCGACGCCCTCGGCGAGGTCGCCCGCGGCCAGGAGGTCGTGGAGTTCGCCTGCGGCTTGCCGCACCTGCTCAAGGGCGGCTTCACCGAGAGCGCCTCCACCGGCGTCGACGTGCACTCCGTCCGCCAGCCGCTCGGCGTCGTGGCCGTCATCAGCCCCTTCAACTTCCCGGCCATGGTCCCGATGTGGTTCTTCCCCCTCGCCATCGCCGCGGGCAACGCCGTGGTGCTCAAGCCGAGCGAGAAGGACCCCTCGGCCGCCCTGTGGCTGGCCGAGCTGTGGGCCGAGGCCGGCCTGCCGGCCGGGGTGTTCTCCGTGCTGCAGGGCGACGAGGTGGCCGTGAACGGCCTGCTGGACCACCCGGACGTCAAGGCCGTCTCCTTCGTCGGCTCGACGCCGATCGCGAAGCACGTCTACGAGCGGGGGACGGCGCGCGGCAAGCGCGTCCAGGCCCTGGGCGGCGCCAAGAACCACATGGTCGTGCTGCCGGACGCCGACCTCGACCTCGTCGCGGACGCCGCGGTCAACGCCGGGTTCGGCTCCGCCGGGGAGCGGTGCATGGCCGTCTCCGCGCTCGTGCTGGTCGGTGACAGCGCGGTCGCCGACGACGTCGTCGCCCGGATCGCCGAGCGGGCGCGGACGCTGCGCACCGGCGACGGGCGCCGGGACGCCGACATGGGCCCGCTCGTCACCCGGGCGCACCGCGACCGCGTGGCCTCCTACGTCGACGCCGGCGAGAGGGACGGCGCCAGCGTGGTCGTGGACGGGCGCGGCGTGCGGGCCGACGGCGACCCGGACGGCTTCTGGCTGGGCCCGACGCTGCTCGACCACGTCTCCACCGACATGTCGGTCTACACCGACGAGATCTTCGGGCCCGTGCTCTCGGTGCTGCGCGTCGCCTCCTACGACGAGGCGATCGCGATGGTGAACGCCAACGCGTACGGCAACGGGACGGCGATCTTCACCAACGACGGCGGCGCCGCGCGGCGCTTCTCCCACGAGGTCGAGGTCGGGATGATCGGCGTCAACGTCCCGATCCCCGTGCCGATGGCCTACTACTCCTTCGGCGGCTGGAAGCAGTCCTTGTTCGGCGACAGCCACGCCCACGGCACCGAGGGCGTGCACTTCTTCACCCGCGGCAAGGTCGTCACCTCCCGGTGGGCCGACCCCGCCGCCCGCCCGGTCGGCGGCCTCGAGCTCGGGTTCCCCCAGAACGTCTGACGCGAAGACCCCGGAGGCAGCACGCATGAGCACCGTGAGCGAGACCACCGTCGACACCCCCGCCGACCCGCCGGCCCCGGAGGACCCCTCCGGCACCGAGGACCTGAGGGCGCAGGCACGCCGCACCTACGAGCTGGACCGGGCCCACGTCTTCCACTCGTGGTCCGCGCAGGACGCCCTCGACCCGATGGTCATCACGCGCGCCCAGGGCTCCTACGTCTGGGACGGCGAGGGCCGCCGCCTGCTGGACCTGTCCTCCCAGCTGGTGAACACCAACATCGGCCACCAGCACCCGGCGGTCGTGCGCTCGATCACCGAGCAGGCGCAGAAGATGTGCACCATCGCACCGCAGCACGCCAACGAGGCGCGCTCGGAGGCCGCCCGCCTGGTCGCCGGGGTCGCCCCCGAGGGCCTGGACAAGGTGTTCTTCACCAACGCCGGCGCGGAGGCGAACGAGTACGCGGTGCGGATGGCGCGCCTGCACACCGGGCGGCCCAAGGTGCTCGCGCGCTACCGCAGCTACCACGGCGGCACAGCCGCGGCGATCAACCTCACCGGCGACCCGCGGCGCTGGCCCAACGACACCGGCACCGCCGGGGTGGTGCACTTCTTCGGGCCCTTCCTGTACCGCTCGGCGTTCTCCGCCACCACGGAGGAGGAGGAGTGCGCCCGGGCGCTGGAGCACCTGGAGCAGGTGATCACCCTGGAGGGCCCCAGCACGATCGCCGCGATCGTCCTCGAGACCATCCCGGGCACCGCGGGGATCATGCCGCCGCCGCCGGGCTACCTGGCCGGCGTCCGCGCGCTGTGCGACCGCTTCGGCATCGTCTACATCGCCGACGAGGTGATGGCCGGGTTCGGCCGCACCGGCCGCTGGTTCGCCCTCGAGCACGACGGCGTCGTCCCCGACCTCATCACCTTCGCCAAGGGCGTGAACTCCGGCTACGTGCCGCTGGGCGGGGTGGTCATCAGCGAGCAGGTCGCGGCGACCTTCGGGAAGCGGCCCTTCCCCGGCGGCCTCACCTACTCCGGCCACCCGCTCGCCTGCGCCTCGGCCGTGGGCACGATCACCGCGATGCGCGAGGAGCGGATCGTCGAGAACGCCGCACGGATCGGCGCCGACGTCCTCGGGCCGGGCCTGCGCGAGCTGGCCGAGCGCCACCCGGTCGTCGGCGACGTGCGCGGGCTCGGGGTGTTCTGGGCCCTGGAGCTCGTCGTGGACCGCGGGACGAAGGAGCCGCTGGCCCCCTACGGCGGCACGAGCGCGGCGATGGGCGAGCTCGTCGCGGCGTGCAGGGCGGCCGGCGTCCTGCCGCTGACGAACTTCCACCGCCTGCACGTCGTGCCGCCGTGCACCGTCACCGACGACGAGGTCCGAGAGGGCCTCGCCGCCCTCGACGAGGCGCTGAGCGTCGCCGACCGGCACACCAGCGGCGCCTGAGCAGGGGTGCTCACCCCGGCGCCAGGTGCCCCTCGGGGACCACGGGCGGGGTGAGCACCCGCGGGGCCAGGCCCAGGGAGCGCACGTGCCCGGCGATCTCGGCCAGGGAGGCGACCCAGACGTCACCGGCCTCCAGCGCCTGGCCCACGAGCGCGTCGAGCACCGCCGCGCGCGAGGGCCGGCCGGTGACGAAGGGGTGGTTGGTGAGCACGAAGCAGCCGCCGTCGGCCCGCAGCCCCTCGAGCTCGGCGCTCCAGCTGGCGTGCACGTGGCGCGGGTCGGCGATGTGCCCCTCGCTGATGCCGGGGATGAAGCAGTAGCGCTCCCAGTCGTCCAGGGACCAGTGGACGGGCACCTCCACGAGCGAGGCCGTGCCGCCGGCCACGGACAGCTCGTAGGGCACCTCGGCGTCCATCAGGCTGGAGTCGTAGAGCAGCCCGCGCGAGTGCAGCAGCTCGGGGGTGTACCAGGACGGCTCCCACATCGGCGCCCGGTAGCCCACAGGCCGCACCCCCGCGACGCGCTCCAGGGCCTCCAGGCCCCGGTCGAACCAGCGCGCCTCCACCTCCGGCGGGGCCCCCTGCAGGCTCTCGTGCAGGTACCCGTGGTGGGCCACCTCGTGCCCGGCCGCCACGACGTCGCGCACCACGCCCGGGTAGCGCTCGGCCGTGTACCCGGGCACGAAGAACGTCGCGCGGACGCCGCGGCGCTCCAGGATCGCCAGGATCCGGGGCACCCCCACGAGCGGCCCGTACGCCTGGTGGCTCATCACGCCCGGCCGGTCCTGGGAGCCGGGGGAGCCGGAGAGCAGCACGGACTCGGCGTCCACGTCGAAGGTGAACGACGCCGCGGCCCGGTGCCCGCCCGGCCAGGCGACCGGGCCGGCCGGTGGCGGACCCTGGGGGGCCGGGGTGCTCACCGGCGGGCCCGGGCGAACAGGGAGCAGTACTCGTAGGCCAGGTTCGCCGCGGCCAGCGCGGTGATCTCGGCGTGGTCGTAGGCGGGGGCGACCTCCACGACGTCGCCGCCGACGACGTTCGTGCCGTCGAGCCCGCGCACGATGGCGAGCAGCTCGCGGCTGGTGAGGCCGCCCGGCTCGGGCGTGCCGGTGCCCGGCGCGAAGCCGGGGTCGAGCACGTCGATGTCGATGGAGAGGTACACCGGGGCGTCGCCGACGCGGCTGCGGATCCGCTCCACGACGCCGCGGGCGCCGAGGTCGTCCATCTCGCGGGAGGAGACGATCGAGAAGCCCATCCCGGCGTCCTCGGTGAGGTCGCTCGCGGCGTACAGCGGGCCGCGGGTGCCCACGTGCATGCTCTTGCCGGGCAGCAGCAGCCCCTCCTCCCACGCCCGGCGGAACGGCGTCCCGTGCGTGGTGGGGGCGCCGAAGTAGGTGTCCCAGGTGTCCAGGTGGGCGTCGAAGTGCACGAGGGCGAGCGGCCCGTGCTGGTCCTGCAGCGCCCGCAGCACCGGCAGCGCGATCGTGTGGTCGCCCCCGAGGACGACCACGCGCCGCGCCTCGTCGGTCAGCTCGCGCACCGCGGCCTGCACCGACGCCAGCGCCTCGGGGATGTCGAAGGGGTTGGCGGCGACGTCCCCGGCGTCCACGACCTGCATCCCGGCGAACGGGCTGACGTCCAGCGCCGGGTTGTAGGGGCGCAGCAGCCGCGAGCCCTGCCGGATCGCCGACGGCCCGAAGCGGGCGCCCGGGCGGTAGGTCACCCCGGCGTCGAAGGGCACGCCCACCACCGCGACGTCGTAGCGCGAGACGTCCTCCAGGCGCGGCAGGCGCGCGAAGGTGGTGAGGCCGGCGTAGCGGGGCACCGCCAGGCCGTCCACCGGGCCGACCGTGCCACCCTCGCTCGTGCGTGGCTCCTGCATGCGATCGTCTCCTCTGCTCCGGTGCCCGGGGGTGCGGGGACGACCCTGGCAGAGGGCGGGCGCGCCGTCACCGGCGCCCGGGCGATCGCTCACCGCCCACCGGTGCGGCAACACGCCCGACACACCCCCGTGACCGCAGCGGTGGCCAGGTGCTCGACTGTCCTCGTCGTCGCCGAGCGCCCAGGAGGGCCGATGTCCGTCTCCACCCAGAGCCCGCCCCCCGGACCCGGCGCCCGCCGCGACGGCGGCGACTCCCTCGAGGCCACCGAGGTCGCCGAGCACTCGCTGCTCCCGGTGCCCGAGTCCGCCCGCACCTCCACGGCCGGCCACCAGTTCTGGATCTGGGCCGGGGCGAACACCGCCCCGATCAACTGGGTGCTCGGAGCGCTCGGCGTCGAGCTGGGCCTGTCGCTGTGGCAGACCATCGCGGTGCTGGTGGTCGGCAACCTCATCGGGATGTCGGTGTTCGGCCTGTTCGTGCTCATGGGCCAGCGCACCGGCGTCAGCCAGATGGTGCTCTCCCGCCTCGCCTTCGGCCGCCGCGGCGCCTACCTGCCCGCGGCGATGCAGGGGCTGCTGGCCGCGGGCTGGTGCGCGGTCAACACCTGGATCATCCTCGACCTCGTCGTGGCGCTGCTCGGGCGCCTCGGCGTCGACGGCGGCACGAGCCTGAAGATCGCCGTCGCGGTGCTGCTCATGGTCGGCCAGGTGCTGCTGGCCGCGGTGGGGTTCCGCGCCATCGCCCGGTTCGAGCGCTGGACCGTGCCGGTGACGCTCGTGGTGATGCTCGCGATGACCGTCGTCGCCTGGACCACCAGCGGCGTCGACTGGGGCTACGCCGGCGAGGGCCTGCAGGGCGCCGCGCTGTGGAGCGCGATGAGCACGATCATGACGGCGATCGGCATCGGCTGGGGCATCACCTGGTTCGCCTACGCCTCGGACTACTCCCGGTTCGTGCCCCGCTCGATGCCGCCGGCCCGCCTGTACCTGGCCAGCGTGCTCGGGCAGTTCCTGCCCACGGTGTGGCTCGGCGTCTTCGGCGCCACCCTCGCCACGGTCGCCGACGGCGTCGACCCCGGCCAGCTCGTCGTGCAGAACTTCGGAGCCCTGGCGGTCCCGGTGATCCTGCTCGTGCTGCACGGCCCGATCGCCACGAACATCCTCAACATCTACTCCTGCAGCCTGTGCGCCCAGACCCTGGACTGGAACGTCGACCGCCGGCTCCTCAGCTACGGCGTCGGGGCGCTCGCGCTGGTCTTCACGGTCTACCTGGTGCTGCAGGGCGACTTCGCCGCTGCCCTGGACGCCTGGCTCGCCGGCCTCGTCACCTGGGTGGCGCCCTGGGGCGCGATCGTGCTCGTCAACTACTACGTCGTGCAGCGCCGCGAGGTCGACGTCGACGCCCTCTTCGACCCGCCGGGCCGAGGGCGGCTCGTCGACGTCTCCTGGCCCGCGCTCGTCGCCTTCGCGGTCGGGATCGTCGCGACCTGGAGCGCGGAGTACGGCATCCCCTCGCAGCTGCAGGGTCCGCTCGCTCGGGCCATGGGCGGCATCGACCTGTCGTGGCTGTTCGGCGCCGTGGTCGCCGGAGGCCTGTACCTGCTGCTGCGCCCCGCCCGGGTCGCGGTCTCCGCGCCGGCGGCCGCGCGGTGATCGACCTCCTCGTCCGCGGGGCCCGCCTGGACGGCCGGGCCGGCCCGGTCGACCTGCACGTGGACGCCGGCCGGTTCGTGGCCATCACGGACGCGGTCACCGACGCGGCGCAGGACGCGGACGCCGTCCCGGCGCGCACCGTCGTCGAGGCCGCGGGGGCGCTGGCCAGCGCGCCGTACGTCGAGCCGCACGTGCACCTGGACGCCTCGCTGACCGCCGGGCAACCGCGGTGGAACGAGAGCGGGACGCTGTGGGAGGGGATCGCCCGCTGGGCCGAGCGCAAGCCCCTGCTCACCCGCGACGACGTCGTCGAGCGCGCCGAGCAGGTGCTCCGCTGGTACGCCGCGAACGGGGCGCTGCACGTGCGCAGCCACGTCGACGTCACCGACCCCGGCCTCGTCGCCCTCGACGCGCTGCTGGAGGTGCGCGACCGGGTCCGCGACGTGATCGGCCTGCAGCTGGTCGCCTTCCCGCAGGAGGGGATCTGCTCCTTCCCGGGCGGGGAGGAGCTGCTGGAGGAGGCCGCGCGCCGTGGCGTCGACGTCATCGGCGCCATCCCGCACTACGAGGACACCCGCGAGGACGGCGTCCGCTCGGTGCACGTGGCGCTGGACGTCGCCCAGCGGCACGGGCTGCGCGTGGACGCCCACTGCGACGAGATCGACGACGAGCAGTCGCGCTTCGTGGAGGTGCTGGCCGCCCACGCCCTGCGCACGGGCCTGCGCGAGCGGGTCACCGCCAGCCACACCACGGCGATGGGCTCGTACAACCCCGCCTACAGCTACAAGCTGCACCAGCTGCTCGCGCGCTCGGGGATCAACCTCGTGAGCAACCCGATGGTGAGCCTGCACCTGCAGGGCCGCTTCGACGGCTACCCCAAGCGGCGCGGGCTCACGCAGGTCAAGGAGGTGCTCGCGGCCGGCGTCAACGTCGCGTTCGGCCACGACGACGTCCTCGACCCCTGGTACCCGCTCGGCACCGCGAACCCGCTGCAGGTCGCGCACGTGGGAGCGCACGCCACGCAGATGCTCTCGCCCGCCGAGGTCGCCGAGTGCTTCGCGATGGTCACCGAACGGGCGGCCGCCGTCCTGGGCCTGGGCGACGCCTACGGCCTGGAGGTCGGCAGGCCGGCGAGCCTGGTGCTGCTGCCGGCCGCCAGCCCCTTCGACGCCGTCCGGCGCCAGGTGCGGCCCACGCACGTGGTCGCCCACGGGCGCGTCGTGGCGACCACGCCCGCCGTCCCCACGACGCTGAGCTGGCCCGGGCGGCCCGAGGAGGCGGTGGACTTCGGGGTAGGAGAGCGCCATGGCTGACCTCACCCGCTCCACCACCCCGCCCGACGGCTACGCGGTGCTCGACACCACCGAGCGCTTCGCCGGGTCGTTCCTCACCGTCCGCTCCGACCGGCTGCGGCTGGGCCCGGGCACCGTGAGCACCTACGACGTGGTCGACCACCCCGGCGCCGCGGCCGTCGTCGCGCTGGACGACGAGGGGCGCGTCCTGCTCGTGCACCAGTGGCGCCCGGCGATCGGGGCGTCGGAGTGGGAGCTGCCCGCCGGCATCCGCGACCACGGCCACGAGTCCGTGCAGGCGGTGGCCGAGCGCGAGCTCGCCGAGGAGACCGGGGTGAGCGCGACCGCCTGGAGCCACCTGCTGACCCTGCACCCGTCCCCGGGGTACGCCGCGGAGCAGGTCGAGGTGTTCCTGGCCACCGGCGCCGCGCAGACCCAGGACCCCGACCGCGAGGACACCGAGGCCGGCATGACGACGACCTGGGTCGACCTGGACGAGGCCGTGGCCGCCGTGCGCGCCGGGCAGATCACCAGCTCGATGACCGTCGCCGGGCTCCTCGCGGCGGCCGCCGGCCGCTGAGGGCCGGGGCCCGGGCTCAGGCGCTCGCGGGCACCGCGGGGGCGGGCCGGTCGCCGGCGCGGGCGCCCCCGCCGGCGTGCTTCACGGCGTACATCGCGGTGTCCGCGCTCTGCAGGACGGCGTCGGGGTCCGACCCGGGGGCCGCAGCGGCGAGGCCGATGCTGGCGCCCACCCGGACGACGTCCCGGTCGATCGCGAGCGGCGCGGTGACGGCCTCGCGCAGCCGCTCGGCGACCGCCTCGGCGTCGGCCGCGCTGGTGGCGGGCAGCAGGACGGCGAACTCGTCGCCGCCGAGGCGGGCGCAGGTGTCCTGGGCGCGGGTGGTGCGACCGCCTCGGCGTCGGCCGCGCTGGTGCCGGGCAGCAGGACGGCGAACTCGTCGCCGCCCAGGCGGGCGCAGGTGTCCTGGGCGCGGGTGGTGCCGCTCAGGCGGACCGCCACCTCCCGCAGCAGGGCGTCACCGGCGCGGTGCCCCAGGCGGTCGTTGACGGCCTTGAAGCCGTCCAGGTCGATGAAGAGCACCACGGCTCCGTCCCCGTCCGCGGCGGCGGCCGCGTCCAGGGCCTGCTGGAACGCGGCGCGGTTGGGCAGCCCGGTGAGGGCGTCGGTGCGCGCCTGGGCGGTCAGCTCGGCGTGCACCTGGCTGTTGCGCAGCGCGAGCGTCACCTGGTTCATCAGGGCGCGCACCGCGAGGACGGCCTCCTCGGGCACCTCGCGGGGCGCGCCGAAGAGCATCCAGGAGTCCACCGAGTCGGGCAGCGGCACGCACACCCAGGCGCAGCGGCGGCCGACGGCGGCGTCCAGCGGGGCGGCGTCCAGCACGGCGACGGCCTCCCCGCTGTCGCTGTCGCTGTCGCTGTCGCTGTCGTCGCCCGTGCCCGTGCCCGTGCCTATGCCGAGCACGGTGCCGGGCAGGGCGCTGGGCGCGCTGAGCAGGTCGCCCGCCGTCCCGTCGACGACGAGGCGGTCGCCCCGGCGGGTCACCGCGACCAGGCGCAGCCCCGGCGTGGCCGCCGCGATGCCCACGCACCCGGCGCCCGCAGCCGCGAGGACCTCCTCGCGGTCGGTGGTCGACAGCACGGCGCTGCCGGCGGCGACGAGGGCGGCGTCGCGCTGGGCGGCCTGCTCGCGGGCGAAGAGGCTGGCCCCGAGCAGGCGGCCGACGACGACGACGATGAACATGACGGGGAAGGTGCCGAGCAGCGGTGCCGCGGCGGGCGCCGGGACGCCCGGGTGCACGAGCGGCCACAGCGCCAGGCAGCTGGAGATGCCGGCGGCGTAGACGGCGCACCGCACGACCGCGCGCGGCACCGAGCCGTACAGGGAGCGGAACCACAGCCCGGAGAACGCGAAGCTGAAGACGACGGCGGGCTCGGAGCAGGAGACGGCGATGGCGGCGATGGCGACGGCGTCGACGACGTCCAGGACCACGGGGGAGCGCCGCGCGAGGTACCCGCCCGACCAGGACAGGACGAGGACGACGGTGCCGGCCGCGGTGAGGACGACGGTGGTCCGCGTGGGTTCGCTCAGGGCCGCGGGGAGGCTGAGGAGCAGCGCGAGCACGGCCGAGACCGCGTAGAGCCAGCGCATCCCCTCCACCGAGCCCGATGGACGCCGGACGGCGCGCCAGAGCACCCGCAGGGGACCGCGGCGCCCGCCGCCGCTGCTCGTGCTGCTCATGGGGACCCTGCTCCTCGCCGTCCGGCCGCCGTGGCGGACTCCAGAGCATCGACGCCCCTCAACGGGCCTTGATGGGCCGGACGGCTGAGACGCCGGCCGTGGTGCCGGCCGCGAGTGGTCGGTCGTGGGGGTCCGGCGACCTCCGGCACCCCCACGACCGCCACCTCGAGGAGCGGGCGTCCCCGCTACGCCGGCCCGGCCCCGCGGTGGTGCGGCTCGCGGCCGGGCGGCTGCGGCGGTCGGGGCATCAGCGGCACCCGCTTGGCCACCGGCAGCACGAGCGGCTGGTCGACGTGCACCGTCACCTCCTTGCCGGCGTGGGAGAACGTCAGCGCCGCGTCGGCCCCGTCGCGCAGGGAGTAGGTGACCTGGTGCGGCTCGACGACGACGGCCAGCCGCAGGGCGCGCCAGCGCAGGGAGAACTGCAGCCGGGTGATGCCCTCGGGCAGCTGCGGGTCGAACGAGAGCTCCCCGCGGCGCTGGCGCATGCCGCCGAAGCCGTTGACCAGCGCCAGCCAGGTGCCGGCCAGGGAGGCGATGTGCAGGCCGTCGGAGGTGTTGGAGTGCAGGTCGCGCAGGTCGATCAGCGCGGCCTCGTAGGTGTAGTCGTGCGCCAGCTCCAGGTGCCCGACCTCGGCCGCGGTCACGGCCTGCACCGACGCCGACAGCGAGGAGTCCCGGACCGTGCGCCGCTCGTAGTAGTCGACGTTGCGGGCCTTGTCCTCGGCGCTGAACTGCTCCCCGAACCACATCATCGCCAGGCCCAGGTCCGCCTGCTTGGAGACCTGCTTGCGGTACAGGTCGAAGTAGGGGTAGTGCAGCAGCAGCGGGTACTCGTGCCGGGAGGCGAAGTCCCACTCGGGCAGCTGGGTGAAGCCCTCGCTCTGCTGGTGGACGCCGAGCTGGGCGTCGTAGGGCAGGTGCACGCGGTCGGCGGCGTCGCGCCAGCGCGAGGTCTCCTCCAGGTCGACCCGGAAGCGGGCGGCGAGGTCGGGGTGGCGCCCCACGGCGTCCGCGGCCGAGCGCAGGTTGTGCGCCGCGGCGAGGTTGGTGAAGACGTTGTCGCCGACCACGGCCGTGTACTCGTCCGGGCCCGTCACGCCGACGATGTGCCAGCGCCCCTCGCGGTCGTGGTGGCCCAGCGACATCCACAGCCGCGCGGTCTCCACGAGCAGCTCCAGGCCGATCTCCCGCTCGAGGGAGAGGTCGCCGGTCACGCACCGGTAGCCGTCCACCGCGGCCGCGATGTCGGCGTTGACGTGGAAGGCCGCGGTGCCCGCCGGCCAGTACCCGGACGTCTCCTGCCCGCGGATCGTGCGCCAGGGGAAGGCCGCGCCGGCCAGGCCGAGCTCGCGGGCGCGGTCCTGGGCCAGCTCGAGCGTGGAGTGCCGCCAGCGCAGCGCGTCGGCCACCGCCTCCGGGGCGGTGTACGTGAGCACCGGCAGCACGTAGCCCTCGGTGTCCCAGAAGGTGTGCCCGTCGTAGCCGGGGCCGGTCAGCCCCTTGGCCGGGATGCAGCGGCCCTCGGCGCGGGCACCGGCCTGCAGCACGTGGAAGAGGCTGAACCGCGCGGCCTGCTGCACCTCCGGGTCGCCCTCGACCTGGACGTCGGCGGCGTCCCAGAAGTCGTCGAGGTAACCGCGCTGCTCGGCCAGCAGCCCCGCGAACCCCGAGGAGCGGGCGCCGGTCAGCGCGCCGGCGACCTGGTCGCGCAGGGCGGGCGTGGAGCGCAGGGCCGACCAGCCGTAGGCCAGCAGCTTCACCACCCGCAGCTGCTGGCCGGGCGCCAGGGTCGCCAGCACCGTGGTGCGCGCCCAGTCGTCCGCGCCGTGGGTCTCGACCTCCACGGGCCCGGGCGCCTGCACCTCGTGGTCCATGCCCGCGCCCATCTGCAGCCCGCTCTCGCGCGTGCGGTGCAGGAGGATCGCGCTCGCGCGGCCGACGTCCCGCTCGACCGCCACCAGCGGGTTGTCCAGGGCCGCGGCCACGCGCGGGTCGCGCCGGGCGACCGGCAGCGCCTCGTTGGCGACCAGCTCCGACTGCACGATGACCCGCACCGGGTCGACCGCCTCGACGACGTACTCGACCGCGGCCACCGCGCGCTGGGTGAACGACACCAGCCGGGTCGAGCGCACCTTCACGCGCTTGTCGGCCGGGGAGGTCCAGTCGGCCGTGCGCGTCAGGGTGCCCGCCTGCAGGTCGAGCACCCGCTCGTGGGAGTGCAGCTGGCCGTAGCGGACGTCGAAGGGCTCGTCGTCCACCAGCAGCCGGATGATCTTGCCGTTGGTGACGTTGACGACCGTCTGGCCGTCCTCGGGGTAGCCGTAGCCCGCCTCGGCGTAGGGGAGCGGGCGCTGCTCGAAGAAGGAGTTCAGGTAGGTGCCCGGCAGCCCGTGCGGCTCGCCCTCGTCGAGGTTGCCGCGGAAGCCGATGTGACCGTTGGCCAGCGCGAACACCGACTCGCTCTGGGGCAGCACGTCGAGGTCGAGGGAGGCCTCGCGGATGCGCCAGGGCTCGACCGGGAACACCGACTGCCCGATCACCGGCCCTGCTCCAGCAGCTCGGCGAGGTCGGTGACCACGACGTCGGCGCCGTGCTCGCGCAGGCCGTCGGGGTCTCCGACGCGGTCGACGCCCACGACGAAGCCGAACGCCCCGGCCCGCCCGGCCTCCACCCCGGCCAGGGCGTCCTCGAAGACCGCGGCCTGCGCCGGCTCCACCCCGAGCAGGCGCGCGCCCTCCAGGAAGCCGTCCGGCGCGGGCTTGCCGCGCAGCTCCGGGCGCTCGCGCAGCGTGACGCCGTCGACCCGGGCCTCGACCAGCGGCGCCAGGCCCGTCACCTCCAGCACGTGCTCGGTGTTGGCGCTGGAGGAGACCACGGCCCGGCGCAGCCCCGCGTCGCGCGCGGCCTGGAGGTAGCGGCGGGATCCCTCGAACACCTCGACGCCGTCGCGGTCGATCGTGGCGAGCAGCTCGGCGTTCTTGCGGTTGCCGAGCCCGTGGACGGTCTCGGCGTCCGGGCCGTCGTCGGGGGAGCCCTCCGGCAGCTCGATGCCGCGGCTGGCCAGGAAGTCGCGGACGCCGTCCGCGCGCGCCTTGCCGTCGACGTAGCGGGCGTAGTCCGGGCCCGGGTCGAAGGGCACGAAGGCCGCGCCGCCGCCCTCGGCCCGCCGGCGCAGGAAGCCGTCGAACGTCGCGGCCCAGGCCCGGTTGTGGACGGCCGCGGTGTTCGTCAGCACGCCGTCGAGGTCGAAGAGGCAGGCGGTCACGCCCTCGGGCAGCCCCAGGGCGCCCGCTGCGGAGGTGTCGATCACGCCCTGACCGTAGACACACCCCCCGACGACCGCGCGGTGGGGACGGCAGTGCTGGTCCGGCCCCCTTCCGCCCGTTCTGCCCCGCTCTGACGGTGGTGTGCGGCAGCATCGGCGCGAGCGGCCGGACCGGCTGCGGGGCTGGTGGCCGACGGCGGGGGAGCACGGGCGATGCGGATCTCGGACGGCGAGCTGCTGTGCAGCCCCAGCGACGTGGTGGAGGCCAGCACCTGCACCCACCGCACGGTCACCGCCTACCAGCGCGCCCACGGGGTGGAGGTGGCCGGTGCGGCGGGCGTGTCCGAGGCCGTGGCCGCCCGCGGCGGCGAGCACGAGGACGCCGTCGTGCAGGCCTTCGTCGACGCCGGTCTGGCGGTCACCGACCTGTCCGGGGTCACCGCCGACGCGACCGCGTGGGGGCTCCTGGCCGAGCGGACGCTGAAGGTGCTGGCCGACGGCGCCGCCGACGTGGTGCTGCAGGCCGGCGTCCTGGACGAGCGCCGCCCCGGGATGCTCCTCGTCGGCCGCCCCGACTTCCTCGTGCGCACCGCCGACGGCGCGTGGCGGGTGGAGGACGCCAAGCTCGCCCGCAGCGTCCAGCCCAGCGCGGTCCTGCAGACGATGCTCTACCGCGACGCCCTGGCGGCGGCCGGCGTGCGCGTGGCCGACGAGGTCCGCCTGCACCTGGGCGACGGACGCGTGCTCGACGTCCCGGCGCGCACCGCCGGCGCCTGGGCGCGCCGCCAGCTCGCCGACTTCGCCGACCTGGTGACCGGCCTGGAGGGCCGCCACGTGCTGCACCCCAGCTTCCGCGCCCGCGTCGAGTGGTGCACCGCGTGCGACGACGACTCCCCGTGCGGGCAGCAGCGCCAGCGCCAGGACCACCTCGGCGCCGTCGCCGGCATGCGCCGCGACCAGGCCCGCAAGCTCGCCGCGGCCGGCGTCGACACCGTCGCGGCGCTCGCGGACGCACCGCAGACCGTCCCCGGCCTGGCCGCCGCCGCGTTCGACCAGCTGCGCGAGCAGGCCCGGCTGCAGGTGCAGGCGCGCGAGAGCGGGCGGATCCCGGTGCAGGTGCGCCGCCACCCCGCCTCGGTGCGGGCGCGCGACGTCCGCCCGGGGCTGTGGCTGCTGCCCGAGCCCGACGCCGGCGACGTCTTCTTCGACATGGAGGGCGACCCGCACTACGTGGAGGTCGCCAGCGGTGGCGGCGCGGTGCCGGGCGGTGCCGCGGCGGTCCGCTCCGCCGGGTTGGAGTACCTGTTCGGCGCCACCCACGACGGCGACGGCTTCACCGCCTTCTGGGCCCACGACCGCGCCGGGGAGGGCGCCGCGTTCGCGGCGTTCGTGGACTGGGTGCAGGCGCGGCGCGCGGTGCACCCGGGCCTGCACGTCTACCACTACGCCCCCTACGAGCGCTCCGCGATGACCCGCCTGGCCGGGGCGCACGCGACCCGCGGCGACGTCGTGGACGCCTGGCTGCGCGAGGGCGTGCTGGTCGACCTGTACGCCGCCGTGCGCGGCGGGCTCCTCGCGGGCATCCCCTCGTACTCGATCAAGAAGGTCGAGAAGCTCTACGACGTCGTGCGCACCCAGGCCGTGGCCACCGCCGGCGACAGCATCGAGCAGTACGAGGCGTACCTGCGCACCGGCGACGCGAGCGTGCTGGCCGAGATCGAGCGATACAACCGCGTCGACTGCGACTCCACGCGCGACCTGCGCGACTACCTGCTGCGCCTGCGCTCGGCGGCCGTGGCCTCCGGCGAGCTGGAGCCGCTGGTCGTGGAAGAGGCCGAGGCCGCCGCGCTGCTCGACGACGCCGACGGCCCCACCCCCCGCGAGCAGCTGCGTCAGGACCTGGCCGAGGCGGCGGCGGCGCTGGTCGGCGACCGCGACCCCGGCGCCCCGCTGGCCGACCCCGACGACGAGGCGCGCCGGCTGCTCGCCGGGCAGCTCGGCTACCACGTGCGCGAGGAGAAGGCCGTCTGGCAGGACGTCTTCCGGGTGGCCGGGGAGGTCGCGGTCGAGGGCGCCGGAGCCGCCGTCGCCGACGGCGCGGTGCTCGGCGGGCTCCAGCTGCGCGGCGTCAGCAGCGAGGGCGGGAAGCAGACCTGGACCTGGACGGCGCCCCTGCAGGACACCAAGGTCGAGAAGGGCCAGGTCTTCGCCTGCATCGGCGGGATGCCCGTGGGCGCCTCGGTGCTGGACGTCGGTCCTGACGCCGACCGCCCGGGGCAGCTGGTGGTGACCACGTCGCTGTCACCGGCGGTGCTCGCGGCCGGCGGCTGGTCGGCGTCCGCCCCACCGCCGGTCGACGCGCTGCTGCCGGCGGGCGTGGTCAGCGCCGAGGCGCTGCAGCGCTCGCTGCTCGACCTGGCGACGCTCGTCGGCCCCTCCGGTCCCGACCTGGCCGACGCCGGGGCCCCGCGCGCCGCCGCCCGGGCGCTGCTGCTCGGGCGGGCCTCGCTGCGCTCACCCGTGCTCGAGCCCGCGCGCGAGGGCGAGGACGCCGTCGCGCACGCCGTGCGGCTCGTGCTCGGGGCGCAGGGGGAGGTCGTCGCCGTCCAGGGCCCGCCGGGCGCCGGCAAGAGCCACCTCGGCACCCAGGTCGTCGCTGCCCTGCTGGAGCGCTCGCGCGCGGACGGGCGGCCGGTGCGGATCGGCGTCACCGCCAACAGCCACGCCGTCGTGCGCCACCTGCTCGAGGCGGTGCACCGGCGCAGCCCGGACGCCGTCGTGCGCCACTACGACTCCAAGACCTCGCGGGCGAAGAGCGCCGAGAAGTGGGTGCGGCTGTGCGAGCACGGGCCCTGCGAGGAGCCCGCGCTGGTCACCGGCAACAAGCCCGGCTGGGGCGAGGGGGAGGTCCTCGGCGGCACCGCGTGGGCGTTCTCGCCCGCCGACTCCCCGCAGCTGGACCTCCTCGTCGTCGACGAGGCGGGGCAGATGTCGCTCGGCGACGTGCTGGCGGCCTCGCGCAACGCCACGAACGTCCTGCTGCTCGGCGACCCGCAGCAGCTCGCGAAGCCGTCGCGCGCCGCGCACCCGGACGGCGTCGCGGTCAGCGCCCTGGAGCACCTGATGCGCGGGCGGGCGACGATGCCGCCGGAGACCGGGATCTTCCTCGGCTCCACCCGGCGCATGCACGCCGACGTCGCCGGCTTCATCTCCGACATCTCCTACGACGGCAGGCTCTCGCCGCACGAGTCCACGGCCGCCCAGGAGGTGCTGCCCCGCACCGGCGACGAGGCGGACGTCATGGCCGCCGTGCTCACCGGCACCGGGCTGCGCTTCCTCCCGGTGGAGCACACCGGCAACACCCAGGGCAGCGACGAGGAGGCCGCCGTCGTGGTCGCCGTGGTCGCCGAGCTGCTGGGCCGGCAGTGGCGGCGCGGGACGGCGGTCGCTGACGTCACGGCGTCCGACGTGCTCGTGGTCAGCCCGTACAACGTGCAGGTGCGCCGCCTGCGCGACGCCCTGGACGCCGCGGGCCTGGCGGGCGTGCGGGCCGGCACCGTCGACCGGTTCCAAGGGCAGGAGGGCGTGGCGGTCGTGTACTCGACGGCGTCCTCGGACGCCGAGGCGGCCCCGCGCGGCCTGGACTTCCTCTACGACACCCACCGGCTCAACGTCGCGGTCTCGCGGGCGCGGTGCCTGGCCGTGTGGGTGGGCAGCCCGGCGCTGCTGCGCCCCCGCGTGACCGGCGCCCACCAGGTGCCGCTGGTCGACGCGCACTGCCGCTTCGTCGAGCTCGCGACCGGCTGACCGGCGGCGGGCCACCGCCGGAGCGCCCGCCGGAGCCTGGGGGCACCATGGCGGCATGGACATCCTCTACACGGCCGTCGCCACCTCCACCGGCGAGGGCCGCACCGGACGCGCCCGCAGCAGCGACGGCGTCCTCGACGTCGAGCTCGCCACCCCCGTGGAGATGGGTGGCGCCGGGGGCGCGACCAACCCCGAGCAGCTCTTCGCCGCCGGGTACGCGGCCTGCTTCCACTCCGCGCTCAAGGGCGTGGGTCGCACGCAGAAGGTCGCCTTCGCGGACTCCGCCGTGACCGCGGAGGTGGGTCTGGGCCGCAACGGCGAGGGGGGCTTCGGCCTCGCGGTGACCCTGCACGTCGAGCTCTCCGGCCTCGACCAGGCCGCCGCCGAGGCGCTGGTGGACGCCGCGCACCAGGTGTGCCCCTACTCCAACGCGACCCGCGGCAACGTCGAGGTCGTGCTGGAGACCGTCGTCGCCTGACCCGCCAGACGCAGCAGGGCGCTCCCGGAGACCGGGGCGCCCTGCTGCGGAGACCGGTCGCGACCGGTCTCCGTCAGTCGCGGTCGGCCGACGTCGTCCCGCTCTTCGCCGTGCTGCTCTTCGCCGTGTCCTTCGCCGTGCTGCTCTTCGCCGTGTCCTTCGCGGAGCTCCTGCCCTTCGCCGAGCTCGTGCCCTTGCCGCTGCGGGCGGCGGCGAGGTCGGCCTCCAGGTCCGCGACCTCCGCGCGGGCCGCGGCGAGGTCGGACTCGAGCGCCCTGCGCGCGACGGCGGCGTCGGCAGCGGTCTGCTGGGCGGCCGCCTGCCCGGCCTGCGCCCGCGCGAGGTCGGCCGCGGCGGCCTCGGACTGCCCCTGGGCGACCTGCTCAGCGGTCAGCGCGGCCCGAGCGTCCTGCTCGGCCGCGCGCACGAGGCCGGCGGTGAGGGACGTGCCGACGCCGGCGCCGAGGGCCGTGGCCACGACGAGGGCCAGCGCCATCCGCTTCCACGGGCGGCGGCGGGCCACCGGGGTGCTCGTGAAGACCGGCACGGAGGCGGGCGCGGTGGCCGGGGTGGCGGTGCGGTCGGTCCGGTCCGTGGTCGGCCGGGCAGGGGGAGTGGGGTACCTCCGCGCCGACAGTTCGGGCGCGGCCCAGGGCGACCCGTGGCCCGCCGTCGTCCGCGGCAGGGGGATGGTCCGGGTCCCCGTGATGTCGACCGGCTCGGTCAGTGCCATGTTCGCCTCCTCGGCTGTCGCAGTGCGTCCAGGACGTTAGGCGCCCGGCCGCCCGCATCCGGGGAGGACACGCGGGCGCCGACATGACGGACAGATCGACCGACGGCGACCGGGCGGATCGGGGCGTTCCGGCCCCGGAGAGCCGCCGGTGCGGCATCCTCGGCGCACGGGGCGGAGCGCGGCCACCCGGTGGCGCCGCAGCGTCCGAGCGGAGGTGGGCGGACCATGGGCATCTTCGACCGGCTGCTGGGACGGCGACGTCCCGGGCCGCTGCCGACCGCCCCGGCGCCCGCACCCCGGTCCTCGTCGGTGCCGGTCATCGCGGCGCCCGCACCCCGAGCAGCGCCGCCCGAGGCCCCCGTCGAGACGCCGGTGGGAACTCCTGCCGAGACGCCCGCCGCGCGCCCGTCGCCCGTGCCGGAGTCGGCTCCGCTCGCCGTCCCCGACCCGGTCGCGGTCGTCCCCGCTGCTCCTGAGCCCCTGGCCGTCGTGCCGCCTGCGCCCCAGCCCCTGGCTGCGGCGGCTCCCGCGCCGCAGCCGCTCCCAGCACCCGCGGTGAGCGTCGCGGCGCCAGCGCCCGAGGTCTCGCTGAGCGAGGATGTCCCGCAGGCCGAGACCTCGTCGCCCGCCCCGACGAACGCCGAGCTCCGCGCCTGGGCCCGGGACAACGGCTTCACCGTCAGCGACCGCGGCCGCGTCCCGCGCGCGGTCGTCGAGGCGCACCGCGCCGCCCAGGACGGCAGCCAGCGCGGCTGACCCGCACTGCTCGACGAGGTGTTTGGACGCCGGGGCGTCCGGGGTACAGGAGTCGGCGGGTTGGAGCACCAACCCCATCAGAACCCCGGAGCGGGTCGGCCACGGTCGATGCGATCCAGAAGCCGTCCTGCTCCTCGACGTCGAGAGGAGACGACGATGAGCGTCCTGCGCTTCGACCCCTTCGGTGACCCCTTCCGCCAGCTGGACCGGCTGACGAACCAGCTGGCGTCCGGCACGCGCACGCCCCAGGGCATGCCGATGGACGTGTGGCAGGCCGCCGACGGCTACCACGTCGCCCTCGACCTGCCAGGGGTCGACCCGAGCAGCGTCGACATCACGTGCGAGCGGAACGTGCTCACCATCCGCGCCGACCGCCGCCCCGCGTACGGCGCGGAGGACGACGTCCTGGTGGCCGAGCGGTCGCAGGGGAGCTTCACGCGCCAGCTGCAGGTCGGTGAGGCGCTCGACACGGACGGCATCCGCGCCGCCTACCGCGACGGCGTGCTGTCGCTGGTGATCCCGGTCGCCGCCTCGGCGCAGCCGCGGCGCATCGAGGTGCGTCACGAGGGGGCGCCCCAGGAGATCGGTGGTGCAGCCGGCCGGACGGTCCAGGGCACGGTC